>Ga0182027_10002013_pt1 | contig 33201 bp, 26 predicted proteins | sample 712E1DmetaG_FD_121300 | JGI IMG/M metagenome (GOLD analysis project Ga0182027, IMG submission 121300) | Permafrost microbial communities from Stordalen Mire, Sweden - 712E1D metaG (Illumina Assembly) | ecosystem: Environmental > Terrestrial > Soil > Wetlands > Permafrost | place: Sweden...
ATTGCCGACGTTGGCCTGGTTGGTTTTCCCAACGCGGGCAAATCCACCCTTCTGACCGCGATTTCCAAGGCGCGGCCCAAGGTTGCGCCGTATCCGTTTACGACATTGCATCCACAGGTGGGGATTGTGGAATACGCGGATTTTTTCCGATTGACGGCTTGCGATGTGCCGGGGCTGATCGAGGGGGCGCATCGCAATGTGGGATTGGGGCACGAATTTCTCCGGCATATCGAGCGCTGCAAGGTTCTGGTGCTGGTCATTGATATGGCGGGTGTTGACGGGCGCAATCCTTATGACGATTACAAACAATTGCTGGCGGAGTTGGAGCTTTATGATCCGGCCTTGCTGCAAAAGCCCCGGCTGCTGGCCTCCAACAAGATGGACGAGCCGGTGGCGGAGGAGAATTTGCGGAAATTCAAGCGCAAAATCCGCAAACTGAGCATCGTGCCGATGGCGGCCGCGTTCGACGAAGGGATTGACCAGTTCAAAAAGGTCATTCGCCAAGCCGTCGAGGCCGCGCAACAGAGCTGAGGAGTTGGCAAATGCTTCGTTTCCCGGTATCCAAGTGATTTTATGCTCAAAGCCGGAATAGTGGGTCTGCCGAACGTGGGAAAAAGCACGCTTTTCAACGCCGTCACCCGCACGCGCAAGGCCCTGGCGGCCAATTATCCCTTTTGCACGATTGACGCCAATATCGGCGTCGTCACCGTGCCGGATGGGCGTCTGGAGGCGCTGGCCAGAATTTTCAGGACAAGCGTCATTATCGCGGCGGCCGTTGAGTTCGTGGATATTGCCGGCCTGGTCAAAGGGGCGTCGCAGGGGGAGGGATTGGGCAACAAATTCCTGACGCACATCCGCGAGGTGGATGCGATCATTCATGTGGTCCGCTGCTTTGAGGATGAGGATATTCATCACGTCACCGGCTCGATTGACCCCGTGCGCGACATCGGAATCGTCACCACCGAGCTGGTGCTGGCAGATTTTGAGAACGTGCAAAAGCGGCTGGAAAAAGGGGCAAAAGATGTCAAAAGAGGCGACAAAATCGCCGCCGCCGAAGCGGAAGTGCTGAAGAAGTTGGAAGCCCACTTCAATGCGGGCAAACCGGGTGTGACCCTTAAACTGACGGCGGAAGAAAAGGGGATAACCAAGGGGATATACCTATTGACGGACAAACCAACAGTATTTGCCGCTAACGTTAAAGAGGGCGACCTTGCCAAGGCCGAATCGAATTCCTTTATTCAATCGGTGCGAGATTACGCCCGCACACATCATGCTTGCGAGACGGTGGTGATCAGTGCGCAGATCGAGAGCGATTTGGCGGACCTGGCACCGGAAGAGGCGCGGGAGTTCCTCAAAGAACTGGGAGTTGAAGAGTCTGGCGTGGGGGCGCTCATCCGCAGTACATATCATATATTGGGCCTGCGGACCTTTTTCACCGCCAGTGAGAAGGAGGCTCGCGCCTGGACCATCCATGCGGGTGACACCGCCCCCAAAGCGGCTGGAGTCATTCACAGCGACTTTGAGCGCGGCTTTATAAAGGCGGAAACGGTGGCGTATGATGACTTGGTGCGGCTTGGCGGCGTGGCCGCTGCCAGGGAAAAGGGCCTTTACCGGATGGAGGGCAAGGAATATGTGGTTCAGGATGGAGATGTCATGCTGTTTAAGTTCAATGTTTGAGAGTTTTTTTGGCCGAAAGGGTGGGTGTTCCTCACGCATTGTGCGTGCAAATTTAGCGCAACGCCCGTTTTTGCGGGAAAAACATGGCAAAAATTGCCGCAAAACCGCTATTTTCGGTGGAAAAGGGCCGATGGCATCATCCGTGCTCAAAGAATGTCAAATCGAGTTGACACTGCAAAGAAAAAAGTTACAGTGCGCGCTCTTTAGCACAAACAACAAAGAAAGTTTATGAAACAAATCAGTAAATACACAGTCAGAGCCTTCACTCTGATCGAATTGTTAGTGGTCATCGCGATTATCGCCATTCTGGCCAGCATGCTTTTGCCGGCATTGGCAAAAGCCAAGCAGAAGGCGCAGCGAATTTCTTGCGTCAACAACATGAAGGAAATTGGCACTGGCTACCGCCTTTGGGCCGGTGACAATGGGGACATGGTTCCCTGCCAGCAGACTTCCGCCAACAATGGCTGGAAGGATATTGCAGCCCTCGTCCCTAGCGGTACGGGTCCTTCTCTTGGAAGTCCTGGCCTAGGCTTTTGGACCAATTACGCCATTATGGGGAACGAATTGGGCCAGTCGCCCAAGGTGGTGGTGTGCCCTGCGGATGACCGCACATCCGCGACGAGCTTCCTTTATGGCACTCAAACTACCAACATCAATAATTCGACCTGTTCTTACTTCTGCGGCGTAGGCGCCAATGACGTATATCCGCAGTCCATTGCCGGAGGCGACCGCAATCTGGGTGGAATCAACGGCACGACTCCCGATGCGAATTACGGTTACTCTGGAGCAGCCCTGAGCGTGAGCAGTGGAGCGGATATATTGATCAATGTTATCACATACGTAGGCACCGGCACCGGCAACAACGTAACTGGCAAGGCATGTTGGTCGCAAAAGCTGCATTCCGCGGGCAACTTCGCGGGTGCGGGCGACATCTTGCTGGGTGACGGCAGTTCTCAGCAGGTGTCCTCGGGCGCTTTCCAGCTTAACTGGATCAGAAACGGCTTGGACTCCGGGAACTTCGCCAACGGCACCACTCCGGTTAATACGATCCGTCTTTGCTTCCCCTGATTGGAGCCTAGCCTGATTTCTCACAAGGCATCCGCAAGGATGCCTTTTTTACGTACCGGGCCGGAACACAGACCGGAAGATTCTGAAAACAACGCCGGTTTTCCGCTCCTGCAAGCTTTGGTGGCGGGACGTTGAATTACACCAGGGATTCATCGCTGCGGCGCATAGAAATGGGGCGGGGGCGGGTCACTTGCCTTCTTCCTGACTGGAGGGTTCTCGGAACGGCAAACCGTCCTTGTAAAACCGAAGTTGCCGATCCAGCGCGTCGGCCAGCATGTTGTTGGTCTGTGCCTGCGCCAACTGGCGCGCGCGTTGGGCGGTGGCAACGGACTGCGGAAACTGCCCGGTTTCCGCATAGGCAGCGGCCAGGACGCCAAGGATCAGCGGATTGGTGCCGTCGGAAAGCCTTTCGGCGCGCCGGGCAAGCTCAACGGCCCGGGCGCCCTGGCGCACGGCTGGCAGCGGACTGGTGGCCAGCGCCCAGGCAAGATTGCTGCAGGCTTGCAGATAGTCGGGGCGGATTTGCAGAGCTTGCTGGTACTGAGCCACGGCCTCCGCCGTGCGGCCCTTCTGCAAAAGGATGTTGCCCAATTTGTAATGAGCCTCGGCAGAGTCTGGACGGAGTTGCAGGACCTTTTGAAAATGCGGCATAGCGTCGTCGGGCAGGCCTTGATCCAGGAGGACGTTGGCGAAGTTGTTTTGGGCGACCGGATCGTCGGGCAGGAGGTCAACGTGCTGTTGAAAATGATCGAGGGCCTCGGCGATCCGCCCCTTGGCCAGAAGAGCATTGCCGAGGTTGTAGTGAACCTCGGGGAGTTCGGGGCGCAGAGCCACCGCGATGGACAGATGGACCAAGGCTTCATCCACGCGCCCCTCCAGGAACAGAACCTTGCCCAAATTGTTCTGGGCAACGGCATGATTGGGGATGATGCGCACGGACTGCTCAAGATATTTAATGGCCGCAGGCCGTTGGCCGATCAAGGCGTAGTAGCTGCCCAGGTCATAATAAGCCAGATAGTTGTCGTCGGTGGTGGTGACGGCATGAGTAAAGAGCTTGGGGGTGTTTTTCCAATGGCTGACTTGCCACGGCGTCAACACCAGGCAGGCGGCGACCGCCGAACCGGCGAGCACGGCGGGCAGGCGCGCGGGCCACAAGGCACTCCACTCCCGCACCGACCAAACCACCATGATGAACAGCCCGACAATGGAAATATAACTGTAACGGTCGGCCATGTCCTGAAAGCCCACCTGCACGAGTCCGATGACCGGGGCCAACACGCCTAAGAACCAAAGCCAGCCCACGAGCAAATATGGCTGCGCGCGGGCGCGCCTGACGACCCATGCGGTGATCAAGGCGAGAATCGCAAGGGCGCCCGTGATTTTCCAGACGGGCCATCGCGGCGGGTAGGGATAGAGGATCGCCAGATGGAATGGCCAGAATGTTTTTCCGATGTAGCGCACGTAGGCAATGGGGATGTTGGCCAAACGCAGGCCCAGCGGTATTCTCTCAAACGACATCACCGCGCCGCCGTGCTTCTGCACCAGGAAAGTGACGGCGCTGGCGGCGGCGGCCAGGATAAAGAACGGAATCTTCTCCCTCCAAGGCGGACGGGCGGGCGGAAACCGCCGCAGCGGCCAATAGTCCAAAAGAAGCAAAACGAACGGCAGGGTGACCAGCATCGGTTTGGCCATCAGGCCGAGCGCAAACAGGAGGACGGCCAAACTGTAAAAAAGCGCGCGCCTGGGGCCTTGGACCCTGGTTTGCTCCACGTAGCCGAGATAGGCCCAGACCGTCAACATCCAAAACAGCGTGCTCAGAACATCCTTGCGCTCGGAAACCCAGGCCACCGATTCGACGTGGAGCGGATGCAAGGCGAAGAGCGCGGCCACCATGGCGGCGGGCCAGCGGGCGCCGGTCATGCGCAGCACCAGGAGAAAAAGCAGGATGGAATTGGCCAGATGCAGGAGCAGGCTGGTGAAGTGATGGCCGGCGGGATGCAGGCCGTAGAGTTGAAAATCCAGCATGTGGGAAATCCAGGTCAAGGGATGCCAATTGCTGGAATGGCCGGTCGAAAAGGCCCAAGCCAGGCTGGGACCATTGACGCCATGTTGAATCATGTCGTTGGTGGTGATGTAATCCGGGTCGTCGTAGATGATGAATTCGCAACTCCAGAGCGGGCTATAGAGGGCCAGAACGGCCAGAGCCAGCCCCAGGCAGATGAGCAGGTTTTGACGCCTGTTTTGCGAATCGTCCATCAACCAGCATCATAAAGGAGAAGGGCGCCCGGCAGAAGCCGAAACTCATCCGGAAGCGCGCGGCCTAAAAACATGCCGATTAAGAGGAGGTCGGAATCCGGGTTGCCGGGAGGGCGCCACAGCCTTAACATGGGCGGCATGGAAGAAGCCGGATCACGCAATGGGCGAATTTTGGTTTTGTACTTCAGCCGGGACGGCCACACGAAAATGATGGCGGCGTTGGTTGCCGAAGGCGCGGGCAGTGTCCCGCTGACGGAGGTGCGACTCAAGACCGTGGCGGAGGCAACCGCCGAGGACCTGAGCTGGTGCGACGGCATCGCCGCCGGATCGCCCACGCACATGGGGACGATTGCCTGGGAGATGAAGCAATGGTGGGATGAGACGGCGCAACCGCTCTGGCCGAAGGTGGACGGAAAGATCGGATGCGCCTTTACGTCCTCCGGCGGACTTTCCGGGGGCGGCGAACTGACGTGTCTGGCGCTGCAAATTGTGATGATGAATTACGGGATGCTGGTGTTTGGAGTGCCGGATTATGTCGCGCCGGGACAAACGCTGCACTATGGCGCGGTTTGCGCCGGACGGCCCCGCAACGAGGGTGATCGGGAAGCCTGCCGCCGCCTGGGACGACGCCTTTGCGAATGGGTCCAGACCCTGATTTGCCACCGCCCGGAATATTCACCATTAAAGACGAGCTATTCGAGATTCCCCCCGGAGTAAAATCCTGAGATTTAGGGTTTTGAAAAACAAATCACCAAAAGGTCATTTCTGCCTGTCTTGCTCCGGACTGGCGGTGTCGCGAAAGGGCAAACCGCTCTCGTAAAGACGAAGTTGCTGGTCCAGGGCGTCGGCCAGGACGGTGTTGGTCTGGGCCAGGGCCAATTGGCGGGCGCGTTGGACGGTGGCGACGGCTTCGGAAAACTTCCCCGCCTCGGCATACGCCGCGGCCAGCGTGCCGATAATGATCAGGCTTTTCCCGTCCGAAAGGCGATTGGCGCGCAAGGCCAGTTCGACGGCCTTGGGGCCGTCGCGCAGAGAAGCATCCGGGTTGGTGGCCAGTATCCAGGCCAGATGGCTGGCGGCCTGGATGTCGTCGGGGCGGATTTGCAGAACTTTTTCATATTGACCAATTGCTTCCGCCGCGCGGCCCGCCTGGAGGAGGGCGTTGCCTAACTGGCCATGGCAATCCGCCGAGTTGGGGCGGATTTGCAGGGCCTTTTGGAGATGGAGAATCGCCTCGCCGGCCCGGCCGATTTGCAGGAGAACGGCGCCCAGGTTGTATTGGGGAAAAGGATCGTCGGGTTGGAGCGCGGCCTGGGTTTGAAATTGCTCCAACGCCCCGGCCACGCGCCCCCGGGCCAGGAGAACATTGCCCAAATTGTAATGGGCCTGGGCAAAGCCGGGCGCCATCGCCACGGCTTGCAGCAAGTGCGGCAGCGCCTCGTCCAGCCGTCCCTCCTGGTAAAGAGCGTTGCCCAGGAAGTTTTGGATGATGGGATTGCTCGGCGTCGTTTCGGCGGCGTGGCCAAACAGGGTCACGCTGTTTTTCCAATAGCGCACCTGCAAGGGAGTTGCCACCATGCAACCGGCCACGGCCAGGAACCCCAACACGGCGGGCGCGCGCGCGCCGAAGCGGGGGACGCATTCGCGCGCCGCCCAGATCGCCAGGATGAACAATCCGACGCTCGGCAGGTAGTGGTAGCGGTCGGCCATGGACTGCGATCCAATCTGGAGCAGGCCGATGACCGGCGCCAACATCCCCAGAAACCACAGCCAACCCGTCGCCAGATACCGCTGCGCGCGCGCGCGCCAGAGCACCCACGCCGTGACCAGCGCCAGGACCGCGCCGGCGCCCGCGATTTCCCAAACCGGCCAGCGGCCCGGCATGGGATAAAAGACGGCCAGGGGAGCGGGCCAGAATGTTTTTCCAAGGTAGCGCAGATAGGAAACGGGAATATTCTCAAGACGGGAGGCGAGCGGCAGATAGGCCAGCGAGATGACCGCGCCGCCCTGGCGCTGCGCCCAGAAGGCGGCCGCGCACGATGCGGCCGCCAGAATGAAAAAGGGAATTTTTTCCGAGAGCAACCGGGCATACGGCGCTCGCAGGCGCTGCAAAGGCCAATAGTCAAGCAGAAGCAAGATGAAAGGCAGCGTGACCAGCATCGGTTTTGCCATCAGGCCCAGCGCAAAAAGAACAACCGATCCGATGTAAAAAACCTTGGATTTCGGGCTGGCAAGCTTCCACTCCTCCACGTAACGGACGTAGGCCCAAACCGCCAGCATCCAGAACAACGTGCTCAGGACGTCCTTCCGTTCGGAAATCCAGGCCACGGACTCGACGTGCATGGGATGGAGCGCGAACAGGGCGGCAGCCAGCGCGCTGGGCCAGGGCGCCTTGGTCATGCGCTGCAAGAGCAGAAAGAGGAGGATGGAATTGGCCAGATGCAACAGCAGGCTGGTGAGATGATGGCCGGCGGCGTTGAGGCCGTAGAATTGAAAATCCACCATGTGGGAAATCCAGGTCAACGGATGCCAGTTGCTGGCGTGGCTGGTCGAAAAGGCCCAGACCACGCCCTCCCAACTCACCCCGCGCTGCACCATCTCGTTGGCGGTGACGTAGTCGCCATCGTCGAAGGCGACAAAATCGCAATCCCAGAGCCGTCCATAAGCCGCGAGCACGGCCAGCGCCAGCCCCAGGCAGATGAGGATGGATTGGCGCCTTTTGTCCGAATCGTCCATTTTCAGTTTCTCCACTTTGCTTCTTGCGCTTGGGCCTGAAGAGTCCCACATTAGAGGGCTGGATTGGAAGCTCGATTTAGAATGAACCATATACGTAACATAGCAATTATCGCCCACGTGGACCACGGCAAGACCACCCTGGTTGACTGCCTGCTCAAGCAGTCCGGCACTTTCCGTGCCAATCAGGCCATTTCCCACGAGGAGCGCATCATGGACTCGATGGACCTGGAACGGGAAAAGGGCATCACCATCCGCGCCAAAAACGCGGCCTTTAAATACAAGGATTATCACATCAACATCGTTGACACTCCCGGCCATGCCGACTTCGGCGGCGAAGTGGAGCGGATCATGAACATGATTGACGGGGTTTTACTGGTGGTGGACGCGTCGGACGGACCGCAGGCGCAGACTCGTTTCGTGTTGCGCAAGGCGCTGGAGGCGGGGGCCAAACCCATCGTTGTCATCAACAAAATTGACCGCGACAACGCCACGCCGCATCAAGTGCTGGATTTGGTGTTCGATCTGTTTGAATCGCTCCATGCGACCGACGAGCAGTTGGATTTTCCGGTGGTCTATACCAGCGCCAAGGACGGCTACGCCAAGATCAACCTCAAGGACGCGAGCACCACCATGGAGCCGCTTTTCAACGCCATCATCCAGTACATTCCTCCGCCGCGCGCCCATGCCGGCACGGAATTCAAGATGCTGGTGGCCAACCTGGATTACTCCGACTACATCGGACGAATTGCCTTCGGGAAAATCTACAGCGGCAAAGTCAAAGTGGGCGATGCGGCGGCCTGCCTGCATGGGGATGGCCGGAAGACGGAAAACAAAATCACCGCCATTTTTCACTTTGAAGGCTTGAAGCGCATCGAAATCACCGAAGCCCACGCCGGCGATGTCGTGGGCATCGCCGGGTTCGAGGACGTTTTCATTGGCGAAACCATTACGGACAACATCACCCGGCAGTCGCTCCCTTTTGTGCCGATTGATCCGCCGACCATCCAAATGCAGTTTGCGGTCAACGACGGGCCCCTGGCCGGGTTGGACGGCAAGCTGGTCACCGCGCGCCATATTTGGGAGCGCCTGACCCGGGAAATCCGGACCAACGTCGCCCTGCGGATTGCGCAGACGGACCTGCCGAACATTTTCAATGTGGCCGGACGCGGGGAAATGCAAATCGCCATCCTCGTCGAACAAATGCGCCGGGAAGGCTACGAAGTGCTGGTTTCCCGCCCCGAAGTCATCAACCGCACCGATGCCAACGGCAAAATCCTGGAGCCGATTGAAAGGCTGTTCCTGGAAATCCCCAAGGAAAACATGGGGCCGGTGATGGAAAACCTTTCCGGGCGCAAGGCCGAAATCACGCAGATGGACCATCACGGCAACGACGTCACCATCGAAGCCTTGATTCCGATGCGCGGGCTGATCGGCTTTGAAACCGATTTGGTCAACACGACGCGCGGGCTTGGGGTGATGAGCCATTTGTTCCACGAATACGGCGCCCACCGCGGGGAAGTCATCGCGCGCAAGAACGGCTCGCTGGTGAGCATGGAAGACGGGGAGGCCATGGCTTACGCCTTGAACATGGTGCAGGAACGGGGCCGCTTGATGGTGGAGCCGGGCGACAAAATCTACAAGGGCATGATCGTCGGCGAAAACGCGCGGGAAAACGACATCCCGGTCAACCCCTGCAAAGCCAAGCGCCTGACCAACATGCGTTCCCAGGGCGACGGCAAAGGCATCCAATTGGACCCCCCGCTGAAAATGTCCCTCGAGCGCGCGCTGGAATACATCGGCGCGGACGAATATGTCGAAGCCACCCCGCTGAACCTGCGCATGCGTAAGAAAATACTTGACGAAACCCTGCGCCGCCGCCACGAAAAGCGGTAGAAGTGAAACCGTATTCTTTCCAGGACATGGGCGGTTCGGTGACCGCGCCGCAAGGCTTCCAGGCCGCCGGAGTGTTTTGCGACATCAAACGGCTGGGCACCGGCAAAGGCTCCAGCAAAGGCCGGAAGCGCGACCTGGCGCTGATCGTTTCAGACGCCCCCGCCGCGGTGGCGGGGACCTTTACCACCAATCGCGTCCGCGCCGCGCCGGTGAAGCTCTGTCTGGAGCGCGTCGCGCGGGGATCCGCCCGGGCCATCGTGGTCAATTCCGGCAACGCCAACGCCTGCACCGGCCGCCAGGGTTTCCTGGACGCCCAAGCCATGGCCCGCGCCGTGGTGGAGGCTTGTCCGAACGGGAAAATATCCGCGCGCGAAGTGCTGGTGGCTTCCACCGGCCGGATTGGCGTCACCCTGCCGATGACCCAGGTCAAACAAGGAATTCTCCAAGCCGCCCGCCTGCTCGGTTCCGGGCCGGACAACGCGCATCAGGCCGCCGAAGCCATCATGACCAGCGACACGCGGCCCAAGGAAATCGCCGTGGAGTTCGAACTGGCCGGAAAAAAAATCCGGCTGGGCGGCATCTGCAAGGGCGCCGGCATGATCCAGCCGGGCATGAGTCCCTCCGGCGCGCGGCCCGCGTTGCGTTCTTTGCACGCCACCATGCTTTGCTTTCTGACCACCGACGCCGCCGCCGAGGCACAATTCCTGCAGGCCGCGCTCAATCAAGCCGTGGCCAAAAGCTTCAACCGCATCACCGTGGACGGCGACATGAGCACCAACGACACGGTGTTGATCCTGGCCAACGGCCGCGCCGGAAATCCTCCCCTGACCGCGCGGTCGGGCGACCGCCGGGTTTTTCAATCCGCCTTGGATCATGTCACGCTGGAGCTGGCCAAGAAAATTGTGCTGGACGGAGAAGGCGTTTCGCGTTTCGTGACCGTGCGCGTCGCGGGGGCGAAATCGTCCGGCGAGGCGGACGCGGCGGCGCGGGCGGTGGCCAACAGCGCGCTGGTGAAAACCAGTTGGTGCGGCGGGGACCCGAACTGGGGCCGGATTTTATGCGCGCTGGGATATTCGCCGGCCGAGATGGTGGAAGGCAACGTGGACGTGGGCTACAGTTTGCCCGGCGGCGCGGATGTTTTCTATTCGCTCAAACGCGGCCGACCGACCGCCGTTTCCTTTGAGGCTTTGTGCAAAATCACCACGGCCAAGGCCTTTGATCTCCACCTCCATCTCCATCTGGGCCGGGCCTCCGCGCTGATTTATGCGGCCGACCTGACCGAATCCTACGTGGATTTCAACAAAGGCGACATCACCGATCCCTCCAGCCTGGGCGGTTGACCCAGGCCGCCGCGTCATTTGTCCAAGAACCCTTTTCTGACTTCGGGCGGCCAGTCGGCGCTCAACACGCGGTTGGTGCCATTGCTCCACAGGGCGACTTGCGCGGGCTGGTTATTGGTGACGGAAATAAAGCAAAGCTCGGTCGCGGAACGCCAGACGGGCGCGGACGGCGCATCATCGCCTCCCTCGGCTTGCACGGTCTCCAGTTTTCCGGTGGCCAGCGTCAGGACCGAAACGGCGCCTTTTTCCGCGAGGATGGCGATGCGTTTGCCGTCGGGACTGGTCTCATAAAAGCCTGGTTTGGCGGGCAGATTTTCCTGCACGCTTCGAGGGATCAGCGGAATTACGGCGGCCTGCCGTTCCGGATCCAAGGCAAAGAGTTGGGGCTGCTGGGGCATGTCCAAAGCCGTGCAGGGGAGATGGAGGTCCACCGAGGCAAAAACGATGCGTCCGTCGCTTAAACAGCGCACTTTGTTGTTGGCATCGAAAAGCAGACCGGCGAGATCGTCGGCGTTTGTTTGAATTTGGATTTTGCCGGCGGCGTTGAGGGCGCCACGCCGGGTGAGCGAGGCCAGGCTGATTTGATCGTCGCCTACAGGCTCATTGATGGCGCGGACATAGACGAGGGAATGGCCGTCCACCGACCAATCGGAACAATAGGCCGTGTTTTTGGCGACCAACTGTGGCGGGGCGGAGCCATCCGCCGGTACCACCAAAAGCTGCAACTCGTCTTTTTTGTCGCCTTCAGCCGTGAAGGCGATAGCGGTGCCGGTGGGGGCGACGCGAATGTCCAGAATCTTTCGCAGGCTGTTGAGCAGCGGCGGGCCAAGCGCCAACTTTCCCTCCGCCAGCGTGCCGATGCGGATCTGGATCAGGCTTGCCTCTTTTTGCCGCAAATTGTCCCAGTTGGTCCCGGCTTGTGTTTGGGTTCCTTCGTTTTGCGCGAGATAAACCGCGACGACGTTTTTTTCATAGTCACCCAGGCCGGTCAGGGAGTTGAGGGCGTCGGTTAAATTGTGCCCCGCTTTGAATTGATCCAGAACGGTTTTCCCGCCTTCCACGACCCGTTGGCGCTCCTCCGGCGCAAGGACTTTTTCCAAGTCTTGCCAGGACTGTTTTCCGACCTCGGAGACCACCGCCAGCCGGTGAGAATCCGGAAACCATTCGGCCAATCCGTCGCCGGGCAGGACGATTTCGGAGAGCGCGCCATCCGGCCCGCACAAACGCAACCCATCGCCCGCGAAAATGGCCGCGTGCGCGCCGTCCGGCGACCAGGCAATCCGCCGGCTGACGCATCCTGTCATCAGGAGACACAGGGACACTGCGGCAACAAAGGACCAAGAACCAATTGATTTCATTTTTTTCATAATCGTTTTCAGAGTATTTCAGGTTTTCTAACGGGTGATTTCCAAATAAACCGATTGCCCGCGTTGATGGCAACGGGCGACAAACCGGCCCGAAAACGGCGGGCGGACCAGAAGTCCGATTCATCCGCCGTGGTGATCGCGGACATCTCGTGGCTGGGAATGGAGGCGGTGACGCGGGGCGGTTCATTTCTGCCGCGCATGGCGAAGATTCCAAGCGAAAGACCGCCGACAAAGCAGGCCGCCATGGCCAAGGCGCGGAATGGGAGCCGCCAGGATGGCCGCAGTACGGGCAACGCGACTGCCGGCTGGCCGGCCAGCGCCCGGCGCGCCAGCCGCAATGTCTCGCTGATTTTCTCCGCTTCAATCCTGGCCGCCGGTTCGCGCTCAAGGTGCGTCTCCAGCAACTCCTCCACATCGGGCGACAACTCGCCCAATGCGCGGTCAGTCAACAATCGTTCCAAAGCTTCACTTTTCATAATCACTGTTTTTCAAATTTTCCCGCAGTTGCCGCACCGCGTGATGCAGCCGGGACCGCACCGTGCCGACCGGCACGCCCAGCATGGCGGCAATTTCCTCGTAGGACAGCTCCCGTTGCAGCCGCAATTCCAGGACCTGGCGCGAGGCCGGATGGAGCCTGGCGATTCCTTCCCGCATTATCTCCAGTCGCGGATCAGCCGGCGCCGCTTCGTCACTGATCGGTTCCGCGGGCAATTCTTCCGCGGGCCGGGAGCGCCGGTGCGCCTCGGCGCTCAAGTGGCGCGCGATGCCGAACAAATAGGCGCGCGGCGCGTCCGCGCCCAGCAGCCGCTCCGGGCATTTCAGGACGGCGGCGAAAGTTTCCTGGAGCAAGTCCTCCGCCGTCTCCGCACTGCCGTGACGCCGCCGGAAGAAGGCGAGCAACTCCGGCCCGATTTCCCGGTAAATCTCATCCAGCACGCGGGCCTGGTCGCCGATGTTGTCCATGGTATTCAAGCGCTGTCATCATGTACGTCGGAATCGGGCGGAAGAAAGTTCAAAGAAAGTTGCCGGCTCTGGGAATGGAGCAACAACGGGGTTTGCCTTGGTTCGACAAACGGGGGACAGAATTTGAACGGGAGAACGCGGAGATCACGGAGAAGCTCTGCCTTGATTTCAAAACGCGTGGGGTGGAAAGGGCGATGCAAGTGGTAATGAGTTGTGAACCGTGCGACCGGATTATACACGTTCAACGATGATAAACTATTGCAGCGCAATATAATGCATTCGTAAATGGCCAAAACTATTGTTTGACCCCGATGACCGCATCAAAACTCATCCAGAATCTCTTGGAAGGCTTGGGGTCCCTCTATGCCCAAGAAGATTTGCGGATCTGGCGAAAAGAGGCAAAACGCAGCGGTTTGGATGCTGTGTCGAACCATCGGACAAATCGGCAACTATTGATGACACAATCGGAAGAACAAATTTCCTGTCGACGATGTGACGGTGATACTCTTGTTCATTCCATTTTCTGAAATGCCACCGCTGTTCAACCAATTCGTTGTCGTCAGATCTGCATTCTGCTGCAATGTCCAATTTGTCCAAGACACAGGCCATGAAACCACCACACGGTTATTCGAAGAATCAATGTTTAGCTTTGGAACATTGATCAATACCGAGAGCGTGTCGTCCAAATGGTTCGCTGTGACCAAATCCAGCTTGCCGTCTCCATTCAAATCCGCCGCCACGACCCATTCCGGTCCAGCGCCTACGTTAGGCACCGTTGTCATGGTAAAAACACCAGTCCCGTCATTGGTCAGCACGGTTAAAATACCTGGGACGTAAAAATCACTAAAATCCACAAAAATCAAATCCACCTTGCCATCTCCATTAACATCCGCCGCAACGATTGATTGAGGTCCAAAGTCCACGTTTGCCCCACTTGTTGAGATCAAGGAAGCCAAAACGAATGCGCCGCTGCCGTTATTAGTTAAAGCCGAAAGTGTATCATCATCACTATTCGCGCACACCAAATCTGGACTGCCATCGCCATTCACATCCGCCACCGCTAGAGATACAGGGAAACTTCCGACAGCATAGGTGGCGTTGGAACCAAAAGCGCCAAAACCGTTGTTGGTTAGGACGGTCAAAGTGTTGGCGCCCCAATTAACACTGATTAGATCCAGATTGCCGCTCCCCCTCAGGTCCGCTGCCTCGACAAAATCAGGAAACCGTCCTACCGCATTTGTGGAGGAAACAACAAATCCTCCTTGCCCATCATTCGTTAGGACCGTCAAGGTATTATCATCGAAGTTCGCACAGACTAAATCTAAGCTGCCATCGCCGTTCAGATCAGCCGCAATTACTGAATCAGCACCATTTCCAACGTTATAGCTCGTATTGGAGCCAAAGCTGCCGTGTCCATTGTTGGTCAGTAACGTCAATGTATTGTCACCACCATTCACGCAGATTAAATCCAAGGTGCCTTGGCCCTTCACATCCGCCGCAATAACAGAATTAGGATAAGCTCCCACTTCGAGCGTAGCGGAGAGCGTATACTCGCCATTGCCATTATTAGTCAGCACGGTCAGTGTATTATCGTCAAGATTTGCACTGATCAGAGCCGCCTTACCACTCCCATTCACGTCCGCCGCGATTACGCATAGTGGAATGCTGCCAACGCCTGGGGAAGAGGTCAAAAGGAAATCTTGGGCCGCAACATGATACATTCCGGTGAGCCAGACCAAAATTATTGAGCAATTAGCTGTTAGTTTCATACGCTGCATGATTATGCCTTAGATTTCTTAATTGGCAAGCTGGATGGATTAGGCATCGTTGGCTTTCGCATCAAATTCGGCCCGCAATTTCTCGCTCACACACAGCCCCATATAACCGTAAACGGGTCAGTCATGTCTTGTCTGACTTCCCGTTCTCTGCCTTGAGCAAAACGGGTTTTTGCCTGTTGAAAGCAACGCGACGGGATATTGTCTTATGAGTCTTCGGACAATGGGGCGTTGAAATCAGCCGGCACGGTCAACTGGCCCTTGGCCAAACCAATCGGACGCGGCTGGGAAGGGGTCGGGGGATTCAGAATGGTGAGCAGACCGGACGCTTTCTCCGGCAGGGCCTCAGCCCCTTTCGGCAAAACGCGCCCGTGGTCAATTTCCACTTCAAGTGTCCGATAGCTCATGGCCTAAATTTACACTTGGACTCGCACGGCTGCAAGAAGTGAATGCTCGCAGGAGTTGCATCATGCCGCCGGGGCTTCGCCGCGATACTCCAGGCACTGGACCTTTTCCAGGGTGACCATGCCGCCGGCCATCATCTCGTCGAGAATGGGCAGGAAGGCTTGAACCTTCTCCTCGCTGTCCACAATCTCGATGACCAGCGGCAGGTCCATGGAGAGGCGGAGGATTTTGGAGGTGTGCAGGCGGCTGGACTTGCCAAAGCCCATCGGCCCGCGCAACACGGTGGCGCCGGCCAGGTGCAGTTCGCGCGCCTTGAGCACGATGGCTTCGTAGAGCGGCAGGTGCTGACAACGATCGCTCTCGCCGATGAAGACGCGCAACAGAACCGCTTCGTGAGGGATTTGCATATTCGTTTGCTTTCAGGGAAATTCTTATTCCCGAACCGCGTCGGAGTAAATCTATTTCTGTCCAAGCCCCGGGCCAGCCCGTCGCGCCCAATTGCCATTGCTCCTTTGGCCGGCTGGCGGTATGGTGCCGCGCGCTGAAGACGACATGAACACCGCCATCGAAACCACCGACCTGACGCGCGACTTCGGGCAGTTCCGCGCGGTCAATCGTCTCAATCTCCGAGTTGCGGCGGGCACGTTCTATGGTTTCCTCGGCCCCAATGGCGCGGGCAAATCCACCACCATCAAGATGTTCACCGGCATGCTCGCGCCCACCTCCGGCTCCATCCGCCTTCTCGGCGAGGACGTGAGCGACCCGCGGCGCGCGCTGGCAGTCAAACGCCGCGTCGGCGTGGTGCCGGAAAACCTGGCGCTGTTCGACAATTTGACCGCGAGCGAATATCTCACCTTTATCGGCCGCATGTATCTGATGCCCCCGGCGACCGTCCGCGCGCGGTGCGAGGAACTGCTCGCCATGATGGACCTGGCGCGGGAGGAGAAGAAGCTCACGCTCGAATTCTCGCACGGCATGAAGAAGAAACTCGCCCTGGCCGCCGCGCTCATTCCCAATCCCGACCTGCTCTTTCTGGACGAGCCGTTCGAGGGCGTGGATGCCGTCGCCTCGCGGGTGTTGCGCGACACCCTCAAGCAGTGCGTCGGGCGCGGGGCGACGGTGTTTCTCACCTCGCACGTGCTGGAGATCGTGGAGAAACTTTGCACTGACGTGGGCATCATCGCGCACGGGCAACTGGTTCATCAGGGCACGATGGAGGAATTGCGCCGGGCGGGTTCGCTGGAGGACAAGTTTCTCGCCGTCGTGGGCAACGGGGAGCACGAGGCGCAGAAGTTAAGCTGGCTGGAGGGATGAGGGACGGGGCAAACGCATCTAGGTTGACGAGGGTGGTGATGCGGGCCGCGAGGCGCGTCCCGCGGCATCCCGATTCGGAATCGGGACGCGCGCCCCAGAAGGCTGAAAGATCCGCCGCGCCAAATATGTATTTGCGGGCGTCGAAACAATGAACTGGAACCAACTGCAAACAATCCTCTGGCTTCGCTGGCGGCTCACCCGCAATCAGTGGGCGCGCCACAGCGGCATTGGGGCGGTCATCGCCGTTATCGTCGCCGTCGGCGCGGTCGCGCTGGGCGGGCTGAGCTTCCTCGGCGCGTTGCTTGGCGGGATCTATGGGTTGGGGCAGTCCAAACCGCTGGTCGTATGGATAGTCTGGTTCCTCCTCACTTTGGTGTTCCTGGTTTTCTGGATGATCGGGCTGCTGGCCGAATTGCAGCGCTCGGAGACGATTGACCTACAGCGCCTCATGCACCTCCCAGTCGCGCTGGGCCAGATGTTCGTGGTCAACTACGTGGTGTCGCACTTCACCTTCAGCATCGTGCTGATCGTGCCGGCGATGATGGGCCTGGCGGCCGGCTTGGTGATCTCGCGCGGCCCGGCAATGCTGTTGCTGGCGCCCCTGGCCCTGAGCATGGTGTTCATGATCACGGCGTGGACTTATTGCCTGCGGGGCTGGCTGGCGGCGTTGATGAGCAACCCGCGCAAGCGCCGCGCCATCGTCATGGGCATCGCGTTCGCATTCGTTTTGTTTGGGCAGCTCCCCAACCTTTACTTCAACGTCATGCGCCGCAACGTGCCCCCTTCGTCGTCCGCCACGCCGCAAGAAGCGCAAGCCCGGATTCAGGCGCAAAGTGCGGCCGTGCGGGAAAATCTCAATATAATTCTCGCTCCGCAAAACTATCTCCCGCCGTTCTGGCTGCCGGTCGGCGCCAAGGCGCTGGCCGAAGGGGACGCGCTGCCCGCGCTGTGCGGCACGCTGGGCTGCGTGGCCCTGGGCGCGCTGGGCTTGCGCCGCGCCTATCGGATCACGGTGCGATTTTATTACGGCGACAGCGGCGGGAAGACCGCATCGGAGACCAAGCCGGATGCGGCGCCAGCCGCCGCGATGCCACCGTCCAAAGTCGGCAGCCGATTCCTGGAACTGCGTCTGCCGGCGGTGCCCGAACAAGCCGCCGCAGTCGCGCTGGCGACGTTGCGTTCGATGCTGCGCGCCCCGGAAGTGAAGATGGAGTGGGGGAGTTCATTCTTGGTGACGCTGATCATCGGCTCGTCGTTGCTTTTCCGCGGAGCGTCCAAGATCCCCGAAGCGGCCAAGCCGTTCATTGCCACCGGGGCGGTGGTGTTTTCGGTCTTCATGCTCGTGCGATTTTTTGGCAATCAGTTCGGTTTCGACCGCGACGGTTTCCGGTCCCTGGTCCTCTCGCCGGCGGACCGGCGGCTCATCCTGCTGGGCAAAAACCTCGCCTGCCTGCCCGCCGGCGTTGGATTCGGCCTGGTGCTGCTGGCGGTGGTTTCCGTCTGGCTGCGCCTGCCCGCCCTCATTCTCCTGGCCGCCCTGTTCCAACTCGCGGCGTTGCTGCCGCTGATTGGCCTGGTCGGCAACCTGCTTTCCATTCTTGTGCCCTATCGCATCCAATCCGGCTCGCTCAAGCCGACCAAAATGCCCGGCCTGGCCACGTTGATGATGATTTTGTGCCACCTGCTTTTCCCGCTGGCCACCGCTCCGGTGTTCGTGCCGCCGCTGGCCTGGTATCTGATGCAAAGAGCCGGCTGGCCCGGCGCGGAGTCCCTGGACCTTCTCCTCTCTATCACGCTGGCCGGGTTGACGGGATTTGTGTACTGGCAAACCCTCGGCCCGATGGGCCGTCTGCTCCAACGCCGCGAAACGAAGATCCTTCAGGTGGTGAAGGTCGAGGTGGAATAGCGGGGCAGGGGACATGCCGTTTCCTCCTGAGACGGACCATAGTACCAAGCCGAAGATTTTGGATCTTCATCTTGACTCTTTGCGCCGCCCTGGTCAGATTTGCGAGGCCGGAGTGCGCTTCAGAAAAATATTGATGATCTTGGACACGTTGTCCTGGTATTGCGGGTCGCCGCTTAACTTCTTCCAGACGGGCGCGTCCCGGAACGCCTGCCAATGTTTCTTGTGTTCCTCCATATTCTCTCCGGACACCATGTACACCAGGTTGGGCATTTGCGAACCGACGACGGTCTGGGAGAAAAAAACCGGAGACAACCCGACTTCCAGCATCAGGGCAACCTCGCCGCTGTTGAACATCTGGACTTTGTTGATGCCCTTGCTTTCGCTGTGGCTTTGATAAGTGCGCAATTCAAAAATCCACGGCTTCTTTTCCGCCGCCGACGGCGGCACGGCCAGTTTCTTCATGCTGTCGAAGGCCACGAGGAGCGAACTGTCAATGCGCACGTACGCCGGGTCGGATTTCGGCACGGCCATGAATTCGGCGGCGGCCTTCTGGTAGGCATCGTCGGAAGCCAGCCTGCCCGGAATGGTGGCCAGGACGCCCGGTGAATCGCAGGGGATGAGCACATAGATCTTGTTGGTGGGGGAATCTTCCAGTTCGGTGAAGACGCCGACGGGCTGGATACCCATACGATTGTAGGCCGGGACGGCGGCGTTCTGCCAGTAGTCGCTGACCAGCTTATGCTGTTGCGCCGACACCGTGGTGTAAACGCGCAGTTCGTAATACTGCGCCTGGCCGGAGTCCGCCGCCGTGGCGGCTGCGCTGACGGCCATGACGAGCAAGGCGGCGGCAAAAATTCGCGAGTTCATGATGGAATAGTATCTTCGCTTGGCCGGGGATAAAAGCGAATAATGATTACCATGCTCTGCCGTATTGAACCGGCGCGGAAACCGCATCCTTCCCGCCCAAAGCGCGCGCCGCCAGACGCGGCCAATACGGTTCGCGCAAAAATTCCCGCGCCAACAACACCAGGTCCGCCCGCCCGTTGCGGATGATCTCGTCCGCGTGCGTCGCTTCGGTGATGCAGCCGACCGCCGCCGTCGCGATGCCCGCTTCCCGCCGGATGCGTTCGGCAAACGGAACCTGATAACCCGCCCCGGCGGGAATCTTCGCGTCCGGCGCCGTTCCGCCCGAACTGCAATCCACCAGGTCCACCCCCTCCGCCTTCAAGCCTCGCGCCAGCTCGATGCTCTGCTCGATGTCCCAGCCGCCCTCCACCCAATCCGTGCAGGAAATCCGCACCGCCAAAGGCAGCCGCTCCGGCCACATGGCGCGGACGGCGCGCGTCATCTCCAGCAAAAAGCGGACGCGATTCTCGAAACTGCCGCCGTAACGGTCCGTGCGCCGGTTGGAAATCGGCGAAAGAAATTCATGCGTCAAATAACCATGCGCCGCGTGCAATTCCAGCCACTCGCACCCCGCCGCCAGCGACCGCTTTGCCGCCGCCACAAATTCGCCTTGCACCCGGGCGATGTCCGCCAGGCTCATCGCGCGCGGAACCTTGGTCAAATCCTCCCCAAAGGCCAGTGCGCTTGGGGCGATGACCGGCCAGCCCCCCGCGTCGTCCGCCAGATGCGCGCCGCCTTCCCACGGTCGCGCCGCCGAGGCCTTGCGGCCCGCGTGCGCGATCTGAATCCCCGGCGCCGCCCCGTGCTCTTTGATGAAGCGATTGATGCGGGCCATCGGCTCGATGTGTTTGTCCGCCCAGATGCCGGCATCGCCGGGCGTGATCCGGCCTTCGGGCGAAACTGCGGTGGCTTCGGCCACGACCAAACCCGCGCCGCCCACCGCGCGCGAACCCAGATGCACCAGGTGCCAGTCCGTCGCCGCGCCGTCCACGGACGAGTACTGGCACATGGGCGACACACCGATGCGGTTGCGCAACGTGACGGATTTGATGGTCAACGGTGCAAATAAATGCGGCCGGCTGCTGGAATGAATGTTCATGGCGGGCCAACCTTAGCACCAGGGTTGAGTTCGGGCGACGGCAAAGTTGTAAATCCAGAAAGCAGGCATTTGCCCGCGGATGGCAGATGGGAAAGAAGAGTTCCAATTCCTTATGTGCGTTTATCTGTGACCTGCGGGCCATTTTCGATTCGGTTAGGCAACCAAGCGCAGACTTGCCAGACTGCGCCTGATGAGGCAGAATGGCCTCATGAAGAAAGAGTTCGTGTTTCAAATCGAACAGGACGAAGACATGCTGGTGGCGACCTGCCACGAGCCGGAAATGGCGACTCAGGGAGAGCATCTCGACGAACTCCTGGCCATGATTCGCGATCTCATCCGTTGCCGTTTCGAGGATGGTGATGAGCGCCTAGCCTGGCCGATTCGCCTTCATTTTCTCCACGATCCGGTGTTGTCCGCCCAAGTGGCGTGAAACTTCCCCGCGACCTTTCTGGCGATGACGTGTGCCGGGCATTGAAACGCCTGGGTTTTGCATTTGTCCCCCAGACGGGCTCGCATCGTCATTACGTGAAAAACGGCCTGCATCCTTGCGTGCCGATGCACCGGGAGATCAAACCGAAAACGCTGCAATCCATCTTGAGGCAGGCGAACATCACCATGGAAGAATTGGTGGACAATCTTTGAGGTGCTTTCGCGCCCCTCGAAGCGGCTCAAATGGACAAAAGTGGTTGATTTTGGTTTTCGGCGTGTACTTCCAATCGCGCTTGAATCAGCGCGGAAATGGGGTAATTTGTTTTCCGCGCCAGTTTAGCTCAGTGGTAGAGCAACGGTTTTGTAAACCGTCGGTCGCCGGTTCGAGTCCGGCAACTGGCTCCATTTCCAACCGCGTGTGCGGCAAGGGTTTGTGAGCGCCGGACTGGCCACTGTCAGTGAAAGTGTCAGTAAACGGGGGCGCGGTGCAACAACTCGCCCACAATTCGACACAACTTCGCTGAAACTCGCCCACTACTCGCTAACGCGATCTGAGTGGACTGGTTCACGATTCAGTGAATCAGATATGAAACAACGATTCATCTTGTTCCGGCGAGCGGGTGTTTTCTACAGCGAGGACACGACCACCCGCAAACAAACCAGTCTGCGCACCAAAGACCAAACCGAGGCCATCACTCTCCTGAACACCAAGAACGAGGCCACCCGGCAACCCGCCATGAACCTGCAAATCGCCCAGGTGTATTTGCACCATGCCGACCCGACGCTAGCACAACGCACCTGGCAAAATGTCATGGACGCAATGGGTCCACTCAAAACCGGCCCAACACAGGCGCGGTGGACATCGGCCATGAGAGACCCGGCCTTTGATCTCATCCGCAGCCGCAAGCTCATCGAGACGGCGTCCGAGCACTTCTTCCAGGTGCTGAACACAGGCACCATCTCCACCAACATGTTTTTGCGCCGCCTGCACAATTTCGCGGTGGGGATGCACTGGCTGCCCTGGCCGGTGCTTCCCAGGCTGAAATGGCCCGCAGTGGAGCACAAGGAGCGGCGGGCGATCACAGCCGATGAACACCGGAGAATCATCGAGCGCGAGCACAATCCCGAAATCCGGGCGTATTACCAGCTTTTGTGGCACTTGGGTGGCTCACAGACGGACATCGCGGAATTGACCGCCCAGGACATTGACTGGAAAGATCGCACGGTTTCTTACCACCGGCGTAAAACAGGCGTCCCGGTCATTATCACATTCGGCGCCGAGGCTGCCAACGTGTTGGAATCGCTTCCAAAGTTTGGCCCATTGTTCCCGTGCATGGCGCGGATCAAAGAAAACCATCGCGCCAAGATGTTCATCAAACGGCTCAAGACAGTGGGGATTGCCGGCATTTCCCTGCACAGCTATCGCTACGCCTGGGCGGAGCGGGCAAAGACGGTGGGGATGCCCGAACGGTTCGCGCAGCAGGCGCTTGGGCACAGCTCAAAAGCATTCGTGCGGGCATATTCCAAAAAGGCCAGAGTCGTCGTTCCTTCGCTGGAAGATTACGAGGCGAAAATCCTTCCGCTGCCGCTGGCGGTCAACCAATGAAGGTCAGCACCAAGACGGCGGCGACCCCGATTACGCCGCCCTGGATGCAGCGTGAAGCGCAGACAGGCCATTCTGTGATCCATCCACAGAATGGCATTTCTTGCGGGCGTTTTGCCGATGCCAGTGCTGATTGATGGTGTTCGTCACCTTTGTCAGCCAGGAACGATCTTTGAGCAGTTCCAAAACATCCGCCGTCGCAAAAAACTTGATGCCGTTAGCTGCTGGATTTCCCAACGGCTTGAGCAGGCGCGCGGCAACGAGGATCGGCACATCATGCGGCTGGCAACCGAGCACCCACGCCGCTTGCTCCACGGTCAGCCGCGCCGGGGCTTGCCCAACCAACCTCAAGAATTGCTGTTGCTCTTCTTTCATACGACACTGCTTCTGCCGAAACCGAAGCCAGCCATAGCCAGCTTCAACCGCCAATCACCACGTCTAATCCAGTACAGAGGGCATCTACAAGGAGCCTTGGCCCTGGGGCCGGGGGGGCGGGCGCTGGCGCGCCCGCCCCCCCGACCCCCGGCCAAGGAATCCATTGTAACTTTGACACGCGCGACAGTTGCTTTCGCGTTTTATCGCTGCCATCCGATGGCGGATTGTCGGCACTGTTTTTACCCAACCGTGGGGGACATGCCCCTCTTAGGCCGGAACAGCTACCATGCCCGCAGACACCGAGGCGGTCTCATCGCAAATACTACTCTGCCAGGCACAGCCCAAACCGTGGGGGACTGCCCCTCTTAGGCAAGAGCAACCGCCAGACCCGCAGGCCCAGCGGCACCCGACATTTCACAACCCGCCCGTTTTTTCATGTGTCCTGACCGCAGCGTCTGTCTCCACTCGCATCAATACCCGCTATCAAACGGATAACAGATGCAGACAGCGTCACCGTGTTCGCAAAGCTGTACTTGTTCAGCTCGTAGGCATTTGCCCCAAGGCATTTTGCCACGTAATCCGCTCCAGCCAGTGAGCGGTCGTATTGACGAACATCGACACGCGCCCCGCCAGACTGAATCTTCCAAAGCCATTCAGCCTGGCGAAGCAGCGTGTGATAGTTGCGCGTAAGAGTTCCCCCCACCAGACAGTGGAAGTGGAAACGCCCGTTGACTTCGCCCTCTTCACCACGCAATGCAATGAGAAGGCGATTATAGGGACGACCGCATTTTTTGGCTAATTCCTGCAACCAGCGAAACGCAAGACCATACGCAATTTGAGGTTTGGGCACTATGCCCGCGAAGGTCGGAGTTGCAAAAAAGTCCCACTGGATTCGAGCCAGTGAAATGCCAAAATCTGTGGCGACCTCCGAACGGCGAATCGGCTCGCGCCAATCTCTGTCTATCCGGGGATTTCTTGAGGCCATAAGTCCTTACTTTTTGGCTTCGCCAATGATGGAACCCAGCACTGTGGCTCTGCCCCCATTTTCGCCGTGTCGGATTTTGGACGCCCCCACCTGGATGGTGGTGCCGACCGACTTGCCCCAGAGCTTGGCGCGTTCCTCGTCCTTCGTCCGGTAATAGAGCATCTCTTCCATGCGATGCTCGGGCGGATTGCTGTTGTCCATGCAGAGCAAATCGTAAGATTCGCCCGCTGGTTTTCCATTCTTGGCCGGCCACGTATTGTGGACCTCCTTGAACACGGTTAATGTCATTATCATAATGCTTTACCTTTCATAACGTTTCCTAATTTCCCGCCGAATTGTTTGATTCACCAGCGCGGACGGATGCGCGTCGGGAAATGGGATGAAAACCGGCTTGGGCGAGCCCAATGCGGCAGATGGTTTATCGCTTTGCCTAACAGGTATCACCTTGGCACAAATAATGCCTGCCTTGGCACCCGCGCCATCAACCAGCCAAAAAATCGCCTCAATCGGTTGCTTGAAATATCGAGCCACACGGAACATCAATTCTGCCCCAGGTCTGCCGATGCCCTTCTCCAGCTTCGTCACAAATGAACGCCCAACGCCAATCCGGCGGGCCAGATGCGCCCGCGAGATCCCCTTGCCGTCGTTCATCTTCGACCGCCAAGAGGCGATGTTGTTTCCAATCATATCGATGCCGAAAATATGCGATACCTTGAAGGCAACGCAACAAAAAAGTCGCCGCCCCGCACTTTTTTGTTGCCTTTCAGGACGCACCTGCTATATTCATCGGTAATGGCAACACAAGAACCAACCGCCGCGCCCGATCAGTTCGTCCGCCTTTTGCGCAAGTCAATTGCGGCCGAGGGGCTTTCCCTGCGCGAAATCGGTCGTCGCATCGGGGCTTCCACCGCATACATGTCCCGACTGGTCAACAAGCAGCGCGGGCTTCCCGCTGATCAAACCATCACCAAAATGGAACAAGCGCTGAATATTGAGCCGGGAATTCTATTTGATGCGGCAGGTCGTCACGATGCCGTGCTTGCCAAGGTTTGCAAGAACGAAAAGACGCGCCGACTGATCCGCCAGCTTGAACCGCTCACCGATGAAGAGGTTGACAAGGTCCTCACCGAGGTAGAACGTCTCGCAAAAAAATATCACCCGGAGGAAAAATGAGCATAAGGTCTAAATATACGATTATTGATGTCGCTAATAATACTGGCTTACCAGTTGAATTCTTGGAGGGTATGCCCGCCAAATATAACGGCCATCTTGATATGCACGATGAACCCCGTTTTATCGGGGTCAACCGGGATTTGCCCCAATGTGACCAAATTTACACAATTGCCCGCGAAATCGGCTTTTATCATCAAAATCGCCAGTGCCATTCAATGGTGCTCAACCACCCTTGGAAGTGGGGAATGTTAACCATTGCCCCCGACCAAATCACTCAAAAGGTCCGTCAACTGGACGCGGAAAGCCGCGCGTTTTGCTTGCTGATGCTTTATTCAACACGCGATGACTTCAGGGCTTTTGTCAAACGCCACCCTAAAACAGTCCTCGTGAATATTTTTTCTAGCAACATTGTCGATTTTCTTCTTTTAAAAGTCCGCATCAAAACCTGGTTTTTCAAGTTTCGCCGCATATTCATTTTCCCATGACAACCAAACTCTGGGTGCATGTGGAATGTCGTGACGAAACTTGCCCGCCTACATTCCGCCTCAACCTGGCCTCCGTTCCGCTTGTGTGCTCGTTCCGTCGCGTTGAAGTGTCACCCTCCACCACGCGAGCCTTTCAGCCAACGGGCTTGACACCATAAGAACCCGAAAAACTATCTACCCTTTTGGCTTATACCGCGAGTCATCATCTTGCGGGGGCGATCCTGATTCGGGCGGCTTTGGGATACGTCTGAGAGAGTTTTTGGCGTCAAAAACGGCCTTTTGCAGCGTGGAGTGAAAGTTTTGCGGCGAACCGATAAACGACAGCGGAAAACCCGCTCCGCCGACCGTTGTAACCGTAACGGTCCCGTAACCAAACATACGCCCCAGAAGCGGTTCAGAAATGTAAATGGATTCCACATTTTCCAACGGCAACTCACCAGAACGCCTCGACAATAATCCAGTGCGGAAAACCAACCGCCGATCCGTCAAGATGACTTCTGATTTTAAATACGAAAACCACGTTCCCAAAAGCAGACCCAGGACAATTACGAAATAGGGCACCAGGACCGAGAGCCAGATCAGGTTAAGGCCCGGATTGGCGGGCATTCCTATTTGGCTCAGGGCGTTAACCAATCCATGTGCCAGAAATATCAACGGCAATGATGCGACAATTGGGCCGAATGCCGAGAGCAGCACAGGGATGAAGATTCCCCAGTGTAATCGCACCTTTGCCAGCGTCGTTTCTTGCTTCAAATCCATCATCAATCGTTTTCTGTTGTCTCGCGTGACAATTTTGGCCGTTTCCTCTGGAAAGGCTCCCATCCAGATTCATCCATTTCTCCAAGGATTAAAGCAAATCGAAGCACGATGTAAAGCCTCGTGTTTGACGGTCGTGATTTTCGAGACGATTACGGAATGCCATCGCGCAAACCCAAAAGTTGTCCGCATCGAACCCGATTCGGGAAGAACATCGCCGCATTGCGCCGCCAGCGAGAGTTGACTCAGGAAAAGCTCGCCGAAAAAGTCGGCGCAAGCGCGCGCTATATTCAAAGCGTCGAAGCCGGGGAATATTTTCCAAGCCTGCCAACGCTGGTCCGTTTACACGCTGCGTTGTCCTGTGGTTGGGAGGACTTTTTTGCGGGTTGCGACAAGGGATCGAACATGAACGGTCGGAAATCGTGAAAAACTAACTTCGCCAATTCAAGCCGGTTCCACTTCGCTCCATTTCAGCCCCGGCCAGTGAACCTCTCCACCGGCGCGCGCCATTCCACTCCGTTACACCGTCTCAAATCGTCCAAGACAGGCTGCCCCCCGCGCCGCCAGCGCGGAAGCTTTCGCCAAGTCCCATCAGCCGGGAGGCCGCACATCAGGGCCTTGCCGAAACTTCCGACCTCACAAGGCCCCCAACATCAGTCTTTCCTCTGCCGCCCCCGCAAGCCGCTGGCCTTACGCCAGCCCGCCAGACACCCCAGCGACGGCCCCGTCTCACCCGGCCGTCAGAAGTCAGAAAAGCGCGTCCCCGCGTCCCGACCAGCGCCACCACGGTTGCTCAGCGCCGCATCGGCGTGGCATAGCCCTTTATTTACCCCCTGGCCTTTTTACCTTCGCACCACAGCCGTCACACATTTGTTCCAAAACCGGCAGCAAATAGAGGTTGACTTCAGGCCGGGATTGAGAAAGACTCGCGGCCAAGGAAATAAGTGAACGGGAAGGTCAACGAATGAAAATCGTAAGATGTCCTTGGGTTGGGGCGATGGTCTTGGTCGCCTGTCTCTTTGCCAGCATCCGCAGCTTCGCCCAGAGCGGCCCGCCGCCGCTGCCGACGAACACTTTTTTGCAGAGCTTCCGATTTAACACCAACTTTCAGGGCATGCACGGATACTTGCCCATTGCATACACCAACATCGAGTCGGAGCCGGTGTGGAATGGTGACGCCTTGCTCATCGGCAACGCGAACACCGCCCCCTCGTTCCTCCAATACCATGTGGTCGAAACCAACCACTATCTGAACCTCGATTTCTCAGTCGGATCGATTTTCTTCTTCTTCGCCCCGAACTGGGCCAGTGCCGACTCAATCCAGAACGGAGCGGGACCGGGAGCGCGGGCATATTTTCTCGGCGCCGGCGACTGGACAGCCAACTCGCCGAATGGCTTTTTTGGCCTTTCCGCCGACGCGTACGGCACCAATCTTTCGTTTTGGGGATTCAGCAATGGGGTTGCGACAACGTATGTGAACGCCCAGATTTCCTGGGCTTCCAACGCCTTTCATTACGTGGATTGCGAGTATTCCCCCAGCAATTCGTTCCTGTATCTGGACGGCCAGTTGGCGGCAAGCGGTTCAGGTGTCACCATCGTGCCCGGCACCAATGTTTGGACGAACGGCTTCTTCATCGGCTCCGATTCTCTGGGATATGAGCAGGCTCGCGGCGCGTTTTGGTGGGAGGAAATCTGGTCCCAACAACTTGGCGGCTTTCTGGACACCAACCGTTGGAACGGCATCTTGAGCGAAATCACCAACTGGCAATCCACTAACGGCGTCGGATTCGAGGGCATGATGGGCGGCCTTGGCTTGTTGAACCCCACCAACTGCGCCTGTACCAACTATGGAACCAAAGTCTATATCACCAACACGAGCGCGATGCCCGACGCCAATGCGGACGGCGGCACGACCTTCACCTTTACGATCGCGGGCGGCGCGGCCGGAACGAACTATGACGTTTTCAGCACCACCAATATTGTGGGCAACACCATGACCAGCGCGGCTTGGACATGGCTTGGCCAGGGCACCAATTGCGGCGCCTATTACCTCACGAATCAGGCGACCAACCAGACCTTTTACCTCTTGGGCGGCGCGCTTGCCTCCGACGGCAGCGGCCTCACCATCGCGTATGAGAACCTGATCGGCACCACCAGCGACACGAACGGAACACCCCCGGCGTGGTATTTGTGGCATGGAATGAATCCAAAGACCACGAGCGGGATCGGGAGCCAGGACCCGGATTTGGACGGCATTTTGAATTACCAGGAATATCTCTACGGCACCGATCCGCAGGTGTCCGAAGGCTTTGCGGTCTGGATCAGCGAACCGGGCGGGACAAGCGGGATTCCATGAAAACCAAAAGGCGAAACATGAAAAAGGCAATGGTGCGGTGGCTGATTTTGTTGGCGGTCGCGACGGCATTTCTCCTTCCCAGCCGGGCTTGGGCGACTGCCGGTGCCTGCACCTGCGCCCGGTTCAACGATTTCCGAGACTGCGGATGCCGCAAGTTTCCCGAGTCACCGGGCGGGCCGCCAACCGGGGCAACCCATGCCGGGGGCAATAACGCCAAATGCCCAACCTGTCCACCCGAGGTGCCGCTCATTGCCGGGCCGGATTCAGCAACGCCGGCCATCAGCGACACAGCCATGCCCCGCTGGTGGGTGGACGAACCGTATATCAACCTCCACGTCTCGGACACCCCATTATTTTACCAGACATCTTCCGGCCAGCCCATGTCTTTCAGTTTCTATTACAAGCAGCGTTACATGACGCCGGAACTCGACCAGCTTCCTACAATGTTCAATTCCCGAACTCGCACCTACCGTTTCCTCGATGGCGAGGTGGAACCATACGTCTATGCTATGCGGTCATTCGGCGGGACCAATGGATTTTATAATGGAATGACCAATGCGGCCTGGGGACACAACTGGATGATGCACATCGTGTTCTGGGATGCCGCTTATGAATCCGGTATTTTTAATAATAGTTACGAGGCTTTGGTCTTCAATCCAGATGGAGGCATCAATTATTTCACCTTGAATGCCACGAACCAAACGCTCAACGCCCCGACGCAGACCAACGATCCGATCAGCCAGGTACAGCTAGTGCCCAATGGTAATTCTACCTTTCCCGTTGTCGGCACGCCAAGCGCTGACAGCAACGGAATATCTTGGGGAACCTCTACCAATGGCTTTAAATTGCTGTATCCCGACGGTAGCCAAGACGTCTTTGGCCTTGCTTTCTATGGTGGCGGCGGACCGCCCACAGACACCACGGCGGAAGCCCTGTTGACTCAGCGCATTGACCCGCAGGGCCGGGTGACAGCACTGGGTTATGAGCTGACCAATTATTCCCGAGTCGGCGATGTCTTCCGCCTGAAATACGTCGTTGATCCCGACGGACGCACCAACACATTCGTGTACAGTTCGACCTCCAATCCTTGGACTTTGAAGGAGATTGACGATCCGTTTGGGCGAAGGGCGTCCTTTTCCTATTCGACATCCAATTGGCTGACCAGCATCACGGACGCTGTGGGCACCAACAACTCACTTGCGTATCAAAGCGGCTCCAGCGGCTGGCTGTCAAACCTTACCACCCCCTATGGCACGAGCACTTTTTCCTTTTTTCAAGCCATGGACGGTAGCACGAACAACGTGCCAAACGGTTTCGAGCAGCGCGCCACGCTCGTCAGCGAACCAGTCGGGGCTAACCAACTTTTTTATTACAAACACAAAGCTGACGGATACGTTGAGAGCAGTGCGACATCGCCTACGGTCACCGGTCAAAAATTTGACGATGGCACGACCGGGGAGTCGGAAGCGGAACTTTACCATCGCAACAGTTTCCATTGGGACCGCAAGCAGTTCCCGAACATTCATTTCACCGTAACCAATCCAAGCCAAGTCGCCAATTTTAGCACGAATGATTTTAATGTAGCCACAATGAAACACTGGCTTTTGGGAGCCGACGGCATTTCCATCACCGAAACCCTTTCCAGCGAACGCGACCCGTCGCCAGACACGGGAGGCAACATACAGGGCGCTCGCACATGGTATGCCTATACCAATACCACGCCGGTCGTCACGGAAGGGACTACCCAAATCGCCGCCATCGCCCAAATCCTGCCGGACGGCACGACCCAATACACCCGTTACCATTATTATCCATCAGGATTGGTTTCGAGCAACGAGCAGACTTTCTCCAAACCGGACGGCAGCGTTGGTGTTCTGATCAATTATTTCCATTACACCAACGGCAACATTGATCTTTACAGCGTGAGCAATTCCATCGGCCAATTCATGGGCATGGGCTACAACACCAGCCACCAGCTCACGTCGGTCACCAATGCGCTGAACGAGGTTACCACCCTGGTTTGGAATACCATATTCTCTGACGGTAATATCAATCTGGCCAGCATTTCCCTGAGCAGCGGTCAGACTATAAGCTTCGGTTACTATCCCCCGCTGTATCCCCCAACTTATCCGATGACCAACACGACCGCCTTTCTGCAGCATATTTTCGTCCAGCCGGAGGGCCGCACGACCACGATTACCGATTACACCAATGGTCTGCCTCGCGTTGTGAACGTCAGTGGGCCAGGAGTGCCTGACCTTTGGGTGACAAACACCTGGGACGGATTGAATCGCCTGACCGGAACCACGTTCCAGGACAACACCACTATTTCCAACATTTACACCGCTCTTCATCTGACGGCACACAAAGACCGTCTTACTAATTGGACGCACTTTGGATACGATGGTCTCGAACACCTGACCTCGATCACCAACGCGCTTACGAACGTTACTACGTTGACTTGGTGCAGTTGCGGGTCCCTCACGAGCATCACCGACCCGATGACCAACACAATCCACCTTAGTTACAACAATCAGGAATTGCTCACGAACATCGTTTTCCCTGACGGGTCAAGCATCACCAACCAATATGACCTGAGCCAGCGTTTGACCAACCGGATTGACGGCGCGGGCAATTCGGTCGCCTTTGCCTACAACAATCAGGGCTTGGTCACCGCCATTAACAATTCATACGGCCAATTGATCGGGATCGGATATGACGCGGTGGACCGCCCCACCAAGATCACCAATTCAGACAATGTGGTTTTTACTCGCACGTATGACGTTCTGAACCGGGTGATTACGAACGCATGGCCGGACGGCAGCCGGGAGCTTTTCCAATACGCGACCAATGGCTTGATCGCCTACAGTAATCAGGACAACGAAGCGACGCATTTCTACCGCGACGGAGCGGGACGCATCACCGCCATCACCAACAACCTCCAGCAAGTCACCCAATTCGGCTATAACGCGCTGGACCAGGTATCATCTCTCATTGACGGCCTCACCAATACCACCACCTGGCAATTCAACCAGTATGGATGGCTCATCAACAAATTGAACAACCTGAATGCCAGCGTCCTGTCCAACGCCTTTGACGCCAACGGACAATTGACTAACCGTTGGATGCCGGCAAGCGGCAACACGGGTTACATCCGGGACGCGCTTGGCAATATCACCAGCATTGTCTATCCAAACGCCACCAACACCTACAAATTCGACAAAGCCAACCGCCTGACCAATATGGTTGATACTGTCGGGACAAGCAGTTTTGGATACACCGGCCTCAGCCAGTTGGCAAGCGAGACCGGCCCATGGACGAGCAGCACGCTCAGTCTCACCTACAACCAGCGGCACCGCAGCACGGCCAGCCTCAACACCAGCCCGGCGACCTTCAACCTGACCTATGGGTATGATTCCGCATGGCGGTTGCAAAGCCTGACTTCCCTTGCGGGGACCTTCGCTTACACCCCCGGCGGCGCGGGCGCCGCAAGTCTTCTCACAAAGCTCATTTCCCTTCCCAACGGCGCGATTATCACCAATCATTACGACTCACTGGCCCGTCTCAATTATACCGCCCTGCTCAATTATTGGGGCCATCCGCTTGACGGTTATATTTACACCAATGACTCATGGGGCTTGCGGACGAGCATCACCCGCCAGCTTGGTCTTTCGACAAACATCGTCACCACCGGCTATGACGGCATTGGCCAACTCACGGGCTGGACCGGGAGGGAAACTAACCTCAGCGGGACATTGCGCCAGAACGAGCAATTGGGCTATGCGTATGACGCCGCAGGCAATCTGAACTACCGGACTAATGGAGCGATGGTTCAGACTTTCAAGGTCAATTCCTTGAACCAACTCACAAACGTCTCACGAAGCGGCACCTTTACCGTGACGGGGGCCATGCCGGCGCCCTCCACCAATCTCACGGTGAACGGGGCGGTGGCACAGACCAACGGGGATTTCACCTTCGCGCGCCCCACCAACACCCTTGTTAACGGGACCAATACTTTCACCATCATCGCGCAGAATATCCATACTGGTGTGACCAACACCCTTACCGTCAACCTTCCAACGAATGTGGTTATCCAGTACGACGCGAACGGGAATCTGACCAACGATGGCACACGAGTGTTCTCCTATGATGCCGAGAACCAGTTGACCAATGTTTTTTCCACCAACCTTTGGCGGGTTGGCTTCCTTTACGATGGGCTAAACCGCCGTCGCATCGAACGCGATTACACATGGACCAACAGCGCCTGGTTGCCGACCAATGAAACCCATTACATTTACGATGGGATGCTTCCGATTCAAGAGCGCGATGCGAAC
>Ga0182027_10002015_pt1 | contig 33191 bp, 27 predicted proteins | sample 712E1DmetaG_FD_121300 | JGI IMG/M metagenome (GOLD analysis project Ga0182027, IMG submission 121300) | Permafrost microbial communities from Stordalen Mire, Sweden - 712E1D metaG (Illumina Assembly) | ecosystem: Environmental > Terrestrial > Soil > Wetlands > Permafrost | place: Sweden...
ATCACCTTTGCGTGGGAAGAGACGACCAGGTTTTCCGGTAGGAAGCTGTGGTCGACCGCTTCGACGCAGTAGACGATGGGCCCGCGCTCAAACGCGATCCGGTCCCGGGTGGCCGCGATCTGCGGGTTCCCGTGCACCGCCCTCACGTTCACCGGCAGATCGATCTCCACCACATCTCCCGGATGCCACTCGCGCGTGATCGTAGCATAGCCATGCTCAACCAGAGGCGCAGCCGGCTGGCCGGCCACCTGCACAGACCAGGTCGCCGGCCTCGGATCGTCATAGCCGTAGAGATCGGACGGCACTGGCCGCCCCTGCGCCCACTCGGGAATCCGCACGCGCACGGTGAACGTCTTCGGCTGCCGCGGGCTCACGGTTAGACGCACACGGCCATTCCACGGGTAATCGGTCGACTGAACGAGTTGCACCGGGGTTCCCGCCACCGTCACCTCGCCCTCGCTTTGGGCGAAGAAGTTCACGTACAGCGAGTCGTCGCGCACCGCGTAGAAATAGCCGGTGAGCGCCGCGAGTGTCCGCATCAGGTTGGGCGGGCAGCAGGCGCAGCCAAACCACGGCACCCGACCGGCGAAGCCGCTGTTGTTCTTCCGCGCGCCATCATAGACGCAAGGATTGGTGTAGAAGAACCGGTCGCCGCTGAGGGAAACGCCGCTGATCATGCCGTTGAAGCAGCTCCGCTCCAGCACGTCGACGTAGCCCGCGTCGCCGGTCAGCAGAAACATCCGGTGGTTCCACATCATCAGCGCGACTGCCGCGCAGGTTTCATTGTAGCCGTCGTTTGGCAGTTCGTAGTCGTCGCCGTACGCCTCGCCGTCGGCCCGCGCGCCCACGCTGCCGGTTAGGTAGAGCTTTTTCGCCGTGACGTTGTCCGAGATCCGGGTGATCGCCGCGACATACCGCTGGTCGCCGGTGAGCGCGGCCACGTCGGCCATGCCGGCATAGAGGTAGTTCGCCCGGACGGCGTGCCCAACCGCCGTAGCCTGGTCGACCACGCGTAGGTGCCGCTGGTTATACTCCGGGCCACCCGGTCCGCGGGCATCAAGGAAAACCTGGGCAAGCTGGAGCCAGCGGCGATCACCGGTCACGCGGTAGAGTTTCACCAATCCCATCTCCACCACCTCGTGGCCCGGCGCGATGCGCAGTTCCCCGGAACCGAAGTCGTGCCAAAGCAACCCGGCGCTCTTCAGCGCGACCTCGAGCAAGGTGCGCTTGCCAGTGGCTTGAAAGTGCGCGACCGCGGCCTCGTACAAATGTCCGAGGTTGTAGAGCTCATGGCTGAGCGTGGGATCGTTCAACCAGCGCTTTTGATTGATCCATTCATGCGCCGGCGAATCCGGATGCATGGTCCGGAACGTGTACAGGTTCCCGTCCGGCTCCTGCGCCGCCGCAACGCGCGCGATCACCGCATCGAGCCGCTGCTCCAACGCCGCGTTAGGATGGGTGCTCAGCGCGTAGGATGCGCCCTCAATCACCTTGTAGACGTCCGAATCGTCGAACGGGTATAACGTCGCAGGCGTGTTCTGAAACGTCTTCTCCCCGGCGGCCCGGCGCCGCATCGTCCCGGCCGCGAGATCAAAGTTCTTGAGCCGGTGCGACTCCTCGCACTGCTGCAGGGCAAACGGAACGGTCACCGTCCGGTTGATCTCCTGTTTGGCCTCCCAGAATCCACCGGTGATCCGCACCGCCGTGAACGGCACCGGCTGCACCGGATAATCCACGCCGAACGCTCCGGCCACAGACAACAGGATGGCAAACGACACCATCAACGGGACACGCTCAGCCATGGAGGAGAGCCTGCCCGAAAACCCTCTTTCGCCAACGCCAATCTGCGCGCCAGCCTCCGAGCCCGGAATCCGCACCTGCGAAGTTTCCTCGCCTCGCCGCGGTGGAACGGTTAGCCAGAATGATAATGTTTACGGGCATTGTCGAAAAAGCAGGTGCGGTGGTCTCGTTCCAGCGCGACCCCGCGGCGTGGAGGCTGGTCATCGACGCGGGAGCATTCACCGGCGATGTCGCCACCGGCGACAGCGTGGCGGTCAACGGTTGCTGTCTGACGGCGGTGCAGATCGCGGGCGGCCAGCTGCAGTTTGACGTACTGGAGGAAACGCGACGGCTGACGAACTTCTCGGCTTTGCAACCGGGCAGCCTGGTCAATCTCGAACGGAGTCTGCGCTTCGACGGCAAGGTCGGCGGTCATTTCGTGACCGGCCACATCGATGGCGTCGGTCCGGTCCAGGTATTCGAACCGCGCGGCCAGGACTATTATTTGCGGGTGCGGGCGCCGGCCGGAGCCGGCCGGTATCTCGTGCACAAGGGTAGCGTCGCGATTGACGGGATCTCGCTGACGGTCGCCGAGGTGGCGGGGGACGACGTCGCGGTCTGGCTGATTCCCCACACGATCGAGGTGACGAACCTGCGCGAGAAGCGGGTCGGAGACCTCGTGAACCTGGAGTTCGATCTGCTGGGAAAATACGTGGAAAAACTGCTCGCCCTGCGGTCATAGCCCGGATGCAACACCCCTCGCCTCACCGTGACGCCAGTCCTCGTCTGGCCAATTCGCCGGCCAAAGACCGGCGCTGCCATTGGTTGCACCGTCAGCCGCGTTAGGCAAACCTGCGGCAGTCCGATGCGCTCCGTTCTTCTCGCCCTCACTGATGAAATCCGAAGGCTCAAGGCCTCGGGGGTGAAAACCATTTCCGTTTCCGACGACAGTCTCGCCACGCTCCACCGCTTGGTCGAGTCGCAGCAGGCCGCCGCCGGCTCGTCGGCAACCGCGCCGATTGAGCCACCGGCGCCTGAGTTGCCAATCGGGGAATCTCGGATGGCAGTGTCCTCGTTGCGCCAGCCCGCCAACGCGGCCCCGCGCCTGTTGCCGCCGCCGCCCGACGTGGTCCTTCCCATCGGCGACAAGACGGCCCGCTGGCAGGCGTTGCGCGAACTGGTGCTCAATCATCCGGTCTGCCAGGCGCACGTCCGGCCCGGCAAACAGGTCGTGTTTGGCGTGGGGAACCTCGACGCGCGGATCCTGTTCGTGGGCGAGGCTCCCGGCGCGGAGGAAGAGCAACAGGGGGAGCCGTTTGTCGGCCCCGCCGGGCAGTTGCTCACCAGGATGATCAAGGCGATGGGACTGGAGCGCAGCGAGGTTTACATCGGCAACATCATGAACTGGCGCCCGGAACTGCCGTCCCGGGCCGATGGCACGCAGGTGGGCAACCGGGAACCCACGCTGGAAGAAATTGCGTTTTGCCTGCCTTTCATCACTGCCCAGATCGATGTTGTCTCCCCGGCGATCATCGTGGCGCTCGGAGCCACCGCCGCCCGGGGTCTGCTGGGTCCCCACAACGTCCGGACCATGGGAGATGTCCGCGGCCGCTGGCACGATTTTCGGGGCCGGCCGCTGCGCGTCACCTATCACCCGAGCTATCTCCTGCGCAAAGTGGTCGAAGGCAAGATCCCGGAACAGCGGGCCAAGCGCGCGGCCTGGGAGGATTATCTGGCCGTGATGGAACGCGCCGTGCTTCCGATCACGGACAAGCAGCGCAGTTTTTTCCTCCAATGAAGTCTCCTCTCCTACCCTTGATCCTCCTTGCGGGGCTGACCGCCCACGCCCTGCTCTACGCGGAGGAAGAGTCCTTCGATTTCGAGACGCTCCGCTTCCACGCCAAGCAACTTGCGGCCGAGCCCTACCACCCGCGATCCAACCAAGTGCCGGAGTTTCTCCGCCGTCTGACTTACGACGAACACCGCCAGATCCAGTTCAATTCAGACCGCACGTGGTGGCGCAACGAACAACTGCCGTTCCAACTCCAGTTCTTCCACCCCGGGTTCGTGATCGACCATACCGTGCAGATCCATGAATTGATCGGCCGAAAAACGCGGACCATCGAATTCAAGCGCAGCCTGTTTAGCTACGGCCGCCTCGACCTAAGCGGTTCGATTCCCGACACGATGGGCTTCGCGGGCTTTCGGGTTCTCTACGATCTCAACAAACCCGGCGACGAACTCGGCGCATTCCTGGGCGCGAGCTATTTCCGTTTTCTCTGCCCGAAGGCAATCTACGGACTTTCGGCGCGCGGGCTGGCGATTAACACCGCCGAACCCGGCGGAGAGGAATTCCCCGTGTTTGAGGAGTTTTGGATTCAAAAACCCGCGGCGGACGCCCACGAACTCGTGGTCTTCGCGCTGCTCGACAGCCCGAGCGTCGCGGGCGCCTACCGGTTCGCCATCCAGCCCGGGCATGAGACCGTGGTCGTGGTTCGCGCCGCCATTTACCGGCGGACCGACGTCGCAGTGGTCGGGCTGGCGCCGCTGACCAGCATGTTCTGGCACGGGGAGAATTCGCGAACAACGCACGGGGATTTCCGTCCGGAAGTCCACGATTCCGACGGCCTCCTGCTCCAGCGCGGCAGCGGCGAATGGCTCTGGCGGCCGCTGGCCAATCCCGACAAGATGCGCGTCGCCTCGTTTGCCGACGAGAACCCCCGGGGCTTCGGGCTGCTCCAGCGGGATCGCAACTTCGACCACTATCAGGATCTCGAGGCTCATTACCATGCCCGGCCCAATGTCTGGGTTGAACCAGTGGGAAACTGGGGCGTCGGAGCGGTGCGGCTGGTGGAAATCCCCACCCCGGACGAGACGAGCGACAATATTGTGGCATTTTGGGTGCCGGCCAACCCGCTGCCAGCCAACGAAGCGTTTGAGTTTGGGTACCGGCTGCACTGGTCGCTCGAGGCCGGCAGACGGCCGCCGGCCGGTTTTGTCGCAGCCACCCGGCTTTCGGATGTGCAAAAACAGCCGGGCCTAACCCGTTTCCTCGTCGAATTTGAAGGTCCCTATCTGTCCAGCCGACAGGCGGATGCCACGATCGAGCCGGTCCTGACCGTCGGCGAGGGCGCCGCCCTCGTGCCCGAGACCCTGACCCTCCAGAAGAATCCCAACAACGAAACTTGGCGCGCGACTTTCGCGGTCAAACCCGACGGCACCGGGCGGCCGGTTGAACTGCGTTGCTTCCTCCGGAAAGAACCCCATGTTCTCACTGAAACATGGAGCTATCTCTGGAATCCATAAGCGGAGCGCTGTCCACGTTTCAACCGAAGACCGGCACGCCCGAGGAGTGGAACGCCGCCTACGTCCGGGTGGAGGACTATCTGCGGGCCCACCGCATCCATAACCGCCTGCATCAGAGCCGGCTGATCTTGCGCATCCTGGAGCGCGCGGCGCGGCGTCACGCGGAGAAGCCCGGTCTCGATCCAACAACTCTCGCCGCCGAAGAAACCGAACATATGATGGAAAGCTGGTTCAGCGAGGTCCTGGGCGACCAGAATCTGCCGCGCGACCGGATTGTGGTCAGCGGCCGGGTGGCGCTCTTGCTGACGGACGGACCGGAAAAGTGTCCGTACGCCTTCCTGGACGAGGAACAGGTTCCGCCGGATTTCGCGCGCGCCATGCAGCAAACTTCGATCGAGGCCGGTCCCGATCTGGCCGTGTCGAGCATGGTGCCGCGCCCGATTGATCTCGGACGGATCACGGAGGCGGCGGGGGAAACGGTGGAACGTTTTGAAAAATGGCCGCTGCTGCGGGCCTTGGTGCTGTGGTCGTTGTTTGCCGCCGCCCTGGCCAGCATCTTCTTCGCCACGCGGTGACCAGATCCTGCCCGGACGCATGAAGATTTTCTCCACCGACCAGCTGAACAAGCGCCGCATTGCCTGGCGGCGAATGGTGTTTTTCTCGAGCGTCTTCGTCCTCACGAGCTTTGCCACCTGGTTCATGGCCGACCTCCTTTGGCGCACCGGGCTCGACGGCCTGGATGTGGCGCTGCTGCTCCTGTTTGTCATCCTGTTCGCGCATATCGCGACCGGGTTCTGCACGGCGATCATCGGCTTCTTCATCATCAACCGTGGCGGAGATTCTTGCCGCATCGGCAACACCATCGACCAGGCGGGCGCCACGGAACCGCCGCTGGCGGGCACGGCGATCATTGTCCCCGTGTATAACGAAGACGTGAGCCGCGTCTTCGAGGGCTTGCGCGTCATCTATCGTTCCCTGCAGGAAGCGCACCGGCTCGAGCACTTCGACTTCTTCATTCTCAGCGATTCCGACCAGCCGAACCAATGGATTCAAGAGGAGGTTGCCTGGGTGGAGCTGTGCAAACAAGTAGGCGGGCTCGGCCGCATTTTTTATCGCAAACGGCGCCAGGCCATCAACCGCAAGAGTGGCAATGTCGCCGACTTCCTCCGACGGTGGGGACGGAACTACCGGTACATGGTCGTGCTCGACGCCGACAGTCTGATGACCGGCCAGGCTCTGATCCGTCTGGTCGCGCTGATGGAGAAAAATCCCGCCGTGGGCATCATCCAGACGCCGCCGCGGATCGTGAATGGCGAGACCCTTTACAGCCGGATCCAGCAGTTCGCCAACCGCCTCTACAGCCCGCTGTTCCTCGCCGGGCTGAATTTCTGGCAGCAAGAGGACGGCAATTACTGGGGCCACAATGCCTTCATCCGCGTCCAACCGTTCATCGATCATTGCTGTCTGCCGGATCTGCCCGGGCGCGAACCCTTCGGCGGCAGGATTCTCAGCCACGATTTCGTCGAGGCAGCTCTCATGCGCCGGGCCGGCTGGCAGGTCTGGATCGCCCACGACATCGAAGGCAGCTACGAGGAAGGACCGCCCACGCTCATCGACAGCGCCAAGCGCGACCGCCGGTGGTGCCAGGGCAACATGCAGCACAGCTGGCTGCTCTTCGCCCGCGGTTTCGGGCCGATCAACCGGATGCATCTTTTCCTGGGCATTATGGGTTATGTGGCCTCACCGCTTTGGCTGCTGTTCCTATTGCTCAGTAGCATCAACGTCGTCCGCGCGGTCGCCAGCGGCAGTTTTACGCCCCTGCCCCAGGACTACACTTCGATTTTTGGATATATTGTTGAGGTGCCTGAAGCGCTCACGTTGTTTGCCTTCACCATGCTGCTGCTGTTCCTGCCCAAGGCATTGAGCGTGATGATCACCTTGCGCAATCGGGAACTCACCGCGGCCTTCGGCGGTTCCCCCCGCCTGGTGGCCAGTGCGCTCCTCGAATCCATCGTTTCGACGCTGCTGGCCCCGATCCACATGTTCTTCAACAGCCGGTTCGTGGTATTCACCTTACTGGGACAGGGCGTCACCTGGATCACGCAACGGCGCGGACTCTTCGGGGATGATAACGACTGGCGCGAGGCGATCCTCACCCACGCCGGGCAAACGGTGATCGGGTTGGTCTGGGGTGTCTCGGCATTCATCCTGGTGCCGGCCTTTTTCTGGTGGCTCAGCCCAGTGCTCGCGGGGCTGGTGTTTTCCATCCCGCTCGCCATCATCCTCAGCAAGGTCCGGTTCGGACGGGGGACGCACAACCTCGGTCTTTTTGTCACCCCTGAGGAGTCGCAGCCATCCTATGAACTCAGGCACCTGCGGCAGAATTTGGCGGAATGCTACCAACATTTGCGCCCAATTGAACCGCTGCGCGACGATTACGGCCTGCTCCAGGCGGTGCTCGATCCTTACGTCAACGCCGTGCACGTCTCGCTGCTGCGCCAGCGGCGTCCCAGCAGGGAATCGCGCGAATACTTCATGTCCCTTCGCCAACGACTGTTGCGGGAGGGTCCGACGAAGTTGACGACGAAAGAGAAGATGGCGCTGCTGCTCGACGCCGATTCGCTCATCTGGCTGCATCGCGAATTGTGGCGGCTGCCGGCGGGCGCGCTGGCGGGCTGGTGGCGGCTCGCCATGCGGCAGTACAATGTGCTCACCGCCACACCGGTGACAGCGCTGTACCGGTAGAATCCCGGCGGATCTGCGATCCACCGGGATTCTCTGGAAAATGGCTCGCGCCATTTTCTCGCCCGAGCCCCAGCCTCAGGCGCCAGGCACAGGCGCGAGGCAGGTCAGGCGCAAACCCCAATCCAGGTCACCCGGAAAATCGGGCAGATCGATGATCCCGATTACATTTGAGCGCACGGTGCCCTCGCCTGCCTTCAACCAGGTGCCCGATCGTGGATCGAACCAATCCGCGCGATAGGCGCTGTCGAGCAGCGCGCCGCGAATCTGGCTTCGCGGACAGCCTTTCTCAAAGTACGCCAGGAAGATCCGCTTGTCAGGGGTGCGCGCACCATAGGCCCAGCCCGTAAAGGAGCGGAGTTCGTGCGTCTGGTTCGGCATCACCAAGTCGGCGTCGGGCACCAGTTCCTGGTAGCGCCGGCCGATCGAAAAGGCGAAATCTCGTAGGTACTGCATCTGGCTTCCGGAGCGCCATTGAAACGCCTCCCACATCTTGGTCGGGGCTTCGGGTTCGATATCCGCTCCCCAGATGCCTTCGGCGCCATAAACGTGCCCGCCGAGGCCGCCGGAAAGAAAACAGCCGTACATCGCCGACCGCACGCACTGGTCGTCTTTCTCCGTGCCTCCCGGGGCGCCGTATTTGTAACCTTCGGGGCCCAGCGCCCGTGCGTCTTTATAGCCGGCGTAATAGGGCTCGCCGTTCAAAGCCGGTCGCGGCCGGGGCAGGCGGAAGATCTCCGTCAGATACCAATAGTTGCAGTGCTCGCGCATATTTCCCGTCTGGTGCAGCGTGACCCAGGGATTGTCCCCCCAGTTCTCGAGCGTGGACGGATTGGCGTTGGCGGAGAGCAACGTGATGAACGGTGGCGGACCGAATTTCTCCATCACCAGTTTCACGGCTGCGGCGAAATCAGCCGGGCCGACTGATTCCTGGATGATGTCGAGGTGGACGGGACTTAAGACGCAGTTGTTCGCCTGGTAGCGGCTCCAGACGTACTGGATGTACCGCGCGCACGAATCCGGCCAGGGATAGTATTTCTTCCAACACGGGCTCAGGTCGCGGCGAAAGGCCTCGATGAAGGGAACGAATCCATGCGCGTTCAAATAGTCGATCTTGCGGTCCAGATACTGAAAATACGCCGGATTCAGGCGGTCCATGTCCGGGACAATGTTCTCGAAGCCGGGCACCCGCCCGGGAAAAAAGAACGGCCGGCCGCCCTCATTGCTCATGTTCTTGGCGCTGCCGGTGCCGAACTCGAGCCAGGCCGACCGGACCGGCGTTTGGTCCGCATCGTTCATGACGAGATGCCAGGAAGCGCCGTCGGGCGCCCAGTTGGGAAAGGCCGCGATGATGTTCAGCCAGTTGTAGCCCTGGGACTGGCGATAGCGGACATAATCCTTGAAACCCGCCTCCGGACCGATTGGCCGCTCCCGCTCGTCATCGTTCCATTTAAACCGGTTGGTGGCCGTCGCATACCAGGTGTCGCCGATGGCAAAGAACGGCGTGCCGTCCGCATAGCCCAACGCGTGCTGATTGGGAGTTTCGCGGAGAAACCCGCGGCGCAGCGGCGCGGTCTGCTTTTCCGCCTCCGTCCATTCGATCGCGGCAAACGAACCGCCCTTGCCGGCCAGCCCTTCGTCTGCGGGCGTGGATCCGCTCCGCCAGGTCCACGTGCCCGGCGTCGTCGCCACGAGTCGCACCCGGAAGGTCCGGTCCCCATCCCAAAATCCGTAGATCCGCTTCTGAAATCCCGGCCCGGTCAGGTCAACCCACATCACCACATCAGTGTACGGATTGGCGAACGCCGAGACCGCAGTGAAGGTCAGTTCCTGCTTCTCCCAGACATGCGCCGGTTGGTCCGCCCGAACCGGCAGCGCCCACATCACCAAAAGGAACAGAATCGCCCGAATGAAGGACAGCGTGGTTTTCATTATAAAAAGAAGGGCCCGAACCGTTCCATTACTCGTTTTGGCGCGTTGGGCGCAAGCGGGGAAACCCAGTTTTCAACCGCCGATGCCGGGTTGATTGATACTCGGTCACACCGACTCGCGCGGTGGCGGGCGATGCATGGGGTCAGGTTGCGGATTTTGATATTCCGTTCGACAACGGGTGTTTATTGAATGCTTCCCGCTGCCGGGAGGGATCAGGCGGCGCGACGCCGGCGGTCAGTGAAGTGCAAGGCTGAATGGACCGCCTACAGCCGATTGGCCGTTGGTTCGCACCACTCCCGACTGGAGCTGGAGGCCCTTGCTGGATCACTTCAACTTCACCCGCCGCACCGCCGTGTCGCTGCCACGGTTGGTGAGCACGACGAATTCGGTGCGATTCTGGTCGGACTCAATCGCGGCCAGCGCGTCCACCGCCTCACCGTAGGTCTTGATCGCCCGGCCGTCGATCTCGCGGATCCAGTCGTCAGGCGCCAGTTCACCCACCGCCGCCGGGCTGTTGGGTTTCACAAAATCGACAATGACCCCGGCCTGGTCGGCGATCTTGACCCGGCGCACCATGCCATCGCCGTAAAGGAACTCGCGCACCGTGACCCCCAGTCGTTCGAAATACCGCCGGCTGGCCTCGCGGATGACCTTCGGTTCGTCTCCGAGCTTCACCCGCAAATCCAGGCGCTGGTTGTCCCGGAGCACGGTAACCGGCAGGATATCCCCCGGCTGGCGGCGATCGATCTCGCGCTCCACGTAAGTCGCCACGACTTGTTCCGGCCGGAGACGGGGCAAGGGCCGGCCGTCGAGCGCCACGATGATATCATGACCCTTGAGTCCGGCTTTCTCCGCCGGGCTGTTCTCCAACACTTCGCTCAAAACGAGCGCCGACTGATTTTCCAGATGGAGAAACCGCGCCACCTCGGGGTCCACCGGTTCAAGACCAAAGGCGCCCAGCCACGGAAACGGGCGGCCAGAGACATTGCGTGGAATCCGGCCAAGATAGGGCAGCACCTCTTTCGCCAGGAGAAAAACGCTGCTCTCCTCCGCGTCGACCAGCACCACGGGCAGGGCGCGGTCCCGCCGTGAGAACATGAGGAAGTTCTGCCCAAACGAGTTCAACGTGAGACCGACGAGCGCCCCCGCGCGGTTGAAGACCGGCAGACCAGGCCCGCCGACCTCCGCCGCGGCAATCGCCGTGGCTTGGGGCATGGGCTCGATCAGGCTCACGCGGTTCAGCAAGAAATATGGGCGAAAATCCTCGTCCTTGCCGCGCAGGCCGATCCCCCAGACCTCGTCGCCGAGGCGCGGCTCCGGCGCGCCGCGCCGGACCCAGGCCGTCACCGGCACCAGTTCCGCCCGCGCCTTCGCCTCCGCGCGCACAAAATGCCAGCCGGTCAAGACGTCCTGCCCGAGATACTCGGCCGCGTAAGCGGTGGCGGAATCGGGCCGGTAGATCTTGAAATCCTTGAGCTGGCGCGCCGGTACCCGCGAGCCAATGGCGGAGGACGGAAGAATGATCGTGCCATTGGCATCGATGCAGGTGCCAAGCACGGTGACAGGCTGCCGATCCAATTCGGATTCAATCAGGAACCCCACCGTCACACAGGATTTGACGCGCTCGGCAAAGAGATCCGGAAGGTCAGCGGCCCGCAGTCCGGCGGAGAGTACGGTGAGCCCGGTCATAACGATCCAGGCGGCGGGCGCTGGGGCGCAGATTCCGTTTCTCATGCAGATGCGACCGAGCCAAGACCTTCCCCGCGAACCGGCGAATCGTCCGGTGAGCACTGTAGGAGCCTGCTTGCAGGCGATCACAGAACGGACATCGCCTGCAAGCAGGCTCCTACAACTGGCAGAGCATTCGCGGTTCATGGTTTTAGGACATACAGAGAGACGCGTCGATCGCGCGTCGTCAGCAGCAGCAGGGAAGCCGGCTTCGCCTCGAACGATTGGTAGATATGTTTGAGCACTTCCAGTTCGGTCAGCGGTTGTTGGTCGATCTTGGTGATGATATCGCCGGCGACGAGGCCCGCCACCGCCGCCGGGAACCCGGCCTGAACGCCGATCACAATGACTCCGCTGTCATCGTCGAGTTGATTCTCCCGCGCGTAGGCCCGCGAGACTTTGCGCACGCTGAGCCCCCATTTCTCAAAGGCCCATTCCTCGCCCATGCGGCTCTCCAGCTTTTCCGTGACCACCGGGACCTCCATCGCTTGCGCCCCGCGTTTGACGCTGAGGTGAACGGTGGAACCGACCGGCAGGCTGGCGATCATATTCTGGATCGGAGGAAGCTGCTCGGGAAACCGCCCGTCCACCTTCTGCCCGTTGATGGCGAGGAGGATGTCTCCGCTGCGCAGGCCCGCGGAAGCCGCGGGCGAACCGGGATCGACACTGTTGATGAGCATGCCGGTGTTGAGCGCGAGGGCATAAAAACGTTCCAGGTTCTGCAGCGCCCGGGGGACGATTCCAACATAGCTGCGGGTCACGCTGCCGTGGGCGAGAAGTTCGTCCACCACCCGCCGCGCGATATTGGAGGGAATCGCGAAGCCAAGGTTGTCGGCCCCGACAAAACCGCGCGAGTTGATGCCCACGACGGCGCCGTCCTCCGTGACCAGCGGTCCGCCGCTATTGCCCGGATTGATCGCCGCATCCGTCTGCAGCCATGTATTGAAGGTCCCTGTCTCGTAGCCGCGAACCCCTTCGCTGTCCTCAAAGTACCGGCGGTCATTTGAGATGATGCCGCGGGTCACCGTGCGCGTGAGACCGTAGGGGGTGCCGACCGCGTAGGCGGTCTCGCCGGGAAAGAGCGCCGTGGAGTCGCCAAACGTGGCCGGTTGAAACGTGAGCCCGCGCCGGCGCACCTCGTCGAGGTCGAGGCGGATGAGCGCCAGATCCGTCCAATGGTCCCATCCGACCAGTTTCGCCCCCACGCTCTCGAGGCTGGGCAGCGTAACCGAGATTTCCACGGCGTAGGGGCTGGCCACGTGGGCGTTGGTCAGAACGAGACCGTCGTTCGACAGGATCACGCCCGAGCCCACCCCGGCCACCAACCGGCGCGCGCCTGGCTCGAAAGTGACTTCCCGCACGTCGATCCGCACCACGGCGTCCAACAACTGGTTGAAACCGCTGCTCATGGCGCCGTGGGCGGATGCCGCCAGCAGCGCGGTCAGTAAAACAACGGCAAGCCTTCCGGTGATTGACCGGACGGGCGATTCATTCAGAGTGGCGGGGTTCACGCGATGGCTACAGAGTGTAAAGACTACAGCTTTCAGAAGATTGAGGCCCATTGGCAATCCTTCTGGGAGACAAATCAAACGTTCCGAACGTCGGACGACAGGTCGAGGCCGAAATACTATGTGCTCGACATGTTTCCCTACCCGTCCGGCACCGGCCTGCACATCGGTCATCCCGAGGGCTACACGGCGACGGACATTGTGGCCCGCTACCGGTGGGCCCGGGGGTGCAATGTGCTTCACCCGATCGGCTGGGATGCGTTTGGCCTGCCCGCCGAGCAACACGCGGTGAAGACCGGCGCGCACCCACGCCTCAACACGGAGGCAAACATCAAGAATTTCCGCCGCCAGCTCAAGGCGCTCGGCTTTTCCTACGACTGGAGCCGCGAGGTCAATACGACGGATCCGGACTATTTCAAGTGGACCCAGTGGATCTTCCGGCAGCTCTTCCAGCACGGCCTGGCCTACGTCGACGAGCGCCCCGTGTGGTGGTGTTCGGAACTGAAGACCGTTTTGGCCAATGAGGAAGTGGTCGACGGCCGGTCGGAGGTGGGACACCATCCCGTCGAACGTCGTAATCTCCGTCAATGGGTTCTGCGGATCACGGCCTATGCCGACCGCCTGCTCGCGGGATTGAAGGATCTCGACTGGCCCGACTCCACGAAGCGAATGCAGGAGGCATGGATCGGCCGCAGCGAGGGGGCCGAAGTGCTGTTCCAGCTCGAAGACCCCGCGCTCGGGAGTCTGCGAATATTCACCACCCGGCCCGACACCCTCTTCGGCTGCACCTACATGGTCGTAGCGCCCGAACACCCGCTCGTGCCGGCGCTGACGACCGCCGTCCAGCAGGAGGCGGTGGAAGCCTATCGCAAGACCGCCTCCCGAAAGAGCGACTTGGAGCGGACCGATCTGGCCAAGGAAAAATCCGGCGTGTTCAGCGGCAGCTGCGCCATCAATCCCGTCAACGGCCAACGCGTTCCGATCTGGATCGCCGACTACGTGCTGATGGGCTACGGCACCGGAGCCATCATGGCCGTACCCGGGCAGGACCAGCGCGACTGGGATTTCGCGAAGGCCTACGCGCTCCCGATCATCCGGACGGTGCAGCCGCCCGCCGGTTTCAACGGTGGAGCTTTTGTCGAGGACGGCCCGGCGATCAACAGCGCGAACCCCGAGATTTCGCTCGACGGCCTCGGCGTCGCGGCGGCGAAAGAGAAAATCACCATCTGGCTCGAGGGGAAACGGCTCGGCGAGCGCAAGGTCAACTTCAAGCTGCGCGACTGGTTGTTCTCCCGCCAGCGGTACTGGGGCGAGCCATTTCCAATCGTGTGGGTGGATGAGGCCGACTATGAGCGGGCACTCTCCTGCCCGGAGGTGGCACGGCCCAAGGTGCCCGTGACTTTCCGCCGCGACGGCCGGACTTTCTGCGCCCTCGCCCTGCCCGAAGGCGCACTGCCGCTCCGCCTGCCGGAGGTGACCAGTTATCAGCCGACCGGCAACGGCGAGAGCCCGCTCGCGGCGATTCCCGACTGGATTGACGTGTGGTATCACCCGGTGACCGGCGAGGCCGCGCCTGCGTCCGGCCCGCGCCCGGAGGGACCACTCTGGATCCGCGCCAAGCGTGAATCGAACACCATGCCGCAATGGGCCGGATCATGCTGGTACTATCTGCGCTACCTCGACCCGCGGAATCCGTCCGCCATCAGCGATCGGAAGCTCCTCGACTATTGGGGCGTGCCTGACCTCTACGTCGGCGGGGCGGAACACGCCGTGCTCCACCTGCTTTACGCGCGGTTCTGGCATATGTTCCTCCACGACCTCGGCGTGGTCCGCGAGCCCGAGCCCTTCCGCAAACTGTTCCACCAAGGGATCATCCTGGGCGAGGACGGCGAGAAAATGTCCAAGAGCCGGGGCAACGTGGCCAATCCCGATTCCGTCATCGGCGAATATGGCACCGATGCCCTGCGCCTCTATCTGATGTTCCTCGGTCCGCTCGAGGCGATGAAGCCGTGGAATCCCCGCGGCATCGAAGGGGTGTTCCGTTTCCTCAACAAGGTGTGGCGCGAGTATGTCGGTGAGGATGGAGGCCCCCATCCCAAGATCTCCGCAGCGGCGACGGACACGCCCGAGATCGAGCGACTGCGCCACGAGACGATCCGCAAAGTGGGGGACGACATCGAGGCACTGCGCTTCAACACCGCCATTTCTCAGATGATGATCTTCGTAAACGCGTTGCAGAAGGCACCGGCCGTGAGCCGCGGGACCGCGCTCGCCTTTTTGCAGCTGCTGGCGCCATTCGCACCCCATCTGGCGGAGGAACTGTGGGCGCGTCACGGAGAACCACCATCGATTTCCCGGGCGCCGTGGCCGGTCTACGATCCGGCCAGGCTTGTGCTGGAACAGGCGAAGCTGGTCTTCCAGGTCAATGGCAAGGTCCGCGGCGACCAACTCGTTCGCGTCGGTCTGCCGCAGTCAGACGCCGTCGAATTCGCCCGCGCGCATCCCCGCCTGAAACCCTATCTCGAGGGGAAATCTGTAAAAAAAATCATTTATGTGCCGGGTCGGATCCTTAATCTTGTAGTGGATTAGACGATTCTTTTAAATTAGGGGCGTCTTAGGAGGGGTATTACCCCTATATCCCGAAGACCGGACGGTCAGCCCCGGATACAACGTAAGCCACATGAATACAACATCCAGAGTCATTGCAGGCGCAGTCACCTTCTGCACAGCCATGCTCGCCGCATCAGGGCAGGATTTTATTTCGGGAAAGATCTACGTGGCGGAAGTGGCCGGTGGGATTTCCTACACCGTTGGCGGGAGTCTGAATGAAGTAAAGAAGGGCGATACGCTTCCGGTGCAGGGGGCGCGGAATGAAACCGCCCCCGCAGCACATGTGGTCTACGTCTTTTCGAACGGTACCAGCATCTACATCGACGAGAAGACTGTCGTGCAAATCGCCAAGTTCGAGCAAAGGCCCTTTCCGAAAGGCACCGACATCACGGTCACGGAACCTTCCGTCTCGCATACCATGGGTCGCATCACGCAGGGACGCATCATCATTACGACCAACAAACTGGCGACCGGCACGACGATGATCTACCTGACGCCGCATGCGGAGGTGAAGATCCGCGGCCAGGAGGTCGTGATCGAAGTGAATGACCGGGAATCGCGAATCGACGTCGTCAATGGCGACGTCAGCGTGACTCCCCTGAGCGGTTCCGCGCACGGGATCGGCCAGGTCCTCCACTCCGGACAGGAAGCCGTCGTAACAGATTCCTCCACCGGTTCGTCTTCCGTGCCGCTCCAAGTGCTGACCATCGACCAGAGCCGGCTTGATTCCCTCGCCTCCCAACTCGCTGCCGGGGACCGCGCCCGGCAGATCGTGGTGTTCGAAACCGTCCCCGGGTCTGGGGGCCCGGAGATTCAAGCCACTCCCGTCGTGCCGACCAACCTGCCGGTGCAACTCACGGTCAGTCCCTCGACTCTCCGGAATGGTCAGTGATCAACCTCCGACCATTGACCAAATCATCCTCCTTCATTTGTCGCGCCCTGATGGCGATGGCCGCTGTCTCGTTGGTCGTGCCTCGCGCCGCTGGGCTCATCGACATGAACGAGGGGCGCGACAAGGTGACGGTAAACGCGGATTACGGCATCTCTTACGACTCGAATCTCTTTGCGCGCTCGAACAGCCCCGGCGACACCGACCAAACGCTGGAACTCGGCGCGAACTACGCCTGTCAGGCGGGTATTTTTGGTTTTAACGCATCCGTCTCGATTACGACGGCGCGATTCGAGAGATACTCCGACCAAGATTACACCAACCCCTCGTTGAAAGTCGCGCTCACCAAGAACGACGGACGTCTCACCGGAGCGTTGTCCGCGACGGCGCAGAGGGAGAGCAGCAGCGATGACGCCGCCAATATCCGCGCGAATTCCTGGCATTATAGCGCCAACCTTAACCTCCGTTATCCCGTCAACGACCGCTACTACCTCACCGGTACCAGCGACTTCAGCATCCGCGACTACACGCCGAACACACCGCTGTACAACCTTTCCTCGTATGGGGAGTCGGTTGACTTGTACTACATCTACTCCTCCAAACTGGATCTGCTGGGCGGTTATCGCATCCGGTGGGGCGAAGCCGCGGGCGGAAGCGGCACCCGAGACGAAGCTTTTACCATCGGCTCCGCCGGCGCCATTTTGCCGAAACTAAGCGGGGACCGTGCGGGCGGGCTACCAAACGAGGGACGAAAGCGGACCCGACGGGGGCCACTACGACGATCTGACCGGCGACTTCATGCTTGCGTGGCCATTAAACAAGAGAATCACGTTTAATTTTCAGACCTCCAAGGATTTTATGACGGCGGCAACCGATGTTTCGGTCGACGCGACGTCGTTCGACCTTTCCGCCACGGTCAAGCCGAACTTCAGGGTGAAAATCGCCCTGACCGGCGAAGCGGGCTACACGACCAGCCGGTACCTGGGAATCAAAGGAGCCGGCCGGGAAGACCGGACGCTGTCGTTTCTCGTCAAACTGAGCATCCCGATCAAATCTCATCTTGCCGCCGGTCTCTCGTACGGCTACCTCACCAATGCCTCCAATTTCGCTCTCTCGAAATATGTTCGGCGAACGGCAAGCCTAGACCTGTCCGTGCATTTCTGACCGCCATGTCTCGCCTCTTCCGTCCCATCCTGCTTCCTCTCGCCGCGATGGCGTTCGCCTTGGGGTTCTTCCGTTCGGCCGCGCGATCCGCCGAGACGCCGCCCACCGCTCCGGCGCCCGCCAAGACTGAGCCGGCGGCCAGCCCGAAGCCTGACACCCAGAGCAACTTCATCTACAAGCTGACCAACGCCGACCGCTTGCGCGTGGTGGTGTACGGCGAACCGGATCTGGCCACCGTGTCGCGCGTCGATGCCCGCGGCAACATCAACCTGTACCTCATCGGCGACGTCCATGTGGCCGGTTGCACGGTCAATGAAGCGCAAAAGATCGTCGAGACCACTTATCGGGACGGTCGTTTTCTGCGGTCCCCAGAGGTGACGATCTCGGTGGAAGACTATGCTCCGCGGACAGTCACGGTGGACGGTCAGGTGAAGTCCCCTGGTCCGGTTCCGCTGCCGACGGAATCGACGTTGACGGTCTATCAGGCCATCATCCGCGCCGGTGGATTCACTGATGTGGCCAAAGGCTCGGCGGTGACGGTGACACGGATCCAGCCGGACGGGACCAAAAAGATTTTCACCGTTGATGTGGACAGCCTGATCAAGGGCAAGGGGCAGACGCGGGAACATGACGACACCCTCCTGCTGGAACCAGGCGACATCATCTATGTGCCCGAGCGCCTGATCTGACGCCGCCGGATCTCAACCCCGTGAAATCGCCTCCTTCTCCTGTCAAACCGGCCGCGGCCGGAGTTCCGGTCGATGGCGGCGAACATGTGGTCGAGCGGCGCACGCTGCGGGACTATTTCATCATCATTCGCGAGCGCCTGTGGATCGCGCTGCCGCTCGCCTTGCTGGTCGCGCTGCCGCTGGGATACTACCAGATGCAACAGACGCCGATGTACGAAAGCCGGGCGACCATGCAGTTCGAGCGGCCGGAGAAGATCGTGATGGTCGACCAGGTGGTGGATCAAGCGCCGCGGTCCGAAATCGACATCAACACGTATCTCCAGCGTCTGAACAGCGCGAGCCTGCGCAGCAAGGTCATCGAGTCGTTCACCCCCGAGGAGATCAAGTTGCTCCAGCGCCCCTTTCAGAAGGGGCTGGCGCCCGGCCTGAACCTGCCCTCTCCCGGCGAGGCCTTGGGCTCGGTTTCGGCCGAAGCCGTGCGGGGCAGCCTCATCATCGCCATCACCGCGCGGCATCGCGATCCCGAGGCCGCCGCCCTGGTCGCCAACCGTTTCTACCAGCAATTCGTCAACTACCTGATCGAGAAAAGCGGCGGATCCAACGAGGATGCGATCACGTTCCTGAAGAAGCGCGCCACGGAACTTGAAAAGGAATACGAGCAGACGGAGAAGAAGCTCCAGGAATACAAGAGGCTCCACAACCTCATCTCCCTCGACGACAGCCTGAATTTCATCACCGAAAGGCTGAAGACCGTCAACGCCGCCCGGACCGCCGCCCATCTCGAATGCCTCAGCCTCGAGGTCTATGCCCGGCAGGTGGAGGATTTTCAGAAGGGCAACCGCGACCTGCTCGAGATCTCGTACATCGCCGGCCATGCCACCGTGCCCAATCTCAAGAAGGACCTGGCCGATGCGCTCCAGAAACAGGCGTCGCTCAACGAGCGTTACTTGGAACGCCACCCCCAGATGATCGAGATCGCCCGGACGATCGACACTCTCCGCGACCAGCTCAACAAAGCCGTCCAGCTCGCCATCGCGGACCTCACCGCCAGCCTGGAGAAGGCGCGCGCCGCGGAGCAATCCCTCGATCGCGAATACGTGAAGCAGGAGCAGGAACAGATGCGGCTCGATGACCTGAAAGTCGAGTACCGGAGCCTCGACGACCAGACCACGGTCGCCAAAAACGCTTACAGTCAGGTGCTGGACAGCCTCAACAAGACCACGACTTCGAAGGGGCTCGACTATCGGATTCCGGTCAGCCCGCTGGACCGCGCCGTACCCAGTTACTCCCCGTATGTGCCAAACCAGGCGCGCATCGTCCGCACCTGCCTGCTGGTCGGCTTCACCGTGTTCTTCGGCGTGGCGTTCGGTCTCAGCCTGTTCGACGACCGGATCAAGAGCGCGTGGGACGTCGAGTCATTTATCGGCGTCAATCTCTTGGGCATCATCCCCGATCTCGGCCATCTCGACGATGAAGAGAAATACCAGCTCGCGATCCGGAGCAAGGCCACGCCCGGCGTCGAGGCGTTTCTGAGCGTTTACAGCGCCGTCAAGGTCCAGTCGAAGCTCGACTATCCCAAGACGCTCCTCGTCACCAGCACCATTCCGGGAGAAGGCAAGACGCTGGTTTCCTGCAATCTCGCCGGCGCCTTCGCGCGGCACGGCCGGGCCACCTTGCTGATCGACTGCGACATGCGCCGGCCCATGCTGCACCGGCATTTCAAGCAGCCGAACGACGCCGGCATCCTGGCCTGGGTCGAAGCCGGGGCCGACCTCACAGGCGACCTGCTCGCCAATGCGCACCTCGGCCTCATCAAGATCACCGACAATCTCTGGCTCCTGCGCTCGGGCGGACGCTCCAAAAGCCCGACGGAATTTCTGGACAAGCCCATCTTCGGCCAGCTGCTCGAACAGTTGAAGAAGCGCTTTGAACTGATCGTGATCGACTCACCGCCGATCGGCGCAGTCACCGACAGCCTGCTCATCGCGGAACGCGCGGACGAGATCATCTACGTCTGCCGGTTCAACCGGGCCGCGCGCAAACATATCCGGCAGTTCGTGCGGACGCTGCGCGAAGGGAGAAACGATTTTCTCGGGATCGTGTTGAACGGCCTGTCGCCGCGCCGCATCGAATACTACACGAATTACCGTTACTATCGCAGCTACAAGAAATACTACGGCACCCAATCCTGATCACGGGGAGCGCGCCGTCCCACGATCATTGCTTCACGATGTCCTTGGTCTTTGCGCACAGACTGGAGGGTAAGGCTCCCGCCGCGCCGCGCCGGTCACTGCTGGGTATTGGCTCGGCCGTCGCCTCGCCCTCCACCTCCCCCCAACAAGAAACCATTAGCGCCGCCCAGGGCGCGGCGATTTACGGCTTCATTCCTCCGGCCGCCTGTTGCATCCTCCCGCGTGCTTTCCTCCTTTCTTCCGGCTGCATTTGACCCAAAGAAGCCCGTCGCGTTGATCGCCGGCCAGGGGCTGTATCCCAGTCTGGTGGCGGCAGCGATGCGCCGCGCCGGCGTGCCCGTGAGACTGATCGCGTTCGACGAGGAAACCCATCCAGAGCTCGTCAAAAGTTTTCCGGAGGCGGAACGCCAGACGTTGCTCGTTGGCCAGTTGGGAAAGATGCTCCGGGCACTCGAACATTTCGACGTCGGCTATGCGTACATGGCCGGCCAGATCACGCCGCGCCGCCTGTTCAAGGGCCTCCATCCCGATCTCAAGGCAACGCGCATCCTGCTTTCGCTCAAACGACGCAACGCCGAGACCATCTTTGGCGCCATCGCGGCGGAGATTGGAAAACTTGGTGTCAGCCTGCTGGACGCGAGGGCCTTCCTCGACGATCAGCTCGCGGCCCCCGGCGTCATGACCGGCGGCCGGTTTCCCATCGAGCGCGAATACGTCGATCACGGCATCCATCTCGCGCGCGAGGTCGCCCGGCTCGACATCGGCCAAGGAGTCGTGGTTCGCAAGGGCACGGCCCTGGCGATCGAGGCCTTCGAGGGCACCGATGACATGTTGCGTCGCGCCGGCTCCTTCAAGACCACGGATGCCCTGTTCGTGAAGACGGTCAAAATCAACCAGGATTACCGGTTCGATGTTCCGGTCTTCGGCCAGCGCACCTTGGAGACGATGCGCGACGCCGGGATTGCGGCCGCCGCCCTCGAGGCCGGCAAAGTCATCATCCTCGACCGCCCGGCTGTCCTGGCCCAGGCGAAAACCTGGGGAATTCATCTTTTGGGTTTTGCCTAGCAGCCTGGATGTGCCCGGCCAACCTGCGCAGCCTGCGGACCTTCTACAGTCTGCACGCCAGCTGTAGAGTGAGGGATGAAACATCCGGGCTGGCGCTCTGCCGGCTTGCGCTTTCCCGCGGCCTTTTGCACATTCCGGCCATGCAGAACGAGGTCATTGAGGTTGCCATCAAAGGGGTCATGCCGACCGCGAATGGCTGCGCCGTTTTTCTCGGCAATGAGAACAAGACCTTTGTGATCTATGTCGATCACAGCGTCGGGAACGCGATCTCCATGACCCTGAACGGCGTCAAGAAGGAGCGCCCGCTGACGCACGACCTGATCGGCAGCATCCTCCTCGGGCTCGATGTCACCGTGGAGCGAATCGTCATCAATGACGTTAGTGACGGCACTTTCTTCGCCCGCATTATTCTCCACATGCAAAACGAGCTGGGCCACAAGATCATTGAGGTCGACGCCCGCCCGAGCGATTCCATCGTGCTCGCCCTCCAGCAAAAAAAGCCGGTTTTCGTAGCGCTCAAGGTATTCAACGCCGTCGAGGATATGACCGAGATCTTGGAGCGCGTCCTCAAGCAACAGAGCGAGGAAGTTGAGGAGGAAGAAGAGGACGACGAGGAGGACGAGAAGTCCTAACCGGATTCCCGGACTGAGGAGAATGAAGGCTTGCCGGCGGAGGACCACGGCGGCAGGTGTGGCCGGTCCGGCAGCATCGTACGCTGGAATGCCGGCGACTCAGACCGGCGCCATTCTTGCCCGAATGCCCATTGTCACTGCCATGCCACCCGGCTTCAATTCCCCCATCCTGCCCCGGACGCCCGAACCGCGGCGTCTGCCCGCGGCACTCGTGCCCGGTATGCCGTTGACGGCGCTGGCGCCGATGCAGGACGTGACGGATCTGGCGTTCATGCAGGTCATCGCCCGTTACGGGCCGCCCGACTACTTCTTCACGGAGTTCTTCCGGGTGCATGCGCAGTCGCGGCCGGAAAAACACATCCTGCGTTCCCTCACCGAGAATGCCACCGGCCGGCCGGTGTTCGCCCAGCTCATCGGCGAGAGCGTGCCCGATCTCCTCCGCACCGTGCGCGAACTGCTCGCCTATCCGCTGGCGGGCATCGACCTCAACCTCGGCTGCCCTGCGCCCAAGATCTATCGCAAGCATGTCGGCGGCGGGTTGCTCCGCGAACCAGCCCGAATCGACGAGATTCTGGGCGCGCTCCGCGCGACCGTGCCCGGACTTCTCACGGTCAAGATGCGGGTGGGCTTTGACGATACCAGCAACTTCGACCGGATTCTTGACCTCATCAACCGGCATGGGATCGACCTGCTGACCGTCCATGGTCGCACGGTGAAGGAGATGTATCGCGGCGAAGTGCACTACGATCTCATCGCCCGCGCCGTCCAACAGGTCTGGTGCCCCGTCCTGGCGAACGGGAACATCACCTCGGCTGATCGCGCCGCCGGCATTGTGGCCCAAACCCGCGTCGCGGGCGTCATGATGGGCCGGCACGCGATCCGCAATCCCTGGATCTTTCGCCAATGCCGGGAACGTTTCGCTCAACCGGACGCCGCCGCGGGCGCGCCGGAGATGTTCCAGCCGACTCTCGAGGATGTCCGGGAGTACATCACCCATCTTTATCGCGCCACCGCCACACCCGCCGTGCCGGAACGCACGCAGGTTGCCCGGATGAAAAAATACCTCAATTTCGTCGGGCAAAGCGTCGACGCCGACGGCTCCTTCCTGCATGAGATGCGGCGGGCGCAGACTGAGGTCGAGCTGTTCTCGGTGTGCGATCGGCACTTGCTCAGCGACCCCGCGCGCCGCTACTCCCTCGAACCCTTTCCCGGGGTCGTCGCCCGCCCCAACCGCGAGGGAGCTTTCGAAACGTGTTCGCTCGACACCACGCCGGTCCGACCCGCAGTCTGTTCCTGACCGGACATCCTTTCACCCATGCCCAAGATCGAAATCAACAAAGTCGCGGAGATCCTGCTGAAGAACAAAATCGAGCCCGCGCTGCTGCGGCGTATCATTGAGGAGATCCAACATGTGGCGCAGCCCGATCCCGGCGAAGAGAACAAACCTCCGCCGATGAAGAAACAATGGGTGATCCTTGTGTCGGACCCTGAGCACCGGCTGCCCAAGGACGATTTCGTCGGCTGGGTGCTCCAGATCCCGGAGGATGAAAGCCCGGCGACAACCCAGGATCGCATCTTTCGCAGCGTCTATGATTTCAACGCCACGAAGCGCGGCCGTCTCCTGCCGGTGAAAACGGTCGGGGAGGCGCTGGAAAACGTGCCGGCCAAACAGTTCAAAGAGGCCGACCTGTGGACGAAGACCAAGACGCCAGTCCTGGTTCTGCGCACGGACAACGAGATCCCAAAGGAATAGCCGGGACCAAGGCCACGCAGGTCATGACACCGGGCAGCGGGGGCGCCGGCAGGGACGACCAGACTGCGAACTCCTGTTCCGATCGTCGCGCTACTTCCGCGGATTGGCGTCGCGGAAAAAATCATTGGTGTTCACGGTGAGCGATGGCTCATCCGTGATCGCGGGCTGCACTTCATGGCCGTTCCTGCCTGATCGGACCATGGGCTTCTCCGCGAACGCCATGGCCTCCGTCGCGGAGGAACTCGCGTTTCCCGCGCCTGCTCCTCCGGAATCTCCCTGCACCATCCGCATGAGTTCGGCGACGGCCTGCTTCACCTGCTCCGCCTGGATCCGCAATTCTTCGGACGATGACGCCGTCTCCTCCGCCAGCGCGGCGTTGCTTTGGGTGACCTTGTCCATGTGGTTCACCGCCGTATTGATCTGGGCAATGCCCTGGCTCTGTTCGTTGGACGCCTGGGCGATCTCGGCGATCATCTCGTTGAGTCGTCGGGTCCGCTCCACAATCCCGGCGAGATTCGTCGCCATCTTCTCGCTAATTCGAACGCCTTGCTCGCTCTTGGTCTCGGAATCGGAGATCTTGTCGGCCGTTTCGCGCGCGGCCTGCGCGCTGCGTTGCGCGAGATTCCGCACTTCCTCCGCCACCACGGCGAACCCCAGTCCGGCCTCGCCGGCCCGCGCCGCCTCCACCGCCGCATTCAGGGCCAGGATGTTCGTCTGAAACGCGATCTCGTCGATCGTCTTGATGATTTTTGAGATCTCGGAGCTGGAAGCTTTGATCGCGCCCATGGCAGTTTTCATTGTCTCCATGTCTCTGGCGCCAGTGTCCGCCGTCTGGCGGGCCTCGTCGGCCAGCGCCTTGGCGGCGTGCGCGGCCTCGGCGTTGCGCTTCGTCATACTCGCCATCTCCTCCAACGAGGAACTGGTCTCCTCCAGAGAGGCGGCCTGCTGGCTGGAACCGTCGGCCATGCCTTGGCTGGCTTTGAGCATCTGCATCGCGGCGCTTGCCGTCCGGTCACTGTCGTCGGCCAGCGCCCGGGCGACTTTCGCGATCGGTCGCGTGACGTTGCCGATGATGACAAACGCACAGACCAGCGCAGCGAGCACGCCGACCGTGCTGACGATCAAGACCAGCCATTCGGCCTGCCGCTGCTCGGCACTGGTTCGAGTCTGCAGTTCGCTCTGCAGCATACTCAGGGATTGCTTAACCTTGCCAATGGTGTCGGTGAAAGCGGGGGCAATGCTGTCCAGTTGTCGGGTCACGATTTGCTGGCGCGCGGTCGTGGCGGCGATCACCTGATCCAGCGCCTCACCGTAAGCCCGGGCGTCCGCCTGGGCCTTGACCAGCAGCGCATTCTTCGCGGCGTCGACGAGCGTCGCGTCCAGCTTCTCCATTTCCTTCTGGTCCTTCTCGATCTTCTGAATCTGGACCAACATCGCGGCCAGCGATTGCCGCGCTTGGTTGGCCGAATCTTGACCCGCGGTCAGCAGGAAAGAATTAACCGAACTGGTCGCGCTATAGAATCCCTGCAACGCCGTGGAGATCTGGAACGAGGCGTTCATGTCGCCGGTGGTCCGAGCTCCCGCAAGTAATTTTTGCAGGCTCTCGGCGATCGCCGCCGCCCGGGGCTCCAGCGCGTTTTTTTGCAAGTCGCTGCACACCTTGCGATTCTCCATGATCTGGCGAAAAGCAGCGTCGTAGTCGTCGAAGAGCTTGCGGGCCGAGACGAGTTCGGTAGCGCGCTCCGAGTCGGCAATGACCTGCTGGGCGCTCTTCAGTTGCTGTGCCGCCTCGGATTTGCTCTGGGCATAGGCTTGAGCAGCGGCTTCGGACCCGCTCAGGAGGAATTCGTTCACATGCATCCTCACCTGCAACATGGCCGCCTCAAACGCGGCGGCGACGTTGGTCTCGGAAGCACTCTGCGAATAGAGGGCGAACTTCCTGCCGGCGCGGCCGAGGGCCACATACGTACCGATGGCGACGGCGGCAAAAAGCAGCAGAACTGCGGTGAATCCAGCGGTGATTTTGCGACCGATAGTCATGAGAATGGAAACATGCGGTGAAAGTTGCCGCGATGGCGGAGATGTGCGCTCAGCTGTCGCTGTTGAACTGCAGCGGGACCCCTATCTTCATCTTCACAGGCACACCGTCTTTTCGACCCGGTTTGAACTTCCATTTGACGATGGCCTCAAGGGCTGGCTGTTCGAATCCGGGATTCGTCGATTTCTGGACTTTGGGATCCACGACGTTGCCCTTCTCGTCGACCTCGAACGTCAACGTAACAACTCCCGTAACCCCGTTTCGCTTAAGTTCATACGGATATTCCGGTGGCACCATGCGGACGGGCACGGGAGACTCGGTAGCGGCGCGAACAATCGTTACACCGCCCATCGCCAGCACCAAGGTCAATACCATCGCCGAAGCTAAACCACTGAGGGGAGACTGTTTCATTATTCGCCAACACTATCGACGCGTTGGCCCACAAACTTTACCGATTAGGGCCAAATCGATGTGACGAGCGAATCTTGATCAGTACTCTACGTCGCGACAGCGTTGTTCCACCTGGCGCGCACAAAGATCGATCTGCTTGGCGTTAAGCGCCACCGTGCCGTTCGCCACCAGAACGTCTGGAAGCCAGGACGGATTCACGACCCGCAGGGCAGCCCGGGCGGGCGCCTCGACATACCATCCCGGCAGGGCCAGCACCGGAACCACTTCCGTCAATACTCCGGTCGTCTTGACCAGCCAGTTCTGCAGCCACTTCGCGTTTCCCATCGCGGGCACGACGCCGTGCTGGTCCTCGCCCCACGGCCAGTTCAACTGCTCGCCATCATAAAAGACCTTGTAGTCGTCACGGCCTTCGCGCGCGCTTCCTTTCGGGCGGGTCCGGGTCTCGATCGCATACACGCCGCCCGGGCCGATCGCAATATGATCGATATTGAATTTCTCCCGACCTGTCTCGCAAGGCACATCGTGAAAGATCCGCCAGCCGGAGACTTTCAAGGGTTCAAGAAACTCCGCCACCACCCGTTCGCCAAAAAAGGCGAGGTAGCGCTCGCTCCGCTGCTTCAGGCGCGCCATGAGCCAGCGTACCGCCAGCACCAGAGCGGTGACAAATCCCGCAACGACCACCCCGAGGCCGACCCAAAACCACCAACCCGGCAGGCGCGTCGCCACCTCGAGCAGGAGGATCGCCATCAGGCAGGGCGCCAACCCGGCCAGAAGCCACATCGACAGAAAATCCTCGTCAAACCGTGCCACGTTCTTGAGCTGGCTCTCCCCCGGCGTGCGCAGCAACCGGAGATCGCGGGAGAAAGGAATCTGCGTGCCGCGCTTGCGCCGCTCCCACCAGATGAGTCCAAAGGCGGACAGGCAGAAGAGTGCAAAAAAAACACTCGGGAGGAGGATGGCATTCCAGTTCATGGGGGAATTAGGTTGGCGGCTAAGGCGCCCGTCGTGATCGGCCGGGACAAAGAAGGAACAAGAGGGAGTTTAGAATCCGGCTCGATCGCGTCCACTTCCTGGTGGTAAACGCAGGGTAAAGAAACGCCGTAAATCCCATGTCAAATCCCGAAAACCGCAAGACGGGATTACGGCAGCCGCCTCCCCTAGCCCGGATGTTTCACACTCTGCTCGATAGCCGGCGGGCAGACTGTAGGTGATCCGCCGGCCCATCCGGGCTACCGACAAAACCGCCCCCCGGAACGCTCCGCAGGGAGACCGGCAAGATGCTGAGGCTTTCCTGGGCCGGCTGTCTTTTCTCAGTCGGCGCGGCCGCATGGTTTTTTCGGAGGGGCGGTTTTGCATTAGCCCGCATATCCCTTGACGATCGCCACCATTGGAACCGTTAGCAGACGAATGACCGTAGCGATGGCGAAGACTGTGAAAGATGCGGGCTAGCCGACGGGTGGCGGAGGAATCACCCACTCGCTCATCGGGTGAAGTTCCCCGCAATCGAGACACCGGGTCGACTCGAATCGCGCGCCGCAATGGGGACAGACCGCCTGCGTCTCGAAGGTATCGAAGGACTTCCCGCAACGACTGCAGGCCCACCACGCGCCAATGGGAGGCGGGGCCTGGCAACTCGGACACTGGAAACCGCCGCGACGCGGCAACCGGGCGGCGCGCGCCAGAATCCGCGCGTGCTGCAATCCCCGCCAGCAATTCGAAAGAATGAACAGTGCCATGATGCCGAACCAGATCGCCTGCCGCTGCAAACCGTAGCGCACCATTAGGGCCACGCCCAAGAACATCACCGCCACGCCGATGAAACCAATGACTACTGTCACCATCAAGCTCTGGGCTCGCCCCATCACAAACCAGAGCAGCGAGCGCAAGATCTGGCCACCGTCGAGCGGATAGATCGGGAGCAGGTTGAACACCAGCAACACCCCGTTGGTGAAAAACATCGCCCCCAGAAACCTGACTGGATCAGGCGCAGATGGATCGACCAAGAGTGAGCCATTCGCAACCACGAGCCCGCCGCCCAGGACGACAAACAGCACCACGTTCACCAGCGGGCCGGCGACAATGCTCCAGAGCATGGCGCCGGGACGCTGCGGGGGAGCGACGTAGGCCACCCCGCCCAGGGGCCAGAGCACGATTTCGTCGGCCTTGCCTCCCACCGAGCGGCAGGCCAGGGCATGGCCCATCTCATGCATCAACACGATCGCGAAGAGCGCGAGGTATTCCAGCGCATTGAAGGTGAGGGAACCGTAACTTCCCCGCCGCTGGGAAATCTCGAGCATCGCAACCAGGAACCAGGACCAGTGCAAGTACAGGTCGACTCCTGCGAGGCGGAACAGATGGAGGGATCCTTGCCGGGTGGGCATTCCAGAGAGCTACCCATCCGTTGCCACGGCACAAGCCATTTGCTTTAAACTCGCATTGGAAATGTGCCGAATTATGATCCGACAACGTCGGTTGCGTTTGTCTGCCGTTCTCCCTTTTCCACCCCACCCGCGCGCCGCCGCCGCCGCTTCCCCGTCCGCCCAGGAACGAAACCCATTTGCTCCGCAGTCAGGTCACCGGTCCCGCCGTCCGTCGTGCCCACTTTACCATCGTCCGTCGATCCCGTCCGGGAGAAATCTCCTCCGCCCGAGGTGATTTTTGCGGAGAACCTCTGCAAGGGTTGTGCCTTGTGCATCACGGTCTGCCCGACGAAAATCCTGAAACTGGATACCACGCGGGTAAACTCCCGCGGATATTTTCCCGCGATCGTCTATAACCTGGCGGTCTGCAGCGGCTGCGGGAGCTGCGCGAAAATCTGTCCCGACTCGGTGATCACCGTGCGACGCTGAGGAAACCGCCATGGCCAGGAAATTGATGAAAGGAAATGAGGTGATCGCCGCCGCGGCGATCAACGCCGGCTGCCGTTATTTCTTCGGCTATCCCATCACCCCGCAGAACGAGATTCCGGAATACATGGCCCGCGAACTGCCGAAGGTGGGCGGCGTGTATGTCCAGGCGGAATCGGAGGTAGCCGCGATCAACATGGTCTACGGGGCCGCCGGGGCCGGGGCGCGCGTTCTGACTTCGTCCTCCAGCCCCGGCATCAGCCTGATGCAGGAGGGCATCTCGTATATCGCCGGGGCGGAGTTGCCGTGCGTGCTGGTCAATATCATGCGCGCCGGGCCCGGTCTGGGCGGCGTGCAGCCCTCGCAAGCCGACTATTTCCAAGCCACCAAGGGCGGCGGCCACGGCGACTATCACGTGCTGGTCCTCGCTCCCGCCAACCTCCAGGAGGCGGCCGATCTCACCCAATCGGCCTTCGACCTCGCCGACCGCTATCGCAACCCGGTGATGGTGCTGGCGGACGGGATGATCGGACAGCTGATGGAACCGGTGGAGCTTTTGCCCGCCCGCCCGGCCGTCGATCTGCCGCCCAAGGATTGGGCCACCACCGGCACCGCCACGAGCGGGGGACGCCGGCGCGTCATCAATTCGCTTTACCTGTATCCGGACCAATTGGAGCAGCATGTCCACGCGCTCTACGCGAAGTACGCGGCCATGGAACACGCCGAGGTGCGCTATGAGCTCCACCAATGCGACGATGCGGAGGTGGTGATCGTGGCGTATGGAACGACGTCGCGCATTGCCCGTTCGGCCATTGAGAAATGCCGGCGCCTGGGACTGCGCGTCGGACTGCTTCGCCCGATCACCCTCTACCCGTTTCCGTTCGCGGCGTTCGAGCAGGTGATCGCGCGCACGCAGGCGTTTCTCGTCGTGGAAATGAGCATGGGGCAGATGCTCGATGACGTGAAGATCGCGGTGGCCGGCCGCAAGCCGATCTCATTTTATGGCCGCACCGGCGGGATCGTTCCCACGCCGGAGGAGGTCGTCAAGCAGGTGCAGGCCTTGCTGGGAGGCGGCCCATGAAAACCGTTTACGAGAAATCCGCCGGCCTGACCGACGTTCCGCTGCACTACTGCCCGGGGTGCACGCACGGGATCATTCACAAGCTGGTCGCGGAGTCGCTCGTCGAACTCGGGGTGCTGGGCCGCGCCATTGCGGTGGCGCCGGTGGGCTGCGCCGTGTTTGCCTACGACTACTTCAACTGCGACGCCCAGGAGGCCGCCCACGGGCGCGCTCCCGCCGTGGCCACCGGGATCAAACGCGTGCACCCGGACGCCATTGTTTTCACGTATCAGGGCGATGGCGACCTGGCCTCGATCGGCATGGCCGAGATCGTGCATGCCGCCATGCGCGGCGAGAATCTTACGGTCATCTTTGTCAACAACGCCATCTACGGCATGACCGGTGGGCAGATGGCGCCCACGACGCTGGTCGGGCAGCGGACCACCACGTCACCGCTCGGCCGGAGCCGGTCCGGCCAGGGCGCGCCGCTGCGCATTTGCGAGATGCTCGCCACCATCGAGGCCACCGCCTATGTGGCCCGGGTGTCCGTCCACACTGTGCCGCGTCTGACGGCCGCGAAACGTGCGATCAAGAAGGCCTTTCAACTCCAGATGGACAACAAGGGCTTCAGCTTGGTCGAGGTGCTCTCCACCTGCCCCACCAACTGGGGCCTGTCGCCGGTGGAGGCGTTGCGTTGGGTCGAGCAGACCATGATCCCGGTCTACCCGCTCGGCGTGTACAAGGACCTCGAAGGAGGAACCTGATCATGGCCGAGGAACGCATCATCATCGCCGGCTTCGGGGGTCAGGGAATCCTGATGATCGGCAAGCTGCTCGCCCAGGCCGGCATGCTGGAAGGAAAGCATGTGACGTGGTTGCCATCCTACGGACCGGAGATGCGCGGCGGCACCGCCAACTGCCACGTCATCATTTCCGATGCGCCCATCGGGGCGCCCATGGTGACCGAGGCGACCGGCGTGATCGCCATGAATCTTCCCTCGCTCGATCGATTTGAAGGGTCGGTGCAACCGGGTGGGTGGTTGCTCCTGAACAGCTCGCTCATTCCCCGGGTTCCTGCCCGGAGCGACCTGCGGATTTTGCCGGTTCCCGTGAATGAGATCGCGCAGCAGCAGGGCAGCCAGCGGGTGGCCAATGTCGTGATGCTCGGCGCCTGCCTCGCGCTCTCCCGGTTGGTGCAGAGGGCCTCGATTGTCGCGGCCATCGAGGAGGTGTTGGGCCACGGCAAACAACACTTGCTCGCCATCAACCTCAATGCCCTGGAGGCGGGCCTCGCGTTCGCCTCCCCGGTGCCAGTGTAACCATGGAAAAGGAAAAAATCATCCTCGAGGTCCCGTCGAAAGCCCTGCACGTCGAGCATGCGCAATGCCCCAGCGGCCACAGCCTGATGGACCCGGCGGTGCTGATCGCGGGCTGCCCTTCCGTCAAAATGGTCATCCAATACGGCGCCACCCGCGGGAACATCCACCTCGATCCCGTCTACGGCAGTTTCCAAAACCTTTTCGATATCGACATCCCGGAGGGCGTGGTCGTCGAGATGTTCTGCCCGACTTGTGGAGTCTCCCTTCGGGCGGAATCCGAGAAGTGTGATTTCTGCTTCTCCCCGATGTTTACGCTTTACCTGCCCAACGGGGGCATTCTCGAAGGCTGCCTGAAGAGCGGTTGCCATCAGCACAAGCTGGTGCTGGTCGACGTGCATGAGCAACTCGGGATGGTGCACGGCCATGATCAGATCCAGTTGCTCATGTAGATCCCGTGACTCCGACGCTGCAACTCTATCGCACCCGCATCACCACGGCTGAGCAGGCGGCGGCTGCGATTCAGCCCGGCATGAGGGTCTTCATGACCGGCAATTGCTCGGTGCCCCGGACGTTGCTGGCCGCGCTGGTCGAGCGGGCGCCGGCATTCACCCCCGCCATCGAAATCGCGCATCTGTTTACCCTGGGCAACGCGGACTACGTCGCCCCAGGGATGGAGCGGTTTATTCGCGTCAACACGCTGTTTATCGGCGCCAACGTCCGCCCGGCCGTCAACGAAGGCCGGGCGGATTTCACCCCTTGTTTCCTGTCGGAAATTCCCGGCCTTTTCCGGAGCGGCATTCTCCCGCTCGACGTCGCGCTGGTGCACGTCAGTCCGCCCGATCCCCATGGGTTTTGCAGTTTCGGCATCGAGGTGGGCGTGACCAAGACCGCCGCGGAATCAGCCCGGATTGTCATCGCCGAAGTCAACGACCGGATGCCCCGCACCCTTGGCGACAGCTTCATCCATGTGTCCAAGCTCACCCACGTGGTGCCCGTGTCCTACCCGCTGACCGAGCACCGCATGGGGGAGATCACCGAACGGGAGCAGCGGATCGCCCAATCCTGCGCGAGTCTGATCGAGGACGGTTCGACCCTGCAGATGGGCATCGGCGGTATTCCCGATGCGGTGCTGAAATTCCTCGGCGATAAACACGACCTCGGCATCCACAGCGAGATGTTCTCGGACGAGGTGATTGGCCTGGTCGAGCGCGGGATTATCAACGGTGAGCGGAAGTCCCTGCATCCGGGCAAGATTGTCGCCGGCTTTTTGATGGGAACGCAGCGCCTGTATGATTTCGTGGACAACAATCCGATGGTCGAATTGCACCCGACTGAATACATCAATGATCCGTTTCGCATCGCGCAGAATGACCGCATGGTGGCGATCAATTCCGCCATCGAAGTGGACCTGACCGGTCAGGTATGCGCGGATTCGATCGGGTCGCGGTTCTACAGCGGCGCCGGCGGGCAGATCGACTTCATGTACGGCGCGAGTCGATCCAAGGACGGGAAACCGATCATCGCCCTGC
>Ga0182027_10002016_pt1 | contig 33180 bp, 24 predicted proteins | sample 712E1DmetaG_FD_121300 | JGI IMG/M metagenome (GOLD analysis project Ga0182027, IMG submission 121300) | Permafrost microbial communities from Stordalen Mire, Sweden - 712E1D metaG (Illumina Assembly) | ecosystem: Environmental > Terrestrial > Soil > Wetlands > Permafrost | place: Sweden...
CTGTCCTCGGCTTCCGGGCCGGGGAAGACGCTCTCGCCCGCCTCCATGCGGGCTCGACCGGCTGGTACCTGCCCCAGCTTCTTCAGGGCATGGAAGGCCAGAGCGTCTCCAAGTAAATCGCGCTTCCGGCGCGGCCCTCGTTCGCGCAACGCGTTCGAGGGCCGCGCCGTTTTTCCGCCATCATTCGAAATCCGGAAGAGAGAAAGCCAGCATGCTGATCGAGCTGCGCGACATCTGCAAGACATTCGGTCCGGTCTGCGCCAACGCGGGCATATCGCTCGATGTTCCACCCGCGTCCGTACTCGGTATTCTGGGCGAAAACGGGGCGGGCAAGAGCACTCTCATGAAGATCCTGTCCGGCTTCCAGAAACCGGACTCGGGCGCGATCCTCCTCGATGGCGAGGCCGTGGCGATACGTTCGCCGGCCGACGCCCTCATCCGGGGCATCGGCATGCTTCACCAGGATCCGCTCGACTTCCCTCCCCTAAAGCTCGTCGATGACATAATCCTAGGCAGCCGCGGAAGTCTGCGCCCCGATCGAAAAAAGGCCGAGCGAGAATTCCGCGAACTCGCGGCGCGATTCGAGTTTGACCTCGATCCTGAAGCCTACGTCGATTCCCTAACCGTCGGCGAGCGCCAACAGCTCGAGATACTCAGGCTTCTCTGGCTCGGGGCGCGCGCCCTCATACTCGACGAGCCGACAACGGGCATAAGCCTGCCTCAAAAAGAAAAGCTCTTCTCCACTATAAGGCGCCTCGCAGCCGAGGGCATGACCGTCCTTTTCGTGTCGCACAAGCTCGAGGACGTCGAATCGCTCTGCGACCGCGCCGTCGTGCTAAGGCAGGGCGCTCTCGTGGGCTCCGCCGATCCGCCCTTCGATACCAAACGCCTCGTCGAGCTGATGTTCGGCAAGGAAGTGCCACAGTCGCCTCGATGCAAGATCGCACGCGGCGACGAGGTCCTATCGGCGCGCGGGCTCTGTCTGGACAGTCTGCGCTTGCAAATTAAAGGCCTCGACCTGCAGGTTAACGCGGGCGAGGTCATCGGCCTCGCGGGCATGGAGGGTTCGGGGCAAGCCCTATTCCTCGCCTCCTGCGCGGGGCTGGAACGCGCGGTGGCGGGTTCGGTCTGCATAGAGGAAAGGGAGATGACGAGAGCCTCCCACCACGACTTCAAGCGCGAGGGCGTCGCCTACCTGCCCGCCTCCCGCCTCGAGGAAGGCCTTATTTCCGGCCTAAGCCTCGAGGACCATTTCATCCTCGCGGGAGGGAAGCGCGGCCTCTTCATCGACCGCCGGGCGGCAGAGCGCGAAGCGATATCGCGCATCGCGTCCTACAATATCAAGGGCCGGCCGGACAGCCCAGTGGAGGCGCTCTCCGGAGGCAATCAGCAGCGCGCCCTACTCGCGCTCCTGCGCGACGAGCTCTCGCTCATCCTCGTAGAGCACCCGACGCGCGGCCTCGACATAGAATCGACGATCTACATCTGGTCCAAGCTCAAAGAGCGCTGCGCCCAGGGCACGGCGATCGTGTTCATCTCCTCTGACCTCGATGAGATACTGCAGTACAGCGACCGCGTCCTCGTGTTCTTCGCGGGGAAAGTCTCCCCGCCCCTCGCGACGGAGGGCCTCGGGGTCGAGGAGCTTGGCCGCCTCATCGGGGGAAAGGGTTGGGAGAGATTCGAGGAGGCCGCCCGTGCGTGAATCGCGCGCGATGAAAATAGCGTTCCAGGCGGCGGCCGTGGTTCTGGCCCTGGGTCTCAGCACCCTCGTCCTCGTCGCGACCAAGGCCCCTCCCCTGGCCGCATTCGCGAGCATCGCGCGCGGGGCCGTCGGGAGCTGGGGCGTCGCCTCCGACGTCCTCGTCGCCTGGGTGCCCCTCCTCCTGGTCACCTCGGGCCTTCTCGTGACTTTCACCGCCGGCCTGTGGAATATCGGCATAGAGGGCCAGATAACTTTCGGCGCAGTCTTCGCGACCTGGGCGCTGAGATCCTTCCAAGACGGCTCTTTCGATCCAACTCTCGTCATAACTCTTTCGATACTCGCTGGGATGGCGGGAGGCGCGCTTTGGGCGATGCTCGTCGGGGCGCTTAAGGCCTTCGGCGGCGTCAACGAGATCTTCGGGGGCTTGGGCCTCAACTACGTCGCGATAGCGCTCAACCTCTGGCTTATTTTCGGCCCCTGGAAAAGGCCCGGCGTAGCCTCGATGTCTGGGACTGTACCCTTCGATAAAAGCCTCTGGCTGCCCACAGTGACCGAGCAATCGCGCTTCGCGCCCATAGCCCTCGTCCTGGCCCTAGTCGCGATAGCGATTATCTTCCTCTTGATCCAGGGCACCTACTTCGGCCTGCGCCTCAAGGCCGTCGGCAAGAACCCCAAGGCCGCCTACCTCCTCGGAATACCGACTTGGCAATACACGATGGCGTCCTTCGCGATCTGCGGCCTTCTCGCCGGGCTTGCGGGCGCGATACAGGTAACATCCGTCTACCACAGGCTCATACCATCGATATCTTCGGGCTACGGTTACATGGGCCTCATGGTGGCTATGCTCGTCAATTTCAGTGCCGCCCTGGCCGCCCCCGTGGCACTCTTCTTCGCGGCCCTCAACGTCGGCTCGATACAGCTGCCGATAACCCTCAAGTTGGACTCCTCGCTGGCGGGCGTGCTCCAGGGGACCTTAGTCCTCTTCGTCATCATGGCGGAGGGCGCGCGCTCGCGCCTCATGAAGAAAGGCGGCCGCAAACCATGAGTGGCGATATACTCCTGCTCGGCCTCGCGGGTGTCCTTGCCTCGGCGGGCCCCGTCCTGTTCGCGGCCATCGGCGAGGCTATCTCGGAGCGCGCGGGCGTGATCAACCTATCCATGAACGGAATGATACTTCTCTCCGCGATGGGAGGCTTCGCCGCCGCCCTCGCGACGAACAGCGTCGTCCTAGGATTCCTCGCGGGAGCCGCGATAGGCGGCGGTGTATCGGCCATAGTCGCATTCTCGAGCGTTACGCTAAAGCAGTCGCAGGTGGCGGTGGGCTTCGTCCTCACCCTACTCTGCCGAGACCTTTCCTATTTCCTTGGCAATCCCATCATGGGCCGGCCGGGGCCTCGCATCTCGATGTACCCAATCCCGCTCCTCGGCAAGATTCCCGTAATCGGTCCCCTCTTATTCCGCCAGGACGTAATGACCTACTTGAGCTTCGTCCTCATTGCCGCCGCATGGCTCTTCATATTTAGGACGAGGCCCGGTCTAGCGCTCCGAGGCATCGGCGAGAAACCCGCCGCCGCCTACGCGCGTGGCGCGAACGTTAGCCGCCTTCGCTACCTCTATACCATTCTCGGAGGAGCGATCGCGGGCCTCGCAGGCCCGATGTACTCGCTCTCGATAAAGGCGGGATGGAAGGGCACGATATCGGGCCTCGACGGCATCGGCTGGATCGCCCTCGCCATCACGATCTTCGGCGGATGGAGCCCGATCAAGGTAGCCCTGGGCGCCTACCTCTTCGCCTTCCTGCAGTGGCTCGGCCTCGTGCTGCAAAGCGCTCTGCCAGGCGTGCCCTCGCAGGTGCTCCAGGTGGCGCCCTTCCCCCTCATGATACTCACGCTGCTGTTCGTTAACTTGGGCAACGCCGAGTGGGTAGCGACAGCGCTCTCTCGTTTGCCCGAGAAGCCGAGAAGGGCGCTCGCGAAATTCCTGCGCGCCATAAACGCCAAGCCGCCGGCGGCCCTCGGCACGCCTTTCGAGAAAGACTAGCAGGTTGATGACAAACTCGATGCTTGTCATCAACCTGCTTTGCAATTGCTCGAAAACCCGTGGGTTTTCGAGCAATTGCGGATACCAAGGTAGCGTTGACAAACTCGCTTTCGACTTTGTCAACACCTTTCTAGCTACTCCACTGTCTCGTCAGGATGGGCTACGAATATCTCCCCGTCCTCCACCATGTCACGGATAAGGCTCACGATCTTCTGCTGAGCGGCCTCCACCTCGCTTAAGCGAAGCCTGCCCAGCTCCTCGAAGCGCCCCTTGAGCCGAGCGAGGTCGGCCCCGGGTAGGCAACTCCAAATAAAGGCCTGTACCTCATCGGGAGCGGCCTTCATCGCGCGCAGAAGGAGCTCGGCGTCCGCCCGCCGTACGACTTTCTCGGCCGACTCTCGCTCGAGGACGACGATGTCCTCGAAGACGAACATCCGCTTCTTGATGTCCTCGGCCAAGTCGGAATAGCCCTTCTCAAGGGTCTCGATGACGAGTTTTTCCGTGGAGCGGGCGGACATATTGAGGATATCCACGATGCTGTCCAGGCCGCCGGCCGCAAGATAGTCTTCGGAGGCGATCACGGAAAGCTTCTTTTCGAGCACGCGCTCGACCTCCATGAGGACTTCCGGCATCGTGCGGTCCATGCAGGCTATCCGGCGCGCTATCTCGGGCTGGATATCGGCGGGAAGATTCCCGAAAATCGCGGAGGCGGTCTGGGGCTCCAAGTACGAGATCACCAGGGCGATGGTCTGGGGATGTTCGGACACGAGGAAGTTGAGGACGGTCGCGGGGTCGGCTCGCTTGACGAAGCCGAAGGGTCTGGGGCGCTCGGCTTCCCGAGAAATGGGCGCCTCCTCGAGCTCCGAGGGCGCAAGGGCGAGCTGGTCCGACATTTCGTCCTGCTTCCGGGCCAAGTTGGCTATGCCGCCCGCTATCCCCGTCAGGGCCGAGCCTATGCCAGCCTGAAGCTCCTCCATGGCCTTCTTTATCCCGAACTCTAGGCCCGATGAGGCGGCCCGCGAATCGACGGACGCCAAGACTGCCGCGTCTTCTTGGGGGCTCTCGTCGAGGAGCTCCCAAGCCTGGGGCATGCCCCGCTTTTTGCTCTGGGCCTTCATGCGGAAGAGCTCCTGGCCGCCCATGCGGAAGCTGGCCTCGCCCCTATCGTAGCCGGGCAAGGCCACAAGGCTGCCCTTTCTGAGCGCTCCGAGTTCTCGCAGGCTAAGCCTCTCGCCCTCGACGAGAAGCTCCGCGGGGACATCGATTCCCGATAGATGGCCGAGGAGGGTTTGCAGAGTCGCCGGCGCCGGAGGCCGCCTGGCCGACGAGTACCAGAACTGGGCGGACAATTTAGGCACGATGGGCTCGATGGTCATGTAGGGGAAGCAGAGATTCATCATTCCTTGGACCTCGCCGACCTCTGTCTCCAGGGTCACGAGGAGGATCATTTCGGAGGGCGGGACGATCTGAGCAAACATGGGATTGGTTTCGATCTGGGAGAGGCGGGGCTTCATATCCAAGATATAGGACCAGCATTCGCGGAGGTTCCCCAGAAGGCGAAGGATGATGCCTTCCATTACCGAATGCTCGATGTCCGTTAGTTCGCGGTTGAGCTTGGCGCCTTCGCCCGATCCGCCGAACAGGCGGTCGATGATGGTAAAGGTGATCGACGGGTCTATCTCGAGGATGGCTTGCCCCTTGAGGGGATCCATGCTGACGACGGCCAGGGTGGTGGGCGTCGGGATCGATCTAATGAATTCCTCGTAGGTCAGCTGATCGACCGAGGCGACGTGCACGTGGACCAGGGCGCGCATCGAGGCGGAGAGGGTCGTCGTCGTGAGGCGCGCGAAAGTCTCGTGCATGTTCTGGACGGTTCGGATCTGCTCTTTGGAGAATTTATCTGGCCGCCTAAAATCGTAGATATTGACTGTGCGCTGGGCCTTCGTCGGGCGGACCGCCGGCGTATCGGATCGTGGCGCCGATTCAGCCATGCTGGTGTTCCTTCCCCATCACCTCCGTGACGCGGATGCCGAAGCTCTCGTCGATGATGACCACTTCTCCTAAAGCGATAGCTTTGCCGGCGGCAAGTAGTGTCACTGGCTCGCCACAGAGGCTGTCCAGCACGATGATCGTGCCTTCGTCGATTCCCGCGACCCGTGAGAGGCTCACAGTCTTCCTCCCCAGCTCGACAGAGAGCTCGATATTGACGTCTTTCACGTAGCCAAGCTTCATCGCTCGCTCCCTTCGTTGATTTCGATGACCTTGAAGTAGCTCTTGCCTTTTCGACGTAGGATTTTGCCTCGCGCGACGCACTGGCCTCCGACCTCGAGCTCGCAGACCTCTCCGCCCTCGGGGGCAAAGCTCCGGTTGTCCACGATCTCCTCGACGGCGCCGGGGGCGAGACACAGCCTCCGAACCACAACCTTCGTCGCCAGGCTCACCGAAGCGGCTATCGGGGATGACTTCAGGAATTCAATTAGGTCGCCCATGAGGCCTCCTCTATGCGCCTAATGATGTTTGCATATTGTGACGTACACGCCTTCGGCGTGTTATGTCAATGTAAACATCATTGAGAGGTTTGCATGCGTACTCTCCGTATGTCGGGTACGCTTCATTATGCAAACCTCTATAGAGTCTGGCCCTTTTGGACCGAGGATTCCAACACTTTCTTGGAAAAAACACTTGCTTTTTTTTACCTTTGACTCTGCTTGCGGAACTCGCGCGGGCTAAGGCCCATCACCCGCCTGAAGTAATGATTGAAATGCGAGAGGCTGCCGTAGCCGACCGCGAAGGCGATGTCCAAGACGCTGGCGCGGGAGCGCTTGAGGAGGACGCAGCTCTTGCGGATCCTCACCTTGTTCAGGTACTCGACGATGGTGCAGCCGGTCTCGGCCCTGAACGCTCGCGAGAGGTAGGAGGGATTGAGCTTGAACCTCGTCGCGAGATCGCCCAAGGAGAATTGGTCGGCGTAGTTCTCGTCGATTAAGCTCATGAGCGCGGCGGCCTTGAATCGAGGCGGCGGGGTTTCCCCCGGCGACACGGAGACCGAGGCGCCGGTTCCCTCCGAGGCGCCGCCCGAAAGGCCGGGGTCGAGGAGGAGGAGGAGTTCCATAACCTTGAGCCTGAGGATGGGCGGACGGCAGGCTCCGCCTGTGGCCGTCGCGCCTTCGAGATAGGCGAAAACAGCCTTGGCTTCGGCCAGCTCCGAAAGACCCAGCCGCGCGAGGCAAGGCTCAGTCGCCGAGAGCCTCGACACGACAGTCTCGACTGAGGACTCGCTGGCGAAGGTATCGACGAGGGAGCGGGCGAAGCTGAAGGATTTGCAGGCCACTCCTCGCCCTTCCCTAAGGCGAACCCTCGATCCCGGCGGCGCGAGGAGGAGGCTTCCCGCGAGGAGGGGGTGATCGCTCCCGAATCGCAATCCGCCCGGACGGCGCCAGAGAGGACGAGGAGCATGAGGAAGTATCCGGGCGGGGCCTCGCTTCCGATTCGGAAGGCTAGAGAAGGCTCGGTCGCCTCGATGGGGCGCCTCCTGGCATTATTTATTAATATGCGCCAGAGGCGATTATATCCTCCTGCCGGTTATTGGCAATGCCCGGGCGGGACGTTGCAGGGCGCAGAGCAGGGCGCAGGAGGCGTGGCCGACGAGGGCCAGCCCGACAAGGACTATTTCCGACGCGACTAGCGGCACTCTCGCCATTAGGCCTTGTCCGGCTTGCTGCCGATCAGCGTTATGTTGAGACCGGCTTGGTAGCGTTCGTGGCTCTCGGGATTCTCGATCTTGCCGTTGCAATAGAATCCTACGGAACCCGAAGAGAACTGCTTTTCCTGGGCAATCACTTTGCCCCAGATTTTGCCGTCCGGGTCGGTGATGGTGAGCTCGATGAATTTCGGCGCCTTAGGGTCTGTCTTCTTCGGGTCGGGCATGGAGTGACTCCTGATCAGTAGGGATGATCCAGTATAGCCCCTCAGGCTAGATTATTATAGGGCCGGCCCCTATTCCCTTTTCTCCTGCCCCCCGTACTTAAGTCGCATAACTTCATCCAAGGTCGAAAAAACCAGCGCTCCGCGCTTATTGCTCGTCGAAGCGAGCTCTCCCATCAGTGCGTCGAAGATCTCGGCAGAGGTAGCGAATCCGTGCAGCAGAATGACGCCGCCTGATTCCTCGCGGGCCTGTTTTACTGTCCTAGCGATGACCTTCTCCGGGCTTAGGTGCTCGGGATTGTCGCCTTTATATCTAATATTCCAGTCAAAGGAAGTAATGGTCCAATTAGCGAGGTACTGTCCCTTCGCGAGAAGCAGTTTGTCTAGCGCATAGCCGGGCGTGCTATGCGCGCCGTTGGGCGGCCTGAAATAGAGTATAGGATAATGATAGCCTAGAATTTTATCGATGACGGCCTCGTTGCGGTCGAGCTCGGCCCTAATGACTGTCAGGTTATCGCGGTACTTGCCCTCGTCGAGACGCATGTGCCAAAAGCTATGGCTGCCTATCTCGTGGCCCTCGCTCACCACTCGGTCTAGCAACTCTTTGGCTCGGGGCAGGGCTTTGCCCGATCTATCGACAAAATAACTCCCGATTATAAAGAAGACAGCCTTGATTTTATATTTTTTGAGTACGTCCAACTCCATCTCCATGTATTTATTCGGAGAGGCGTCGTCGATCGTTATGGCTATCTCGTTCTGAAAGTCATAGCGCTGATAATCGCGTTCGTAGATGCCGGCGACAATCTCCGGCGGACCCTTCGCGCCCCTTCTTTTTTCCCAGGCCTTCAGTATCTCGAGACGCTCGCCCTTGGGGGCGTAGACAAGCGCCTGGATTTTTTCCTGAGGCGGCGCCTGCGCCCCGATCGCGGTTATGGCAGCGAAGAGGGTCAAGCAGAAGGCGGCCAGCCGCGCTTTCCCAGTTTCCATGTGCCTACACTTATCGGCGGGTGCGGAAGAATAATGACCTTGACCTGTCCCTTCGGAATGCCGATAGAAAAATGGGAAGGGATTTCTCCATGGAGGGCTCGCAATGTCCGCGGAACGCAAGAAGTTGCTTTGGATAGCTATCTCCGTCTGCGTCGTCCTGCTCATAGTCTTGGGATTCGGCATCTTTCTCCTATCGCCCAAGAAAGGCGGAGCTCAGGCTCCCGCCACGATAGGCAATACAGCCCCGCCCAAGGCTCAGGATCCCCAAGACTTTCTCTCCGCTCCTCCACCGGCTCCCACCCTCGAGCAGCCCCGAAATCCAGACGGCGGAATGATCATCGTCTACGGCGATAAACCCAGCCTTCCTACGACGACGAAAAGCGCGAACGCAATCCCATCCTCTGCGCCTGCGAGTCCGGCAACCGCTAGCGCCGCGCCGACCGCAGTGCCGGCCAGTCCAGCCGCCACGAGCGCGGGGCTTCCTGCCGCAGTCTCCAAAGCCCCTCCCGCGGCCATGGCAGCGGTTCCGGCCAAGGCTTCCGCCGCTAAACCCCCCGCCCTTCCGAAGGGTCAACAGCCCTCACAGAAGAGCGTACAGAAGAGCGCTACTGCGAAGATCGACGAGTTTTGGATCCAAGCCGCCAGCTTCACGAGCCGCGGAAGGGCGGACGAGCTCAAGCAGGGCCTCGCCGACAAGGGCATAGCTGCCCTTATTAGCGTCAAAGATATTTCGGGCAAAAGTTGGTATCGCGTCCGGATCGGGCCTTATTCGGTCAAGGCCGACGCTGAGGGATGGCTGGGCAAGCTTAAGGATATTCCCGGCTGTACGGAAGCCTATGTTTCACGACTGAGCGCGGCAGTCCAGAAGGCAAAATAAAAAGAACAACTGGCAACCTGATAGACAGGCTGAACATGATGGGCAGGATGGGATTCAGTCTACTCCTACTTGCCCCATATCCTGGCTATTCTGGTTCCTCCGCTAATTAGCTCATTGCGCCGTCCCTTCAGCCGGCCTAGAATTGAGGACGGAAGGCGGAACTCCCCATGACTATCAGCAAGGACCTTATAGACGCGGCGCGCGGCGCCCTGCCCTGCGACCTCAACTTAGCCAACTGCTCGCTTGTGGATCTCCTGCGCGGGCAAATACGCAAGGGCAGCACTGTATCCATCCGCAAGGGCGTGGTCGCGGGAATAGACGATGGCCTTCGGGCCGAGCGCACGATCGACCTAAAAGGCCAATTCCTAGCCCCCGGTCTCGTGGACTCGCATGTGCACATCGAGTCATCTCTGCTTGCGCCGCCCGAGTATGCTCGGATAGTGGCGCCTCGGGGCACGACGGCCGTCATAGCCGACCCGCACGAGATAGCCAACGTCCTTGGCTACGAGGGCATGCGCTACATGCTCGCCGCGAGCGAGGGCCTGCCCATAGACGTCTACCTCATGGTGCCTTCCTGCGTGCCCGCCACCGACTTCGACACGGCCGGGGCGGCTCTCTACGCATCCGACATGCACCCCTTCCTTCGCGAGCCGAGAGTTCTCGGTCTGGGCGAGGTGATGAACTACCCCGGCGTCCTTTACAAGGACCAGAAGCTCCTCGATAAGATCGCCCTCTTCCGTGACGCCGCCAAGCCCATCGATGGCCATGCGCCCGGACTTTCCGGCGGCGAGCTCTCGGCCTATATCGCGGCGGGAATAGGCTCGGACCACGAGTGCACGAGCGTGAGCGAGGCCCTGGAGAAGCTTTCCAAGGGAATGTATATCATGCTGAGGGAGGGATCGACGGCCCGGGATCTAATCCGCCTCATCCCCGCGATTACGCCGAGCACGGCCTCGCGCTTTCTTCTCTGCTCGGACGACAGACATCCCAACGACCTCGTCGATGAGGGGCACATGGACCACGCGCTGCGCCTCCTTCTCGCGGGCGGAGTCGATCCCATCGACGCCTTCCGAATTGCCTGCCTAAATCCCTCGCAGTGGTTCGGCCTCAAAGCATCGGGAGCCATCGCCCCCGGATATAAGGCCGACTTTGTCGTATTCGACTCTCTAAAGGACTTTCGCGCACGCATGGTGTTCAAGGACGGCGTCCTCATCGCGGAGGATGGCCGCCTCCTCATCGAGCCGCCGGGGGCGAGTCCCCCCGCGCGGGATTCGGTCAATATAAAGTGGCTGACCGAGGATGACTTCCGCATTCCCGCTAAGAGCGGCCGCATACGCGTGATCGAGGCGAGACCCGGTTCCATCATCACCGGCGAGAAAATAGTGGAGCCTAGGGTCGAGGGCGGACTCTGCGTCGCCGACATCGAGCGCGATCTGTTGAAAATATTCGTCATCGAAAGGCATTCGGGCTCGGGCAATATCGGCAAAGGCTTTATCACCGGCTTCGGCCTTAAGCGGGGAGCCATCGGCCTTACCGTCTCTCACGACTCGCACAACATGATTCTAGCGGGCGTCGATGACCGCTCCATATTCAAGGCGGCCAAGCACCTCAACAAGATGAAGGGCGGCATGGTCTTCGCCGTCGGCGACGACATCATACTCGACCTAAGCCTTCCCATTGCCGGCCTCATGAGCGACCAAAGCGCCTCCAGCGTGGTCGAACGGCTGCGTGCCTTCGAAGATGTCTTCGCGCGCGAGGGCCTGTCCAACCGCACGCCCTTGATGACCCTCTCCTTCATGGCCCTGCCGGTGATCCCCAAACTAAAGATCACGGACAAGGGCTTAATCGACGTTGAACGCTTCGTACCGGTGGGACTATTCATCGACTAGGACTCGGCTTGGCCTAAGAGCAGGCTTGGCGGCTTAAAAACTTGACGCAAGCTTGTATACAGAATACAGTATGCGGTGATGATAACCCGTGAGAGACTTAGCGCCGATGTCCATCAGGAAGTGCTCAACCAGATCATTCGCGGCGATATCGCTCCCGGTCAGCGGCTCAAGGATGCGGAGCTCGCCGAAGAGCTAGGTGTCAGCCGGACCCCTATCCGCGAGGCATTGTTGCGTCTTGAGCGAGAAGGCTTTATTTCCTCTCAGAAGCATCTCGGCTTTTCGGTTAAGCTATTGCAGGAATCGGAGATACGCGAGGTTTATCCCCTCGTCCGGCTTCTGGAATGCTCGGCACTCGATTCCTCGCCCCTTCCCTGCGCCGAAAAAATACGGCAACTTAAGGATCTTGGAATCTCGCTCAAGCTGGAAGGATCAGATCCCCTGCGGCGCATCGAGCTCGACTCCGCCTGGCATAGAGCCCTAATAGAGGAAAACGGCAACCAGCAGCTCCTGCGTATCCTCTCCGATATGAAGCGGATACTTCTGCGCTATGAGTACAGCTTTATGCAGGACGAGGAGCTCGTAGCGGAGTCGGTGGCCGAGCACGACGCTATTGCCCTCGCGATGGAAGTCGGGAATCGTCCGGAGGCGGTGCGCCTGCTCTCTTTCCACTGGAACCGCTGTACCGAGGCGACCTTGCATGATTTTCTCTCGAGCGGTTACGGAGCATGAGCTTGCGCTTCCTCGCGAACGATGCTGTCGTCGAGACTGAGGCTTGGGGCCTCACGCCCGCCCTCGATTTCATACGCCGCGATCTAGGCCTGACCGGCACAAAAGAGGGATGCCGGGAGGGCGACTGCGGAGCCTGCGCGGTCATCGTCGGCGATCGTGGGGCCAAGGGTTTTTCATACAAAGCCGTGCCTTCATGCCTTCTCGCTTTGGGCGAACTAGAAGGCAGGCAGCTCGTGACGATAGAGGGTCTCGCGGCTTCGGGGCAAACGCCCGTCATGCGCGCCATAGCCGAGGCCAACGGCAGCCAATGCGGCTTCTGCTCGCCCGGTTTCGTCATTGGCTTGACGGCCTATCTACTAGGCGAGGCATCTCCCAGCGTCGAGGGCGCCTACTCGGCCATCGAGGGGAACCTCTGCCGCTGCACGGGCTACGGCTCGATAAAACGCGCGGCCGATCGCCTCGTCGCCGAGTTCTCGTATCTGCCCGCCGACCCCCTCGAACGCCTCGCTGCCCTGGTAGCGGCCGGCGCGGTTCCGTCTTCGCTCCTCGGTTATGCTCGGGGTGAATTACTGTCGCCTAGCGGCAGCAACCGCATAGCTTCCGCGCCTGAAGCGCCGCGAGGCATCCTGCTCGGCGGAGGGACCGATTTCTTTGTCCGGAATCCCGATCCAGACCCATCCGCCTATCCCGAGTTCGAGTTTCTCGACAGAAGGCCCGAGCTTAAGCGGGTCGAGCTTCGCGATAAGGGCGAGCTGCTGGAGATCGGAGCGGCCCTTTCCTGGCGCGAGTTCTTCTCCGAACCGAGGATTCTCGAGCTCATTCCGGGCATCGAGCGTTTCGAGAGAATTCTCGCGAGCCCGCTCGTCCGTGAGCGCGCCACTATCGGCGGCAATATAGCCAATGCCTCGCCTGTCGGCGATATTACGGCCATGCTCATCGCCCTCGGCGCCCTAGTGCGCCTCGAGGGCTCTGACGACGCGCGCGAGCTGCCCCTGGAGAGCCTTTTCCTAGGCTACAAGAAACTCGACCTTTCTCCGCCCAAGGATGGGGCTTCGGGCGAGTTCATCGCCGCCGTACTCCTGCCCGCCTCTCGGCCTTTCACGCTATTCAACTTCGAAAAGCTGTCCAAGCGCGAACGCCTCGATATCGCCGCCGTCAATAGCGCCGCGATATTCGAGCTGGAAGACGGTTCGGCGGGAGCTCCCTCGCGGATAAGACGCGCGCGGGTTTCAGCGGGAGGCGTCGCCTCCGTGCCCCTTCTTCTCGTCAAGACTTCCGCCTTCCTTGCAGGCAAGGCCGTCGAGGCCGCGACGGCCCTCGAGGCCGCGCGGATCGCCGCATCGGAAGTCTCGCCCATAGGCGACGTTCGCGGAAGCGCGGACTATCGGAGCCGTCTCCTCGAGCGCCTCGTCCTTGGACATTTCCTGAAGCTCTTCCCCGGCATCGGTCTCGAAGAGGCCATCCTCGAGGAGGCCCCGGCGTGAAGTCGATGCTGGAATCCGAGCTCAACGTCGCTGGGGCGACGCGTTATCTCGACGACTTGAGCGGGACCGCGGGCATGCTCTACGGCTCGCCGCGAACGAGCCCCTGCGCGCACGGCGCTCTAAAGGCGCTCGACGCGTCGGCGGCCCTCGCTCTGGACCCCTCGGTGCGCGTGCTTACCGCGGCCGATATTCCCGGCAAGAACCAACTCGGCGAGGCGGTATCCGACGAGAGCCTCCTCGTGGACGGCGAATGGACCTACATGGGACAAAGCCTCGCCCTGGCCTTGGCCTCCTCGCCCGGCCTTGCGCGCAGGGCAGCCGCTCTCATCGTCCTCGACTACGATGAACTCGAGTGCGTTACCGATCCGCGCGTCGCCGCCGAAAAAGGCGACTTTATCCTGCCCTCCCGCACGATGAAGTGCGGCGACTCGGGCTCGGCCTTCGCGCGTTGCTCGATAGTCGTGGACGGCCGCGTCGAATCCGGCGGTCAAGAGCACCTTTACCTCGAGGCCCAGGGCGCGATAGCCGAAAGCCGAGAAGGCGGCAGGATATACCTGCTTTCGGGAACCCAGGCGCCCTCGGGCGTACAACGCGTCGTCGCACGCGTCCTCGGCCTCGCGATGAACGCTGTCGAGGTGGAGACTAGGCGCCTCGGCGGAGCCTTCGGGGGCAAGGAAGATCAAGCGGCCCAATGGGCCGCCCTGGCCGCCCTCGGGGCCGCAAAGACGGGTAAGACAGTCAAGGTATACCTAAACCGCCGCGAGGACATGCGTTGGACGGGCAAGCGCCATCCCTACTCGAGCGACTACAAGATCGGCCTCGATGCCGAGGGACGCATTATCGCCTTCGAGGCCGACTATTACCAAAACTCGGGCGCATGCTGCGATCTCTCTCCGGCTATCCTCTCGCGCACCCTGTTCCACGCGGCAAGCGTCTATCGCGTGCCCAATATCCGCGTCACCGGCAGGATGTGCCGTACCAACCTTCCGCCGTTTACGGCCTTTCGCGGTTTCGGCGCGCCCCAAGGCGTCTTCGTGATGGAATGCGCCCTCGACGCGGCGGCGCGGAAGGGCGGCTGGGATCCCGTCGAGATCAGGTTGAAGAACCTCCTGGTCGAAGGCGACACTTTTCACTACGGCCAAAGCGTAGCGGACTGCCGAGCCCAGCTATGCGCGAGCCGCGTCCTAGAGCTCGCGCGCTGGGACCAACTTAAGGCCGAGATAGTATCGTTCAACGCGTCGCATCGCCTCGAGAAGAAGGGAGCGGCGATGCTTCCTATCTGTTTCGGCGTATCCTTCACAAAGCTCGTGATGAACCAGGGCGGAGCCCTCGTCCATGTATACGGCGACGGCTCGGTCTCGGTATCGACGGGCGCGGTGGAGATGGGCCAGCAGGTCTCGCGCAAGATACAGGTCGTCGCGGCTCGCGCCTTCGGAATTTCAGAGAGCCTCGTCCGCGTCGAGTCTACGACCACGGCCTCCGTGGCGAACACCTATCCCACTGCCGCAAGCACGGGCTCGGACATAAACGGGATGGCCGCCCTCGCCGCCTGCGAGGAGATTCGCGGGCGCCTACTCGGCCTCGCCGCGAGGATCCTCGGCGCCGACAAGGGCGAGCTCCGCATCGAGGCCGGCCTCGTCGCGAAAGGCTGCGAAGTGACCGAACTCACGTGGAGGGAACTCGTCGACAGAGCCCACCTCGAGAGGATCGACCTATCGGCCCACGGCTTCTACGCGACGCCCGGACTCTTCTACGACATGATGGCCGAGAAGGGCAGTCCCTTCGCCTACCACGTGTACGGTTGCGCCGTATTGACCGCGACCCTCGATGTCCTTCGCGGGACTTACCGCTTCGACGAGGCCTACATCGTCCATGACGTCGGCGAAAGCATAGATAGGGATGTGGACCTGGGTCAGCTCGAGGGCGCCTTCGCCCAGGGACTCGGCTGGGCTGCCCTCGAGGATTTGCGTTACGACGACGCGGGAAAGCTTTTGTCCGACACGCTATCCACTTACAAGCTCCCCGATCTTCGCTTCATGCCCTCGGCGATGAAGATCGAGTTCCTTGCGGGGGCGCCCAACCTCAAAGCCGTCATGCGCTCCAAGGCTATCGGCGAGCCGCCCTTGCTTTATGGCATCGCGGGCTACTTCGCCGTCCTCGACGCCCTTCGGGCGACGCGCGGCGAGGCCACGCCGTCGCCGGAACTGTACGACCTGCCCATGACTCCCGAAAAGGCTCTCGGCTATATACAAGGAGTCCGCCCATGATCCTACGCAACGGCCTCGTCGCCCTGAGCGGCGAATCGGACTTCCGCCGCGCCTCCATCCGCGTGCGAGGCGAGCGGATCGCTGAGATGGCCGAGTCCCTCGAGAGAGTCGTCGGCGAAGAGATTGTCGATGCCTCGGGCCTCCTCGTTTTTCCCGGCGCGATAGACCCCCACGTCCACTTCGACGAGCCGGGCTTCACTGCCCGCGAGGACTTTTTCCACGGAGGCTCCGAGGCGGCGCGCGGAGGCGTCACGACGGTGATAGACATGCCCTGCACCTCGCTCCCGCCCGTGATCGACCTCCCTGGCCTCGAGAATAAGCTTGCCCACATCTCAAAGAGCGCCGTAGTCGACTACGCGCTATACGGCGGCGTATCGGGTCACGCGGTCGAAGAGAGCATCGGCAGGGCGATGGCCGAGCTCTCGCCCCGTGTCGTCGGCTTCAAGTGCTATTTCATCTCGGGCATGGAGAGCTTTACCCGTGTCACGCACCAGGACTTCGAGCGCATCCTCGCCGAAGCCCAGCGCTTGGGCCGCCCAGTCCTCCTCCACGCCGAAGACCTCGACTACGTGACGGCCGCTACGGCGAGCGTCAAGGCGGCGCGTGGATCGGCTACGCCCGAGTGGTCGGATTACGCCGACTCTCGACCAGAAGCCGCCGAGCTCGTCGCCGTGACGACTGCCCTCGCTCTCGCTCGCGGCCGCGAGGCCAGCCTCCATATTGTCCATGTCGGCACCGCCGCCGCCGCCGAACTCGTCCATGCCGCAGGGGCGAGCTGCGAGACCTGCGCCCACTACCTGGCCTTCGGCCGCGAGGACTTCGAAAAAAAAGGCGCCGCCCTCAAGACGGCGCCCGCGGTAAAAAGCAGAGCAGAACGCGATAGGCTCTGGAAGCTGCTCGCGTCGGGGCAGATCGACTTTCTCGCGAGCGACCACGCTCCCTCCTCGCGAGAGGAGAAGGAGACCGGCGATGTCTGGACTGCCTATGGCGGCATCCCCGGCGTAGGCACGGGTTTCCCCTTCCTCTATTCCGAAGGCCTCGTCCGTGGCCGCTTAAGGCTTCCTCGCTTCCTCGAGGCCTCGTCCCTCGCCGCGGCCAAACGCTACGGCCTATCCGCTCGCAAGGGATCGATAGCGCCCGGCAAGGACGCGGATCTCGTTCTTGTCGATCCCGCTGGCTCGACTAAGATCGAGGGCGCAAGTCTGCTATCCAAAGGCAAGGTAACCCCCTTCGAGGGCATGACCTTCGCCGGGGCCATAGCCGCGACCTACATTCGCGGCCGAATAGTTTACAATGCCGACGCTGGCATAGTCGCCGAACCCGGCTACGGGCGTTTCCTTACTTGGGGCTACGCATGAGTAAAGTCATGGAGACGACGAAACTCGCGGACTTGCTTGCGCGCATCGCGGGCGAGTATCGAGCGAAAGGCTCGATCTACGAGATACCTGAAAAGGCCTTTCGCAGAGCCTTCGAGCTCGAGGCAACTAGTCCCGGCCTAGATATCATGAAAGGCCGAGCATCCCTCCCCGTCGGTCCGGCGGCTGGCCCTCACAGTCAGTGCGCCCCCAACTTAGTCGCCGCCTATCTTGCGGGGGGCCGATTCTTCGAGCTCAAGACGGTTCAGGAGAATGACTCGCTCGAAGTCGCCAAGCCATGCATCGACGCCCTGGACGAGGGTCACAATACCGAGTGGTCGACCGAACTCTCGCTGGTCGCGGCTCGCGAGGAGTATCTGCGCGGATGGGCCGCTATTAATATGCTCGCCTCGATTTTTTCCGCGTCGCCGCATTCCTTCCTCTTCAATATGTCCGTCGGCTATACTCTGGCTGGGATCAAAAGTGCCGGGATGGATGCCTTTATCGAGGGAATGCGCGCCCCCGCCGGAACGAAATTCTGGACATCCGCGTTGCGCGATCTCGAAGCTTTCGTCGAGTCCGAGACATTCCTTTCGTCTTTCGGCTCCGAGGGGCTGACTAAGGCGCGCTCCCTTGTCGCCGACTTCCCCTCGGCGCCCATCCACTCGGTCACTCTTTCGACCATGCACGGCTGCCCGCCCGAAGAGATAGAGCGCATCGGCTCCTATCTCCTCGAGGACAAGGGCATGGACTGTTTTGTCAAACTCAACCCCACTCTCCTCGGCTTCGACGCGGCTCGGGCCATGCTCGACGAGACCGGGTGGAAGAGCATCGAGATTAGGCGCGATAACTTCGAGCGCGATCTTCAATTCCCCGACGCCCTCTCCCTGATAGCCTCCCTAGACGCCAAGGCTAAAGCCTGTGGCAGGAAATTCGGGATAAAGCTCTCCAACACCCTCGCCAACGTCAACTCAAGCAGCTTCCTCCCGGGCGACGAGCGCTACATGTCCGGCCGAGCCCTCTTTCCCCTGACCATCAGGCTCGCTTCCAAGCTTGCCGCCGCGCTGCCCCATTGGGGCTCGCGCTTCTCCTACTGCGGCGGCGCCTGGGCGGCGAACGCAGGCGAGATCGTCGCGGCTGGGCTGGGCCCGCTTACGATCGCGACCGACATTTTGAAACCGGGCGGATACCTTCGCCTCCTCCCGGCCGCCCGCGCGGCGGTAGCCGCACTGCCTAACTCGCCCGATCGACCCGACCCCGCGGCCCTCGCCCGTCTGGCCGATTCCGCCCTCGCCCGCCCCGAATACCGCGCGGGCTGGAAAGCGGGCAATGCGAATATCGCTAAGAGCCTGCCCCTCTTCGATTGTTTCGCGGCCCCCTGCGTCGAGGCCTGTCCCGTGGGGCAAAAAGTCCCCGAGTATATCCGCCTAAAGGCCGAAGGAGGCTCCGCGGAAGCCCTCGCCTCGATTCTCGCCGACAATCCCCTCCCCTTCATCACGGGCACTCTGTGCGACCATGTCTGCCAGGAAGCCTGCTGCCGCAACGACTACGAGGGCTCGGTCGAGATACGCGCGGTCAAGCTGGCCTGCGCCAAAGCAGCTTCAATCCCGACAAAAACGGTTTCGAATGCCGCGTCCATCAAGGGCAGAGTCGCCGTTATCGGCGCCGGCCCCGCCGGGCTCGCCTGCGCCCATCATCTCGCCCTCGCCGGCGTACAGGTCACGGTATTCGACGAAGCGCTCGAGCCGGGAGGAGTGCCGGCCAACGTCATACCCCGCTTCCGGATAGCTCGGACGGACATCGCGGCCGACATCGACAGGATCCGTTCCCTCGGGGCGGAGTTCCGCTTCGGCGCAAGGCTTGAAACGCTCGCTCCCCTCGAGGCCGAGGGCTTCACTGCCTTCTTCGTCTGCACTGGCGCGCCCGTATCCAAAAAGCTTCAGATCAAAGGCGACGCAATGCCTGTCGTCGATGCCCTCTCCTTCCTAAAGGCCGGATCTCGTCTGGCAAGTGGCGAAGCCGCTTCTTGGCCCTATGGCGAAGCCAGGAATATTGTAGTGGCCGGCGGGGGCAATACGGCGATGGACACTGCGCGCGTCGCCCTCCGCCTTCCCGGCATAGAGGTAGTCCGTCTCTCGTATCGGCGCTCCAAAGAGGATATGCCCGCGGACGAGGAGGAACTTCGCAATGCCCTCGAAGAAGGCGCGAAGCTCATGGAACTCAGCCTTCCCGAAAGCTCTTACCTCGGACCCGACGGCTCTCGCCTTTCGCTGCGCATGATGGAGCGCGGAGCGCTTGACGCTTCCGGGCGGAGTTCGCCGCGGGCCACGCAGAGGACGGAAAGCGTCGAATGCGAACTCCTCGTCGCGGCAATCGGCGAAGCCCCCGACTCGAATCTCTTCGAGGGCCTGGGCATTCCTTGCGATCCCTCGGGTCTTCCCCTATGCGACCCGGCCACGCAGGCCACCTCGCGCGCGGGGCTCTACGTAGGCGGCGACGCTGCCCATGGTCCCGCATCGATCATCTCGGCCGTCGCCGACGGGCGCCGAGCCGCCTACGCCATCCTCCGCGCGGCTGGCATCGAGCCACCAGCCGCGAACTACATTCCTTCCGCGCCCGACGCCGACAAGCTGGCGGCCCGCGGCGAATTCGCCCAGAGCGCGCCTCGGGCTTCGGCCTCCTTCGTATCCCGCGAAGCGGAGCGCTGTCTGCGCTGCGATTCGGCCTGTCTGCGCTGCGTCGAGGTCTGCCCTAACCGCGCCAACTTTGCCCTGCCTGTGTCTCGCGACGATAGTCGCGGCGACGATAGTCGCGGCGACGATAGTCGCGGCGACGATAGTCGCGGCGGCGGATTCTCGCAGTCTATCCAGATTCTCCACATCGACGCCCTCTGCAACGAATGCGGCAACTGCGGAGTCTTCTGCCCCTTCGAGGGCGAGCCCAACCGCGGCAAGGCTACGCTTTTTCAAGATCGCGCCTCGATGGAGGCCGCGCGCAACGCAGGTATTAGTTTTGTCACCTCAGGCGACGAAGCTACCGCTGATGGGAAAGCCATTCGCTCGAGATTGGGCGCGAGGCCCAATCTGCTCAAACGCGGTGTCGTCGGCATGGAGATCGAGACGCTGATCTTCACGGATTGGGCCGAGCCCGGCGCTGTCGGCCCCATGGAGACGCTCGCGCGCGCGGTTCTCCGCGAGCACTTCTACTTATTGGGAGGCGGGCGGTGATATTGTTCGAGAGCGTTCGCATTATTTCCTTCGAGCCTTCCGCCGTCTCCGAGCCGATGGACCTGGCAGTCGCGGGCCCTGACGAGGGAGTCTCCGGCGGCACGATACTAGAAACCGGCGCTGGCCTCGCGGCCAAGCACCCCGGCGCGAAGCGTGTGACGGGCGCCTACCTGAGCCCCGGTCTCGTCTGCGCGCACACGCATCTCTACTCGGCCTTGGCCCGAGGGCTCATGGTCGATATAAAGCCGTCGAAGGACTTTGCGCAACAGCTGAAAAATCTGTGGTGGCGCCTCGATCGCGCCATCGACCTACCCATACTCGAGGCTAGCGCGCTTGCCGGCTGCGCCGACGCGGCCATGTCGGGAGTGACCAGCGTCGTAGACCACCACTCCGGGCCCGAGGCCATCGACGGCAGTCTTTCCGTGATACGGCGGGCCTACGAGGACGTTGGGATACGCGGCATCCTCTGCTACGAGACGACGGATCGCAATGGGATGGAAGGAGCGCGCGCGGGAGTCGAAGAGAACCTGCGCTTCGTCCGCGAGATAGACGCCGATCGCGAGGCCGGCAAGCGGCCCCTCGTCGATGGCGCGATAGGCGCCCACGCCGGCTTCACCGTAGGCGACGAGACCCTCGCAGAGCTCGGCGACGCGGCCCGGTCCTCTAAGCGAGGCATCCATATCCATCTCGGCGAGGACAAGTTCGACGCTGTGGACTCCCGCTATCGCTTTGGCGCCGACCTCGCAGTGCGCCTCGATGCGGCGCACTGCCTCGGGCCCAAGACGATAATCGGCCATGGGGTCTGGCTTACTGAGGGCGAGGTCGAAATCGTCAACGCCCGCGGCTCCTTTCTCGCGCACAACGCGCGCAGCAATATGAACAACGCCGTCGGCTATAACGCTCTCCTGCCCCGATTCGCCAACGTGGTCCTCGGAACCGACGGGATGAGCGCCGACATGCTCGAGGAGTTCCGCTTCGCTTGCTTCAGGCACCGCGAGTCAGGCGGCCCCTGGTGGCCAGGCGATTTCCTGCGCTGCCTCGACCGCGGGAACCGGCTCATGGAACGCTACATGGGCGTAGCCGGCGGCGGCGCCTTCGGCAGGCTGATCGCGGGAGCGGTCGCGGATCTCGTGCTCTGGGACTACGATCCCCCGACGCCCCTCGTCGGAGGCAACATCGCGGGGCACATAGCTTTCGGCCTTTCGACGCGGTCGGTGAAGTCGGTAATGGTCAACGGCAAGTTCGTGGTGGAGAATCGCGTTCCAGCCTTCGACGCCGAGGGCATCGCCGCCAAGGCGCGAGCGGAAACCGCCAGATTATGGAGACGAATGGAAGATAGGAGTTAGTATGGATAGCAAGGCGATTCTCGAGAAAGCGAAGGAATACCGAGACTATACGGCGAAGAATCTCTCGGAGCTTATCAAAGTACCCGGCTTCAGCTGCACGGAGAAAGACAGGATCAATCTGCTCAAAAAACTTTGCAAGCAGGCAGGAATGGAGGAGATCCATACCGACGGCCTCGGCAGCCTCTTAGGCCGCGTCGGCAAGGGTAAGAAAGTCCTCGTCTTCGATGCTCACATCGACACGGTCGGCGTCGGCGACCCGAGCCAGTGGAAGACGCCGCCCCACTCTGGCCTTATCAAAGACGGCCTAGTCCTTGGACGCGGCGCATCCGACCAGCTCGGCGGCGCCGCTTCGATGATCACGGCCGCGCGCATCCTCAAAGAGGCCGCCTACGCGGGCGGCTATACGATCTGGTTCGCCTTCACCGTCATCGAGGAGGACTGCGACGGCCTGTGCTGGAAGTACCTTATCGAAGAAGAAGGCTTCAAGCTCGATTTCGCCGTATCCACCGAGCCGACGAGCTGCCGTCTCTATCGGGGCCACCGCGGGCGCATGGAGATCCAGATCGACATCAAGGGAATATCCTGCCACGGCTCGGCGCCGGAACGCGGCGAGAGCGCGGCATACAAAGCCGCACGGGCAGCCCTCGCCCTAGAATCGCTCAACGCGCAATTAAAGAGCGACGACGACGGCTTCCTCGGCAAGGGCACTATCGTCGTCTCGCAGATCAAGGTGCATGGCCCCTCGCAATGCGCGGTTCCCGATCAGGCCATGCTCTACTGCGACAGGCGCCTAACCTGGGGCGAAGACGACAAGCTCGCTATAGGCCAGGTCGAAAAGTCGCTCAAGGAGGCCGGCGTCGATAAGTTCACGGTGAAGATGCCCGAGTACGCCCAGGCAGCCTATACCGGGAAGCTCTACAAGCAGGAGCTCTACTTCCCCACCTGGAAAATCCCCGCCGACCATCCTCTCGTCCTTTCGGGTGTCGATGCCTACTCATCGCTTTACGGCTCCGAGCCGGCAGTCGACAAATGGACTTTTTCGACCAACTGCGTTGCCATATGCGGACGCCACAGGATCCCCTGCATCGGATTCGGTCCCGGCGACGAGTCCCAAGCCCACGCGCCCAACGAGATCAACAGGATAGACGACCTCGAAAAGGCTTCGGCCTTTTACGCGGCCCTTCCCTATTCCCTGGAGAAACGCGCGTGAGATGGATATATCGCTGCCCAAGCTGCGGCGCCGAATACGCGATAGAGCCGGGACGCTACCTCTGCGAACCATGCTCATCGCGTAACTTGCCCGGCATGCCTTTGGGCGGCGTCCTCGAATGCAGATTCGAAGGGAATCCCGAAAGCGGCTCGATACCCCTTCCCGTCGAGGCGGAATTTTTTCCGCCTATTCCCGTAGGCGGCACCCCGCTCTGGGCCCCGATGCGCCTTCGCGCCGAGCTGGGCTTCTCCGGCCTTTGGCTCAAGGACGACACATGCGAGCCCTCGGGCTCGTACAAGGACCGCGCCTCATTCCTCGTGGCCGCCTTCGCGAAGAAGCACGGCATCGCCGAGGTCGCCCTCGCCTCTACGGGCAACGCGGCCTCCAGCATGGCCTGCGTCGCCGCGGCGGCCGCTCTCAAGGTAATCGTATTCCTCCCAAAATCGGCGCCTGCGGCTAAGCGGATCCAAGTCCTCCAATACGGCGCCGAGCTCCGCGAGATCGACGGAAACTACGATCTGGCCTTCGACGCCTGCCTCGCATATACGAAAGAGACCGGGGTCCTCTCGCGCAACACCGCCTACAACCCCCTTACCATCGAGGGCAAAAAGACCGGGGCCTTCGAAATCGCGCGCGATTTAAAGCGCTCCGGATCGCCCCCCCCCGACCATATCTTCGTGCCTACGGGCGACGGAGTCATAATCGCCGGCGTCATACGCGGCTTCGAGGACCTCCTGCGAATGGGTGAGGTCGATAGGATGCCGAGGGTCTGGGCAGCCCAGGCCGAGGGCTCGAGCGCGATCGCCCGCGCCCTCGAGACTGGCAGCTTCGAGTCTCGCCCTTCGACCACCTTAGCCGACTCCATTTCGGTGGAAGCGCCGCGTAACGGCGTACTGGCCTTGGCCAAGCTCCGCAAGTACGGCGGCGCCGGGATAGTCGTCACGGACGAGGAGATACTCGAGGCGCAGCTGCTAGGCTCCTCTCGCGCTGGTCTCTTCGCGGAGCCCTCGAGCGCCTGCGCCCTCGCCGCCTTTATCAAGGCCAGGGCTTCGATAAGAAAAGGCGAAGTCGCGGTAGTCATGCTTACCGGAACGGGATTGAAGGATATCAAGAATGCCGCCAAAGCGGTACACGCAAAGATGTAGGCTAGGAGAGGAACATGATCGACCTGAACGTGAACGATTCTCAGAGAAAGAAGAATATACGACGATGCAAGGAGAAGGGAATAATCCTTCCCACATACGCGCAGATGCGCGACCCCACTAAAGTTCCCGAAAGCATTAAAACGGAGCTCAAAGGTATAGGCCTATGGGAAGTGCACAGCCGCAATCTATTTCGCGTAACCTGGCACAACGAGCCCAAGGAGTCAGGAGGAACCTTCGGCGGCGTTAACTTCGTCGAGCTTCCGAGTTCGCTGACGGGGACAAAGGCGCGCATCGTAGGCCTCGTAGGCAAGTGGTTTCCCACGGGGGCGCACAAGGTAGGCGCCGCTCTCTCCTGCCTTCTCCCCGAGCTCGTCACGGGCCGCTTCGATCCGACTACGAAAAAAGCGGTGTGGCCGAGCACGGGCAACTATTGCCGCGGCGGCGCCTATATCTCCCGGCTCCTCTCCTGTCCCAGCATCGCGATATTGCCCGCGGGTATGTCCAAAGAACGCTTCGAATGGCTGAAGACTATGGCCGAGGAAGTGATCGCGACGCCCGGATGCGAGTCCAACGTCAAGGAAATATTCGATAAATGCGCCGAGCTCGAGCGAACGAGACCTGAAGCCGTCATCTTCAACCAGTTTGACCAGCTCCCGAACCACCTTTGGCACTACACGGTCACAGGCCCCGCGATGGAAGAAGTATTCGAGAAGATCGCCTGCCCCGGCGATCATGTCGCGGGCGCCGTCCTCTCATCGGGCTCGGCTGGCACCCTCGGGTCGGGCTCTTTCCTGCGCGACACCTTCCCTGGAGCCAAGGTCGCCGTCGCCGAGGCCCTTCAGTGTCCTACCATATTGGAGAATGGTTTTGGCGACCACCGCATCGAGGGCATCGGCGATAAGCACATACCCTGGATACATAACCTCCGCGACACCGACGCCGCGATCGGGGTAGACGACGAGCTGCCGATGCGCATTATCCGCCTTTTCAATGAGGTTGCGGGACGCAAGGCACTAGCGGAGGCGGGCGCTACGCCTGAGCTCCTAGCGAGGCTCGACCTGCTCGGGATTTCGGGCGTCGCCAACATGATAGGCGCGATCAAATTCGCGAAGTACTACGAGCTCGGGTCAAATGACATCGTGTTTACGGTCTTCACCGACTCGATGGCCATGTACGGGAGCCGTCTCGTGGAGCTCACGGCGGAGCGCGGAATATACGACCAGCGCCAGGCCGACCGCGACCTCGAGGCTCTCAGGGCTGTCTCCGTGGATCACGTACTAGAGCTTAGCCAGATCGACAAGCGCCGCATCCACAACCTCAAGTACTTCAGCTGGATAGAGCAGCTCGGGAAAAACCTAGGCGAGCTCCGCGCTCAGTGGGACGATTATCGAGCCTACTGGGGAAGCTTGCGCGCCCAGGTCGGAGAGCTCGACGCTATGATCGACGATTTCAACCGCGAGGTCTCGCGTTGATACTGCTCAAGAACTGCCTTGCGGTCTTTCGCGGCGCATCGGATTCGTCTCGGTTTGGGCCGAATGCGGAGCCTTCTGCGGGCTATCGGCCCTCTGACGATAGCCTAGACATCCAGATCGAAGGCAATCGCATAACGCGCATTGCTCCCGGACTCTCCGCGTCTGCCGAAACTAAGGTCATCGACGCATCGCGTCATGTCGTCCTGCCGGGCCTCGTGAACACGCACCATCACTTCTACCAGACCCTCACGCGCGCCCTGCCAGCCGTTCAGGATGCGAAACTTTTCGATTGGCTCGTCTACCTCTATGAGATCTGGAAGGGACTGGATGAGGACGCGGTCTACTGGTCATCGCGGCTCGCGATGGCCGAGCTCCTGAAAACAGGCTGCACCCTCACCACCGACCACCATTACCTCTACCCTCGCAGTTTCAAGGCCGATCTGCCGGGTATCCAGTTCGCGGCCGCCTCCGAGCTCGGTCTCCGTTTCGCGCCGACGCGCGGCTCTATGTCGCTCTCGAAGAAAGACGGCGGACTGCCGCCCGATTCGGTGGTTCAGGACGAAGAGCGCATCCTCGCCGAGTGCGAGGCGACGATATCGCAATATCACGATCCAGCTCCCGACGCCATGCGCAAGGTTGCCCTAGCGCCATGCTCGCCATTCTCAGTCTCGGAAGCGTCGATGCGCGACGCGGTCGATCTCGCGCGTAAGCTCGGCGTGCGGCTTCACACCCACCTCGCGGAGACCGCGGACGAGGAGGAGTTCTGCGTAAGCAAGTATGGCCGAAGGCCACTTCAGTTGATGGAGGACTGCGGGTTCGTTGGCTCGGACGTATGGTATGCCCATGGCATCTTTTTCGACGATGAGGAGCTGAGAACCCTTGCGCGTACGCGCACCGGGGTCGCTCACTGCCCCTCATCCAATATGAGGCTGGGCTCCGGCATCGCGCGCGTGCGCGAAATGCTGAACCTCGAAATTCCAGTCGGTCTAGGCGTCGATGGATCCGCCTCCAACGACAGTTCCGACATGCTCGGCGAAGCGAGACAGGCCATGCTCCTCCAACGAGTCCGCTACGGCTCAGGCGGCCTCTCCGCGCGCGAGGCCCTCCGCATCGCGACGGAAGGAGGAGCGAAGATCCTCGGTTACGAGAAACTAGGCCGGATCGAGGAAGGCTGGATCGCTGACCTCGCCCTCTTCGATGTGATGAAACTCGAGTACGCCGGGGCCTCCTCGGATCCAGTGGCCGCCCTCCTCTTCTGCGGGTATGACCATGGCGCCGACCATGTGATAGTGAACGGCGAGATTGCCCTCGAGTCCGGCCGCCTTGTCGGCGCAAATGAGGAAACAATCCGCGTAAACTCCGAAGGCGCCTCACGACGTCTCATGGAAAAGGCAGGCCTATCGAGATGACTAAGGTGCAGCGATTCGCGAACCCCTCGTGCCTCGCCGAGGCCTTAGCGGCCAAGCGCGCCGATCCATCCGCATCCTATCTCGCCGGCGGCACCCTCCTCCTTGCGGGCGATGGCCGCGACAAGCCTGCGGTTGTCATCGACATTGGCGACTGCTTGCCCAGGGACATCGTCCGCAAAGATGGTATACTCGGAATCGGCGCCTGCGCTACCTTCCAGGAAATCGCAGAATCGAAGGAGACTCCTGCTTGCATATTCGAGGCCGCCATTTCGATGGTCAACCGCAACACTCGCAATCGCGCGACTCTTGGCGGCAACCTGTGTGGGGACAAGTCATGCTCGAGTATGCTGCCTATCCTTATCGCTCTCGAAGCCGAGGTCGAAGTCGTCTCGCCTTCCTCGCCTAAGCCTCGCCTAATCGGGCTCGAGTCATGGCTGCAATTGCGCGCGGAGTCCGCCGAGTTCGCATACGCTTCCGACCTCATTCTCCGCGTCTATGTGTCTTTAAAGGAAGGACGCCACGCGGCCTATAGGCGCTGGAATCGCGTATCCTGCGACCTATCCATTCTCGGGGCCGCGGCCGCCTATGAGTTCGAAGGCGAAATTTTTCGCAATGTGCGCCTCGCGTTAGGCGGTTTCGGTCCAAAGGCGCGACGATTCCCCGCCATCGAGTCGCTTTTCGAGGGCAAGCCCCTGCTCGCGCGCGAGGCGATCGAGGAGGCGGTATCGCCCCTCCTCGATCCTATTGGCGACCTCAGGGCGAGCGCTGCCTTCAAGCGCCTGCGCGGGGCGCAACTCGTAGCCGACGCGTTAGGCGACGCTTTCGCCATGCCCGAGATTTCGGAGGCCAGAGCATGAAAACCGGCTTTAGTCTCAATGGCAAGAGCGTCGCATGGGACCTCGATCCTGGCATATCGCTCCGCGACGCGCTTAGGGCCAAGGGCATAGTCTCTGTACGCAACGGCTGCGACGGCGAAGGTTCCTGTGGCCTCTGCGCAATCCTACTCGATGGCCGTTCCGTCAACTCCTGCCAACTACTCGCCGCGCAGGCGGAAGGCCGCGATATACGCACAGTCGAAGGCCTGTCCAGGGATCGTAAACTATCCATCGTGCAACGCGCACTCATCGACGCCGCTTGCGTACAATGCGGCTACTGCACGCCCGCGGTAGCCCTCGCGATACACGAGCTCCTCGAGCGCGACCCCGATCCCTCCCGCGACGCGATAATCGATGCCCTATCTAGCACGATGTGCAGGTGTACGGGCTACGAGCAGCTTTTCGCAGCGGTTCGAATAGCCTCGAAGCGTCTCGTCGACCCCTCGTACACCGAAGCCGCCGGACTAGAATTTCGGCCCGACCTCCGACACATAGGCAAGGACCGAGAGAAGGTTGACGCCGCACGCCTTGCCCTAGGCGAGCGCGCCTTTGTCGAGGACCGGGTCGATGCCGATTCCTGCCATCTCAAGATGCTCACGAGCCCCCACGCCCATGCGTGGATAAAATCTATCGACGTCTCGACCGCCGAGGCCATGCCAGGCGTCGTCGCCGTACTCAGCCATCTCAATTGCCCTGACAAAGTCTATACTACCGCTGGCCAAGGATTCCCTGAACCCTCGCCCTACGACCAGCGCATGTTCTCGAAGAAGCTGCGGCACGTCGGAGACCGAGTCGTAGCGATTCTCGCCGAGACGCTCGAGGAGGCCCAGGCCGCTCTCGAGACGATCAAGGTAGAGTACGAACTGCTGAAACCCGTTCTTTCCATTGCGGAAGCAAGAGCGCCAAACGCGCCCATCGTCCACTCGGGCGAAGTGAACTACATCGTTGGCGACCCTCCCCCCGGGACGAGCACCGAAGGCGACGGTCGAGACGACCCGATACTCTACCAGTTTCCCCTCCATTCCGACCCCCACCACAACCTCGCGGCGAGCGCCGAAGGCGGAATAGGCGACATAAATGCGGGGTTTGCCCAGGCTGATCTAGTCATCGAGCGAAGCTACAAGGCCAATCGCGTTCAATGCACGCCGATGGAACCCCATGTTGTATACGCGCGCATTGACTCCGGCCGCCTTGTACTCCGGGCATCTACCCAAGTGCCTTGGCACGTTAGGCGAATCGTTGCGCGCGTGATCGGCATCGCAGAGAACAAGGTCAGGGTTATCAAAGAGAGGGTCGGCGGCGGGTTTGGGGCCAAGCAGGATATAATCGTAGAGGACGTCGCCGGTTACCTCGCATGGATAACGGGGCGGCCGGTTTTTTTTCGCTACGATCGCGAGAAGGAGTTCATAGCTTCGAGAACTCGCCACGCGATGGAGATAACCGTAAAGCTCGGGGCAAAGCGCGATGGAAAACTCACAGCCATCCTCATGCGCCTCGATGCTGACACGGGGCCTTACGGCCAACACTGCCTCACCGTGCCGATGAACGCCATCTCAAAGAGCCTGCCCCTATTGCTCTGCGACAATGCCCGCTTCGAGGTGAAATCCTATTACACCAATCTTTCGCCAGCCGGCGCCTATCAGGGTTACGGTGCGCCCAAGGGCTCCTTCGCCTTGCAGACTTGCCTCGCCGAGCTGGCCGCCGAGCTTGGGATCGACCAGCTCGAAATGATCGAGCGCAATCGCGTCAGCTCAGGCGCTCGCATCGAGATACTGCGAAGCCTGGGCGAAGGGCGCGAGGGATCAGCAGTCACTTTAGGCGAATGCGCTCTTGGCGAAATGATCGCGCAAGGGAAAGCAGCCTTCGCCTGGAACTCCTCGCCGACGGGGAATGCAATTAAGAACCTTGGGCCTGTAGACGACTGGAAAACGGGCCGAGGCGCGGTGATCGTCCAGCAGGGCTCGGGTTTGCCGGGCCTCGATGCTGCCAACGCAGAGATACGCCTTCTCGCTGATGGTACTCTACTTCTCCTTTCCGGCGGCGCTGACCTCGGTACAGGTCTCGATACGGTTACCGCTAAGTCCGCGGCCGAAATCCTCGGCCTGGATATGGAGGACGTGGAGGTTATCTCGGGGGATACGGATATGGATCCTTTCGACAAAGGGGCCTATGCTTCTTCCGGTACCTACTTCTCGGGGAATGCGGCATTGCGCGCCGCCGAGGACTTGAGAGACAAGGTGCTCGCTGCTGCCGCTATTGTCCTCGGTGAGGAAGCGGTCGCACTCAAGATAGCGCATCGCGGTCGCATCTTGGGCAATAGCGGCGAGGTGAGTTTAGCGAAGCTTGCCCATATGTCCATTCAGGGAGAGGGTCACCATGAGCTCGTAGGCTTCGGCAGCTTTAAAACCGAACACTCAGCTTTCCCTTACGGAGCGCACTTTGTCGAAACCGCGGTGAATACTCGAACGGGCGAAGTCCGCTTGCGGAAATACCACGCCTACCAGGACTGCGGCACACCGGTCAACCCCGCCCTAGCGATGGGCCAAATCTACGGCGGCGTCATGAAGGCAATAGGCCACTCGCTCTACGAGGAGATGCTCTACGATAAAGATGGACGTTGTGCTAACCCGCGATTCCTCGATTACAAGATACCCTCGATTCGCGAGCTCCCTGATGACTTCCACATCGAGTTCGTGCCTGTCGCAGACGAGGAAGGTCCTTTCGGAGCCAAGAGTGTATCCGAGATATCGCTAAACGGGGCGGCACCCGCTATAGCAATCGCGATACATGACGCCATAGGGGCATGGGTGCGGGAATGGCCATTTACACCGGAGCGCGTACTCCAGGCAATGGGAAAACTATAATTCGCGGGAGGATATCAATGGGCGCAAACGAGATTAATACAATCATCGAAGAACTAAAGGCTAAGACGATCAGTATGCAGGGGAAAGACTTTCTTCTTACTTGGGAGAAATCACGGGACGAGATTGAAGCCACCTTCCTGGTAGCAGATGCCCTGCGAGAAATGCATAATTCAGGTATATCTTTGCGCATCTGGGACTCTGGTATCGCAGTATCCAACTTTCGCGATAACTCGACGCGAACGCGTTTCTCTTTCGCCTCAGCCTGCGACCTCCTCGGCCTTTATGTCCAGGATCTCGACGAGGGCAAGAGCCAGATAACACATGGCGAGACAGTACGCGAGACGGCTACCATGATCAGCTTCCTCACTGAGGCCATTGGGATACGCGACGATATGTACTTGGGCGAGGGCGACAAATATCAGCGTGAAGTCGGTAGGGCCCTGGACGAAGGTGTGGCCTCGGGGGTGCTGCCCTCGCGTCCCACCATAGTCAATCTCCAGTCCGACATTGATCATCCCACTCAGGCGATGGCTGATCTCCTTCATCTGTCACATCACTACGGTAGACTTGAGGCGCTCAAAGGCAAGAAACTCGCAATGAGTTGGGCCTACTCGCCCTCCTACGGGAAGCCACTATCGGTACCTCAGGGCATCATAGGTCTAGCGAGCCGATTTGGGATGGATATAGTACTAGCTCACCCTGAGGGCTACGACCTCATACCTGAAGTCATCGATATTTCCGAGAGGCAGGCTAAGGCATCCGGTGGTTCCTTCAAGCTTGTGCACTCCATGGACGCTGCCTTCGAGGACGCCGACATCGTGTATCCGAAGAGTTGGGCACCCTACGAAGTAATGCAGAAGCGCGTCCCCCTCCTGCACTCAGGCGATCATGTTGCCTTAAAGGATCTCGAGAAGGTCTGCCTTACGAACAATGCGCGTTTCAAGGAGTGGGAATGCACTGAGACAAAGATGAAGCTTACCAAGGGTGGTAAGGCTTTATATATGCATTGTCTCCCCGCCGACATCACCGATGTGTCTTGCGAGGCTGGCGAAGTTTCCGCTTCGGTCTTCGATCGCTATCGAGACGATACCTACCGTGAGGCAAGCTATAAACCTTACATCATCGCAGCAATGATCTTGTTGGGAAAATCAAAAGACCCAGCTGCAACTCTCTCAAACCTTAAGAATTGCCATAAGGAACTATCGCTTATTCGTTAGGTAGCAAACGTCTATTCTCCCGCCGCGGCCTCTCTGCCGCCGATCTCCTCAAATCAATCCTTCTCGCTCTCCTCGTCGAGCCATCGTTCATTTATGCGTAACCGCAAAATAATCCCACTTGGGGGCTCTTGGAAAACCAATAGGAATTTACAGGTAAAGGAAATGCTGGGTAAAATCATCGTAACCGCCCAATAAACCCACCCTGTGCTCTTTGTGTTCGTACGAAACTGAAGGCTGAGATTTAGAAAAGTCCTGGGGGGACTGGGATCGTCACCGGACCTGGGGGATTGTAGGTTCCTTTAAGCGGGAAGAGCCGCGCCCATTCATTAAAATGTAAAGATAGAGGCCATTTCAGACTTGTGTGCTACATTTGCCTTGAGCTGTTTTAACATGCATATTCCCTTCTCGATCCCAAAACACGCCAGGAGGACTACTTTGCGGCATTGAACCTTTTCCCTCAACAAATCTTAGTGGAGGAGTATTTTGAACCTCCTGACCACAACCATAAGGACAAATCACTTGATTACCTCCACACTTATTGTGTCATCTAAACCAACATTCTACCCCGTCCAGGTCTGTCGTCAAGGTCGTTTTTGTCCATACTTCAAAATGGTGCTAATTATTTATTGAATATATATAATTAATATATTTAACCTAATATCAACTGCTATTGAATTGCTTACATTATCTTCAAATACAATAAAGTACAGCGATATTCATCTTTTTTAATAATAGACCCTGTATTTAGTATATTAATATTACATATTTCATTATTCTATGCTAGAAACACCTTTTCCACAAAATACTACAAAATTACCTAGTTGCTCATATCCAATTCTCTCAACATGAAACATTAGGTCCTACCTAATAAAATACTGTATTTCTCCGCGCGCCAGGACGGCGCGCGATCAGATCTTCTGATGTTCGCGACAAAAACTTGTAGCTAACGTTCCGCCCACCTACGACGTTGCGCGAGCCTAAATAGCAAACCCGAAATCGGGATTCCAAAAGGGTTTGCAGGCGAGCGCAATGTGGGTAAAGCGAGCGCGAGCGAGCTGAACCCCGAGCCCATCTAGGATTAGAAGGGCGATGCGTGGGTGGGGCTGTTAGCTGAAGTGTTTTTCTGGCCTATTTGAAATAATCGCCCGAGCCAAGGATGGC
>Ga0182027_10002017_pt1 | contig 33179 bp, 23 predicted proteins | sample 712E1DmetaG_FD_121300 | JGI IMG/M metagenome (GOLD analysis project Ga0182027, IMG submission 121300) | Permafrost microbial communities from Stordalen Mire, Sweden - 712E1D metaG (Illumina Assembly) | ecosystem: Environmental > Terrestrial > Soil > Wetlands > Permafrost | place: Sweden...
CCATTCAGAGCAGCGGCAGAAACAACATTTCTCCATCCTTTCTGTGCTTTTTCAACTTTCTCTTTGAAGAATGGATCCAGCAGAAGGTTAGTTATGTCGGGATTATTTTCAAATGCTTCCTTTATTTTACCGAGAAATGCGGATCTTATTATACAACCACCTCGCCACATAAGGGCTATTCCTCCGTAGTTTAATTTCCAGCCATACTCATCGGCAGCTGCCTTCATCAGGGCATAACCCTGTGCATATGAAACAATTTTGGATGCATAGAGGGCTTCTTTAATATTATTTATGAAGCCCGATTTATCACCATTAAAAACTTTTTCAGGTCCATGCAATATTTTTGAGGCACTGACACGTTCTTCTTTAATAGCAGACAAACATCTTGAGAAAACTGCTTCTCCGATAAGGGTCAGAGGAATACCAAGGTCAAGGGCTGATATAGCAGTCCATTTTCCGGTTCCTTTCTGTCCAGCAGTATCCAGAATCTTATCGACCAGCGGTTTCCCGTCGCTATCCTTATAAGCGAGGATGTCCCTGGTAATTTCAATAAGATAACTATTAAGTTCTCCTTCATTCCAACCTTTAAAGATAAGGTGAATCTCATCGGCTGAAAGATGAAGTAAATCCCTCAGAATCTGATATGCTTCTGTAATCAATTGCATGTCACCATATTCAATGCCATTATGAACCATTTTTACAAAGTGACCTGCTCCATTTTCTCCGACCCATTCACAACATGGTGACCCATCTTCAACTTTGGCTGCAATAGCCTGGAAAATTGGCTTTACAGCCGGCCATGCTGCTTTTGATCCACCAGGCATTATTGATGGTCCTTTCAAAGCTCCTTCTTCTCCTCCGGATACACCGGTTCCGATATAGAGCAATCCCTTGCTTTCCACATAAGCTGTTCGTCGATTTGTATCAGGAAAGTGGGTGTTGCCACCATCAATTATTATATCACCCTTTTCGAGGTGTGGAATTAGCGTTTCAATCATTTCATCTACTGCAGAGCCTGCTTTTATCATAAGCATTATTTTCCTTGGTCGGGTTAGCGATGCAACCAGCTCTTCAATTGAATGGGCTCCGGTAATGTTTTTCCCTTTAGCCCGTCCTGAAAGAAAATCATTAACCTTCTGAATCGAACGGTTATAAACAGTTACATGAAATCCTTTGCTCTCCATATTCAGTACAAGATTTTCACCCATAACTGCCAATCCGATTAATCCTATGTCTGATAATTTATTCATAATTAGATACTTATAATATTAACACTTTTTTGATCAACCTCTCCCTTCTCCGTTCAAATGGGGAATTTATAAAAATAATTCCGTCTTTTGTCTTTTTACTTTAGTCTTTTATCTTCATAATAATCTTTAACAATCTCATCCATTACCTTGCTTGTACGTGCTCCGCTTATTCCTGTACTTGAAGCAACTCCATGTCCTGTCAACTCTTTGACTATATGATTAATAAGAAAATACTGAACATGTTCAGGTCGTTCATTTATATATTCATATCTGCCTGTTTTATTTGTCAGAACTATCGGTTCAAAGCTGAATGTTGACAATTTTATGGCTCCGTCTTCCCCGAAGATTTCAATAGAATCCTTCTCACATTCGGGTGAGATGCTAAAACTCCACGATCCGGTACCTGCAATGTTCTCCAGAAATAAAAATTCTGCTGATATATAATCTTCAGCTTTATAATGACCTGCCTGATTTAGCACAAAAGATTTTACTTTTTGTACAGGTCCGAAAAGAAAATCAAGATAATCTATTTGATGAGATGCAAGGTCGAAAAAGTGACCACCTCCTGATAACTTTGGATCAAGACGCCAAGGAAGCTTTCCACTTTTCTCATCATTGGTTGGTGCCCTTAATAAATTAATCTGCACAAACCGAACTTTCCCAATAGCGCCTTCACTTATCAGCTCTTTGACTTTCATGAATCCAGGAAGAGCTCTCCGGTAATATGCAACGAAGACAGGTACTTTATATTTCTCTGCAGCTAAGTTAATTTTATTGCATTCCTCATAGTTGACTGCCATCGGTTTTTCAATATAAACAGGTTTGCCAGCTTTTATTGACATAATAGCATATTCGGCATGGCTCCCGGGAGGAGTTGCAATATAAACCGCATTTATTTCCTGGTCATTAATCAGGTCGCTGGCATCAGAGTAAAACTTAGGAACATTATGTCTTCTGGCATAATCTTCAGCTAAAGCAGCATCTCGTCTCATAACTGCAACCAATTGAGAGTTTTTTACCTTATTAAAGGCAGGCCCACTTTTTACTTCGGTTACATTTCCACAACCAATTATGCCCCATTTAATCATCTATGTATCAGATAGTCGATTATATTTTATGAAAGATTCTTTCTCACACTCCATAAGCCCACAGCCGGATTAGCAATTAAATAGAATTCTTCTCCGTCAGCAAGTTTATAAAAGCCGTCATTCAGCAAATAAGGATTGTACTTATTAAGCATTACACCCAGATCAGCATATTTAAAATTCACTGATTCAATTTCCTGGCGTGAAAGATGTCCCGGACAATATGTTATAGAAAATCTTCCCTCAGAGCTACCATGTATAAGGTGTGCTGCAGCACTCAGATTCTGCTTTAAGTCATCATTTTCGCTTAGCGCCTTTAAAGTTGAAGGAGTCCCCTTATAGCCATATTTTCTTATAAGCCTGTCTATCTCAGGATCTTCTCCGAATTCCTTTAATCCCGGCGCAAGTACAATAAGTTCCCCACCGTCAGCCAATGCCATACGGGTCCTGTATATGCTTTTGTTTCCAAGCCAGGTACTTTTATATTCGGCAGGATCGAGATAAACAACAACCTTTTTCAGCGGCTTTTCAAGCAAAGTGAAGTTCACTTTCAGGGAAAGATCAGCAGCGAGTCTGAAAACTTCGGCATCGTCACCAATAAAGAGTCCTCTGGCAACAAGTTTTCCTGTTTCATCACGCCCTATTACTGTATGAACATAAACAATTGGCAGATGATTTGTGAAATTTTCAGATGCATAGTTTAATAATGATCTGACCGGATTATCTGCTTTTCCCATGAGTCGTTCCATCCCATATACTGCACCGATGAAATGACTTTTATTTATTCCTTCAGAGCCTCCTGTACCCACAAAAATATTTTTATTGTAATTGGCCATACCCATAACTTCATGTGGTACAACCTGACCCACAGAAAGAATGAGGTTGTGTCCTCCGTTGTATATCAGTTTGTTAAGTTGAGCAGGCCATGGATAGTCAACTTTCCCTTCTGAAATTCTGGAAATAAAATCACCCGGTACAACTCCAGCCGTTACGACATCTTTCCTCCAGTCATGTATCCTGAAAAGAGTTTTTGGTACTCCTTTGTACATTTCATCAATTTCAGCATCACTCATGTGTGTATGAGTCCCAAGTGCAGGAAGTATATCTTTGAGACTATCCTTATAATATTGATAAATATATGTTGTTACCTCACCAGCCCTGGAGTGAAATCTTGTGAAATCCGGTGGTACGACAAGAACCCTTTCCCTCTTGCCCAGCTTTTCAAGAGCAATGAATAACCCTTTCTTCAAATCTTCCGAACCAAGAATCGTCTTTTCCGAACCCGCCTGAAAGTATATCATTGTATTTTTATATTAATCATTATACCAGTAAATGTCTGTTCCTTATTGATGGAAAGGAACATATATCCCCATTTCACAAACATTCTTCAAATCAGAATGTTCTATTTCCAATGAGGATGTTCGGGCAGATATGCTTCAAACTCCTTAATGAGCTTTCCTTCATAAACACCTTTATAAGTTCCCGCAAAAAATCTTCCCAGTCCTTCATTATAAAGTCTTTCCCATGATGCTTCTTCTTTTCCCGGATTGATAGGGTAGAAGAGGACTCCGTTTGATTTGGCTGCCTTCAGATCGCCGTTCGCATCGCCAATCATTAGTACTTTATCATCTGGATACTTCCCTTTTGCAGCATACTTAAGATGTTCGGATTTTGTACCATGTTCCTGTCCGGCTATCATTCTTAAAAAACGATCGATTTTATTTTCCTCCCATTCACGTTTAAGAGCTTCAAAAGGTGTTTGGGAAACAACCATTATATCTGCATCTGATTTCATCTTTTCGAGGCATTCTTTAACAAAAGGGAAAGGGGTGATGCCGAAAACCATGCTGGCAATATCCTCATTAACTTTCAACGACCATTCAAGTGTCTGTGTTATAAATGGATCATTTACCTCTGAAGCATAAACTTTCAGCGTAGGATTACCCAGCTTTGTCTCTTTTTTTGTCCATTCAATCAATGAAGCAGCCGATGGAATAGTAAAATTTCTTGCTTTTACTTCCGGACGTGTTGCCAGAAGCTTAAGAGTTTCATTTACTGCAAGAAAACGATTACATCCTCTGTTCGTTGAATATAAGTTCACAAATTCCCATGTTTCTCTGGCATACTTGGAAATCGGCTGCATTTTGAAATATTTGATGAAGTTCGGGCAGAAGCACTCTTTCTGCTTAATCTCCATCGTATCAAACGCACAGCCATCAGAATCTATTCCGATAAAGAATTCCTTTTGTGGTTTAAGATTTAGTAATTGGTCATGTGGATTCATATTTCCCGGATAATTTTATTTATCGAAAGCTTCAAGTTTGTAATCAGCCAGTTTCTTTGCTGCAAATTTCATTTCAAGTTGTGAGAATCTTTGTCTGCCGTTAATCATGGGGACTGATGGCCAATCTTCACCGATCAGTGGCCTGACATACGCAAGAAATTCATCTGTTACATCAAAACGATTCGGGGTAATCCATTTTTCAGGAAATGTTCGCTCTGACAGGGCAACTTTTTCAAGCGGAACCTTATCATACCTGACGTTATATATTATTCCTGGATCTCTTAGAATTGTAGCCATCCACCCATTACCGTCATTTAGTGCAATTTCCACAGCTTTCTGACCTACTTTATAAGCTTCATCAAGGTCAACAATTGAAGCATAAGCTGTTGTATGGCGTTGGTCAGTTCCCATTACCTGGCCACGGGCAGCACCTCTGGCTTTTAAACCTTTACTATTGAGATAATTAACTACAGCTTGATAAACTGATGTCTGACTTGATCCGAATGAGGTATGGCCGAAAGCATCTTTTACCTCCCCGATTTCACCTGCATCGAACCCTTCACTGATTACTACAATACATCTTCCATCCTTTTTCAGTTGATTGTTTACATTGTCAGCAAGCTGTTCAATCGTAACATTTGATTCGACCATATAAATCTGAAGTGGCATTTTTCTCTCCGGATCCGCCAGACGGGATGAAGCAGGAATATACCCAATCTTGCGTCCCATGGCCTGAATGACTAAGACTGGATCAGCAGGAGATGATCCCATGTTTTCTTCGTTGGCATTCTGGATTATATGTGACCAGTACCTTGCTACACTGCCATAACCCGGAGTGTGATCAATGAGCTTGAATTCACTATCTCCCACATCATTATCGATAGTCTTTGGCACACCAACGGCAATAAGATCAAGCCCTTTTTCCTGGGCAAGGTTGCTTACTTTGAAAGCAGTATGCTGTGAATCATTACCTCCGATATAGAAAAGGTATCCCACATTATGAGCCAGGAAAACATCAATGATTCTCTGAAAATCCTTTTTCTGGCTGTCCTTTAATTTATAGCGGCAAGTTCCTATACTCCCAGCAGCAGGTGTATTCCTCAAAAGAGCTATTTCCTCTTGTTTCTGAGCTGATAGGTCAAGAAGTTCTTCTTTAAGCACACCTTCGATACCGTGCCATCCGCCATAAACTTTGCCGAATTTATCAGGAAACATCCTGCAGGTTTCAATAATTCCTCTCAACGAGCTGTTTATTACTGGCGAAGGTCCTCCGGATTGGGCGACTATAACATTCTTAGCCATTTCTTTTATTATTTGATAATTCTGTTTGTTATTAATTCTTTCTCGTTTCTCGTTTCTCGTTTCTCGTTTCTCGTTTCTCGTTTCTATTGGTATCTAGTTCCGATGATCCAGTATCTAAACTCCGGAATATGCACTAAATCCGCCATCAACTGGAATAACTACTCCTGTAACGAATTTCGATAAATCTGAAACAAGGTAAAGAAGTGTTCCTGTAAGCTCTTCAGGCACACAGTAGCGCTCCATTGGAGTGCCATTAATAATTTTCTTTCCTCTTGGTGTAAGTCCTCCGGTTTTCTCGTCAATAAGAAGAAATCTGTTTTGATTGGTCAGTAGAAATCCGGGGGCAATAGCATTTACTCTTATTCCAGTCTTGGAGAAATGAACAGCCAGCCATTGTGTGAAATTATTAATAGCAGCTTTGGCAGCAGAATAGGCAGCTATTTTAGTAAGAGGTCTATAAGAATTCATTGAAGATATATTAATAATTACACCAGACTTTTTCTTAATCATATCGGTAGCAAATACCATAGTCGGAATAATAGTCCCTTTAAAATTCAGGTCAAATACTTTATCGAATCCCTCCATTTGCAAACCAAAAAAAGTATCTTCAAGATTTTCATTATCAGTTCCTTCCATTTTCTCGACTTTTGTCGTTGCTGCAGGTGAGTTTCCACCAGCCCCATTTACCAGGATATCAATAGATCCGAATTTATTGTGGATATCTTGTTGCGCAGTTTCAAGTGAAACCTTATCCAGTACACTTGCAGAGAGACCAATTGATTGTGTACCATACTCTTTCTCAATTGTCTTTGCTACTTCAATAGCTGCCTCTTTATTTAGGTCAAGAATTACGGTTTTTACTCCATTAGCAGCAAGTGATTTAGCCATTGTCGAGCAGATAATACCTGCGCCTCCGGTTATTACTGCAACTTTGTCTTTAAGATTAAGTTCACTCATATTAAATATTTTTATTTTTGTTTTTTTTACCTTCTTTGTCCTGAACTAATTCTTCAATCACCTTTATTTTATAAGGGAAAGTGTTGGGGGTTAAGTTAATACTATATTATTTATCAAATCCAAAATATTCATCTGCATTCCTGTATGAAATACCTTCAATAAGGGGTTTCAGAAGTTCATCATCATCAGGTATCAGTCCTTTTTCAACCTCATCACCTATGAAGTTGCATGCAATCCGTCTGAAATATTCATGACGCGGGTAGGAAAGGAAGCTTCTTGAATCAGTGACCATTCCGACAAATCTTCTCAGAAGACCAAGCGCAGAGAGGTCTTTGAGATGTTTCTCCATACCTGTTTTCTGATCAAGAAACCACCACCCGGCTCCATACTGAACTTTAACAGGAGTTGTCCCGTCATTGAAATTTCCAGCCATAGTGATCATCATTTCATTATCGGCCGGGTTAAGATTATATAATATTGTTTTAGCAAGCTGGCCTGTATCATCCAGTGCGCTCAGAAAACGAGACATTTTCAGGGCATCCTGCGGAACACCAATTGAATCCCAGCCTGTGTCAGGTCCCATCTCCCTGAACATTCTCGAGTTATTATTTCTCATAGCGCCAACATGAAATTGCTGAACCCAGCCCCGTTTTTGATTCATCCTGCAAAGTTCAAGCATCACTGCTGTTTTATATTTTTCTGACTCTTCGGCAGAAATGTTTTCCTCCCTGAGCAGTTTTTTAAAAATAATTTCTGTTTCACTGGCTGTAAACGAAGAAAAATAGAATCTGTCTAACCCATGATCAGATGATCTGCCGCCATTTTCATGAAAAAATGAATGTCTGCTGTCGATTGCTTCAATAAGAGCATTGAAGCTTTTGATAGTGGTTCCTGTAACCTCCTCAAGTTTAAGGATATATGCTTTGAATTTTTTTATGTCTTCAATTTTCACAATATTATCTGGTCGGAATGTCGGAAATACCGGGATCTCAAAAGAGCTCTTTAATTGCCTGTGATATTCCAGATTATCAGTTGGGTCATCAGTTGTGCAAATGACTTTTACATTCATCTTTTTTATCAAAGACCTTGTGCTGAATTCAGCAGACTTAAGCATCCCGGAAGCCTCATTATATATTTTTTCCGCTGTCGATTGTGAAAGAATTTCAAAAATATTGAAGTACCTGGCAAGTTCCAGATGAGTCCAGTGATACAATGGATTACCAACAGTGAAAGGAACAGTTTCCGCCCACTTCATAAACTTCTCCTTGCCAGAGGCTTTTCCTGTGCAATACTTTTCACTTATCCCATTTGTCCTCATAGCGCGCCATTTGTAATGATCTCCCTCCAGCCAGATCTCAGTCAGATCGTTAAATTGCCTGTTTTGCGCAATCATCTGAGGTGAAAGGTGACAATGAAAATCAATAATAGGCTGATTTGCAGAGTATTGGTGATATAACCTTTCAGCTGTTCTATTACATAATAGAAAATCATTATGTATAAATGTCTTCATTGAATTATTTATTTTTAGAATTTGGCATCAATTAGTCGGTAAAGTTATAATTTTACGTGAACGAACACGAAATTAAATAAAACATTCATAAAACCAGAACTAAGTTATACAAAATAACTGATTTTCATGTGAAATTTACCCTGTTCAAACAAAAAAGATATTAAATTGTGTTTTTATTTATAGATCGTATTTTGTAGATAAGAACCAGCCTTTGATTTGAGTTTTTGAGAAGACCTTTCTATTATATTGCAAATACCTTTCATTCACTTTTTTATTAAACATTAAACCTGAGTTATATGAAGTTCAAATTAATTATCCTTATCGCAATCCTGTCGATATCATTTAAGTGTTTTCCGCAGGAAATGCCTGATTCACATTTTAAAGCTGATCTGAATGCAAAAGATATAAAAGCTATCCTAAAAAATGTTGCAGACTGGCAGATTAGTATACCTCTCACTCATGGGCTTGCCGACTGGACAAATGGGGCTCTTTATGCTGGTATGGCGGAATGGGCCGGGATAGCTGGTGATAGCAAGTATTATGAATGGCTGAAAGATATTGCAACAAAAAACAAATGGTCATATAATGTTCGGACTAACCCTCTGGGCAGATACCATGCCGATGATTACTGTGTGGGTCAGACATATGTTGAGCTTTATCGGAAATACAAAGATAAAACCATGATAAAGCCCATGACGGACTATTTCGACAGGATACTGAAAGATCCTGCAAAAGGAGATCTTAAATTTGTGAACACAAAGGAATATTGGTCGACGCAGCGCTGGTCATGGTGCGATGCTCTTTTTATGGGACCAACAGTTTGGGCAAAGATTGCTAATGTTACTGGTAAGAAAAAATACCTTGATTTTATGTACCAGGAATACAAGGCTTCTACAGATTATCTATTTGACAAGGATGAAGATCTTTATTTCCGCGATTCAAGCTATTTTACAAAAAAGGAAAATAACGGTAAAAAAGTTTTCTGGGGACGAGGAAACGGATGGGTCTTTGCAGGTCTCCCAATCATCATCAGGGAACTCCCAAAGAAATATGAACAAAAATCTTATTTCGTGAATATTTTTAAAAAGATGGCTGCAAAACTCCTTTCTCTCCAGGATGAAAAGGGATACTGGCATGCAAGCCTTCTTGATCCGGCAAGTTATCCAAATCCCGAGATGAGCGCAACTTCATTTTTTGTCTTTGGATTTGCATGGGGCATCAATAATGGTTATCTTGACAAAGAGACCTATCTTCCTGCTGTAATAAAAGGTTGGAAAGCTATGGTAAGCTCAGTCTGGCCAGATGGAAAGGTTGGATTTATTCAACCGGTTGGGGCTGACCCAAAGGCTGTTACAAGGGAAATGACAGAGGTTTATGGTGTTGGCGGTTTCTTACTTGCGGGAACCGAGATAACAAGGATGATTGATAAAGGAATTATTAAATAATTGGTAATTAGGAATTCGAAATTAGGAATTATTAATAATGAATTAAAATTTTATGAAAACTGATAATGTTATTCAGATTAAGAGTTATGCTTTTGCTCTTAATATTATAAATACGTATCAGTTATTGATTAATGAGAAAAAGGAATTTGTTCTTTCCAAACAACTTCTTAAAAGTGGAACATCGATTGGAGCAAACGTGGAAGAAGCTCTTGGCGGTCAGACGGATAAGGATTTTTACACGAAGTTTAACATTGTCTACAAAGAAGCAAGAGAAACGCATTATTGGCTAAGACTCTTAAGAGATTCAAATTTTCTTGAAAGTGACCAGGTAAATAAACTGCTAAATGATTGTGAAGAGATACTTAAAATCGTTGGTTCAATTATAAAAACATTAAAATCGAAACTATATTAACATATTAATTTCTAATTCCTGATTCGTAATTCCTAATTTTAAAATTTTGTCATGAAACAGTCTCTATTAATTACTGTCATTTTATTGTGTCTTTCCATTACTATTTCAGGACAAGGTTTTCTGAAAACAAATGGTAAATCAATTATAAATGAAAGAGGAGAAAATGTCCTTTTAAAGGGGATAGGCCTTGGCGGTTGGATGCTTCAGGAACCATATATGCTTCAACTCTCGAAACTGGCCGGCACACAGACTGAAATCAGGTCAAAAATTACTGATTTAATAGGTGAAGTAAACTGTCAAAAATTCTATAATAGTTATCTGAATAATATGATAACTAAAAGGGATATAGACTCACTGAAGGTTTGGGGATTTAACTCTGTAAGGCTGCCATTGCATTACAATCTTTTTACACTTCCAATTGAAAAAGAGCTTGTTGCAGGGCAGAATACATGGATTAAAACAGGGTTTGAACTGACTGACAAACTTCTTTCCTGGTGCAGGGAGGATAAGATTTATCTGATTCTCGATCTTCATGCCGCACCTGGAGGACAAGGTAACGACCGGCCAATTGCTGATGTAGATACCACTAAACCACATCTATGGGAAAGTGAAGCTAACCTGCAAAAAACAATAGCTCTCTGGAAAAAGCTGGCTGAAAGATACTCAAATGAGCAATGGATAGGTGGATACGATCTTATCAACGAAACGAACTATAAAATGGAGGGTAATGAACCCCTGAAAAAGTTATTTCTTGCTATAACAATGGAGATTCGCAAAGTAGATAAAAATCATATAATTTTCATTGAAGGAAATAAATTTGCAAATGATCATACCGGGCTAACACCTCCATGGGATAATAATATAGCGTATAGTTTTCATAAGTACTGGAATGCTACTACATTAGAAACGATTCAGAAATTTATTGATTTGAGGGATAAGTTTAATGTTCCTCTCTGGATGGGAGAATCGGGCGAAAATAATAATGAATGGTATAAAGCAGCCATAAACCTGTTTGAATCAAACAATATCGGCTGGTCATGGTGGACCCTTAAAAAAATTGGTTCCTCCAGCGGAATCATGGACATAAATAAACCTAAGGATTATCAGAAAGTTATTGATTATTGGGCAGGTAAAGGACCCAAACCAACATTTGAGATGGCAAATTCAGTTTTTATGCGACTTGCAGAAAATGTAAAACTTGAAAACTGCAAAATTAACTATAGTGTTCTTAAAGCTTTGTTTACAAAATAGAATCAGTAAATCAGAAAAACATGAAAATAGAATTACGCTACGCAACTAACCCGGAAGATTTTAAAAGTTATGGGACAGATAAGATCAGAAAAGAGTTCCTGATTGAAAACATATTTATCAAAGATGAAATTTCGCTTGTCTATTCAATGTACGACAGGTATATTGTTGGTGGAGCAATGCCGGTCGACAAAACACTTTCTCTTGAACCTTTCGACGAGCTGAAGGCTGTTAATTTTCTTGACAGGCGTGAAATGGGAATTATTAATGTGGGAGGAGAAGCAGAGATTTCGGCCGGAGGAGTAGTTTATAAGATTGGATTCAAAGAGGCTTTATACCTCGGCAAAGAAACTTTGAATGTCATATTCAGATCTTCTGACAGTAAAAAACCTGCAAAACTATATATAAATTCAGCTCCGGCTCATCACGTTTATCCCTCTAAAAAAGTTACTCTCGCTGAAGCTGATATAATGGTTCTTGGCGGACTGGAGACATCCAATCACCGTACTGTGAACAGACTTCTTATAAACAGCGTGATAGAGACATGTCAGTTGCAGATGGGAATGACCGAACTTAAGCCCGGGAGCGTATGGAACACAATGCCAGTTCATACTCATAACAGGCGCATGGAAGCATATTTCTATTTTGAAGTTCCTGAAAAACAGGCAATATGCCATTTTATGGGCGATCCTGACGAGACACGTCATATCTGGATGAAGAATGAGCAGGCTGTTCTTTCTCCATCATGGAGTATTCATAGTGCAGCAGGTACATCAAATTATACTTTTATCTGGGGTATGGCTGGTGAGAATCTTGATTATGGAGATATGGATGTTCGTCAACCTGATACATTAAAATAAATTATTATAAAGGATATATTATGAAAGAGTTATTTGATCTTACAGGAAAAGTTGCCCTTGTTACCGGAGGCACACATGGAATTGGTCTGGCAGTTGGTGTTCTCCTCGGAAAAGCCGGAGCTAAAGTATGTGTGAACGATCTTCAGGATGATCGCCTGATTAGCTGTAAAGAAAGTTATAAAAAAGAAGGACTCGATGTGTTCACTCTTAAATTCAATGTAACTGATGAGGCTGATGTCGACAGAGGAATTTCGGTAATAGAAAAAAATGTCGGTCCTGTTGATATTCTGGTCAATAATGCCGGAATTATTAAAAGGATACCGATACTTGATATGCCGATATCTGATTTTAAACAGGTTATTGATGTAGATCTGGTTGCTCCTCTTATTGTCTCGAAACGCGTTGTTCCGGGGATGATTAAGCGGAGAAGCGGAAAGATAATCAATATGTGCTCTATGATGAGCGTTTATGGGAGAAACACAGTTTCTGCATATGCTTCAGCTAAAGGAGGTCTGAAGCTCCTTACCCAGAATATGACTTGTGAATGGGCCAAGTACAATATTCAGATAAATGGAATCGGACCAGGCTACATAGTTACTTCTCAGACCGGGCCTATCCGCGAAAATGGTCATCCATTCAATGACCTGGTTATGACAAGAACGCCTGCCGGGAGATGGGGTCAACCTGAAGATGTTGCCAATGCTGCACTCTTTCTTGCTTCAAAAGCCAGTGATTTTGTCAATGGTCATATTCTGTATGTCGATGGTGGCATTCTTGCCAACTTTGGCTATGTTAAAGGCGAAAACGATTTATAAATCAATAAAGCATTGATTTATAGATTGTGAAATAATAATTGTCATTTTGACATTTATTATAAAATCTGTATACCGATATACAGATATCTGGAATAACTTCGTATATGGAAAGTCACAAGAAAGTCATTAAAATCAAATGGTCTTGTTGTCTTCATCTTATATTGATGTTAATAGATGTTAAATATTAATTAATGTAGCTGGCAGAGTATTAAATTTTTAATAATTTCACGCTTGATTTTTTAGAGGTTTTGATTTGAAGAAAGCGGAGCTAAAATGAAAAGAGTATATGTGATTTCGGGAATTGTGGTTGTGGTTGCAGTTTTAGCCCTGATTGCATTCAACCGGTTAGCTTCCGGAAGAACAAAAGCTGACCTTTACGCCCAGGTAATAAAAGGTGATTTTGAAATAGCATTAACCACTTCTGGTGAATTAAAAGCTGAGAATTCCATTGATATCAAAGGTCCTGATATTGCACCGCGCGGTGAAATGAGATCAATGGATATCAAGATTCAGGATATTGTTCCCGAAGGAACTGAAGTCAAAGAGGGAGATTATATCGCACAACTTGACCGTTCTGATTTTGAGAATACCTTAAAGGATGTTCTTGATCTTCTTGATGATGCTCAGAAAACGCTTCAACTATCCCTTCTTGACAGTTCGGTAACACTCAGTGCTTATAGAGATGATATTCAGAATCAAAGGTATATTGTTTCGGAAGATTCAATAACGCTTATGAACTCAAAATATGAACCTCCGACAACAATTCGTGAAGCAGAAATAAATTTTGATAATGCAAAACGTACTCTTGGAAATAAAAAGAGAAGATATGAGCTCAATGTCGCTTATGCCAAGTTTAAAATTGATGTTCAGAAAATAAGAATCGGTAGAATAACCAGAAGAAAAAACGATTATGAGGAGGTATTAAAAAGCTTCACTATAAATGCGCCCTCTCCAGGAATGGTAATTTACAGGAAAGACTGGCGTGGGAACAAGAGAAAAGCCGGATCCATGATCAATTCATTCGACCGCGTGGTAGCGACACTTCCGGATTTGTCGTCCATGATGTCAAGGATATTTATAAGTGAGGTCGATATAAACAAAATTAAAGTTGGTCAGAAGGCAAGTATTGTAGTTGATGCATTCCCTGCAAAACCATTTTCCGGCTTTGTGTCAAGTATTGCAAATGTCGGTGACAAATTACCTAATACCGATTCAAAAGTATTTGAAGTACTGATTAAAATTGCTGGGACTGACCCTTTGCTCAGACCTACTATGACTACTGGGAACAAAGTCATTATAAATACCTATAAAGACGTGACATACATCCCTGGTGAATGTGTTCAGGCCGGAGAAGATAGTATCCCATTTGTTTATACCCGGAATGGTACAAAACAGGTCGTCTTGCTCGGCCCTTCAAATGAAAAGTATGTATTAGTTGAAAAAGGTCTTAAACCCAGAGAAAGTATTTATCTGGCTACACCTGAACATCCTGAGAATTTCAGACTTTCCGGAAAGGATCTGATTGCAGTTATAAAAGATCGGGAAAGGGCTATTAAAGCTGAAAATGAAAAATATAAGAAGGATTCAGAACCGATAAAAGTTGAAGAACCGGTTAAGGAAGAAAAAGCCCTGGGCAAAGTATCTTCTGCGGGAAAAATCGGGTGAACAATTTGTCATTTGGGATTTAAATCAACTCCCCAATATACAATCCATAATCTTTATAATCGATCCAGAATAAGTTTGACATAACATCAGAGATATTTTAACTTAAATATCTATTTTTATATGAATTATCTTATTTTTATTGATTCATTTTATAATTTTCATCTTTATTAAATTAATATGAAAAGCAATACACGTCGTGATTTTTTGAAAAAATCCATTTTGGGAGGAGTAGGTTTGTTTTCGCTTCCTGAAATACTTAAGAGTCCTTCATTTGCAGCTGGTTCTCCTAATAAACTCATTCAGTTTGCTCAGATAGGTTGCGGCCGTGAGGGAACTGTTGATTATATGGGAACAATGAAGCATACCGATCTGTGCAGAATGGTTGCAGTGTGTGACCTTGACTCAAGGAGAGCTGAGATAGCCAAAAATTCGGTTGAACAGTTTTACAAGAGCAAAGGAGAAACTAATGCAGATGTGAAGGTCTATCATGATTTTCATGAGTTGCTTGCTCGTCCCGATATAGATGCTGTTATAGTTAGTGTTCCTGACCATCAGCATGCTCTGGTAGCTGTTCAGGCAGTACTTGCAGGAAAAGACGTTTACGTTCAAAAACCCTTGACTTATTCAATTTCAGAGGCAATAGCTCTGCGAACAGCTGTAAGATCGAGAAAAAGAATCCTTCAGACCGGTAGCCAACAGCGTTCTGAAAAACCATGGAACACTTTTCGTATTGCTAGCGAAGCAGTCAGAAATGGTCGCATTGGCAAGCTACATACTGTAAAAATAGGGATCGGTATAGATAGTCCAAAGGGTGTTAAACCTGTACCGCAGACACCTCCACCAACTTTCGACTATGAACGCTGGCTTGGAGCAGCCCCTGAGCAACCTTATATGGAGTTCAGAACACATCCGCAGGGTAGTATCGGGGGAAGACCGGGATGGATCACTACTGAGGATTTTGGCCTTGGGATGATCACAAACTGGGGAGCGCATCATATTGATATAGCTCATTGGGCATTAGGAATGGAGCTCAGCGGACCTAACTCGGTGGTTGCAAAAGCCGACTTCATGAAAGATGATGTTTGGACTGTTCATACTACTTATCATGTAGAGATGATGTATCCTGGAAATATTCAGGTTATTATGGATAATAGTTTTACCAATGGCATTCAATTCGAGGGATCTGACGGAACAGTATTCTGCGCACGTGGCAGCGAACGACAAACCGCAAGCGACCCTGTGGCTGCTGCAACACCGGATACCAAAAAAGGTCCGCTATGGGCCAGCAACGATAAAATTCTATATCCCAGGATAGGGCCGGAGGGAAAAATCTGGATGCCAAGCGCTGACCATTACCGTAACTGGCTCGAAAGCATTCTTAGCCGCAAAGAACCTATAGCCCCGGTTGAGCAATCAGCCCGCAGTCTTGAAGCATGTGCCGTTGCCTGGATAGCAATGAAACTAAACCGTAAGCTGACATGGGATGCTAAAAAAGAACATTTTGTAGGTGATAAAGATGCTAATGCAATGCTTTCACGCAAAGCCCGTAAAAATGAATATGATTTAGCTCAGATAATGAAAAAAGCCGGGTTGGCTTGATCATGAAAGAAGGAAAAATAAAAACCCTCCCGAAAATTAAGGAGGGCTTTTTTATGATTTCATTTGAATTCTTGGAATAAAGATTCTCTACTTTGTCGCAATTTCCTTTTTCTTCCAGATCTTCTCAATTTCTTCAAGCGTTTTTCCTTTAGTCTCCGGTACTACTTTCCAGATAAACAGAGCAGATAAAATGCCCATTATCCCGTAAATCCAGTACGCAAAACCGTGGTTGAAACGGGCTGTCAATGCAATATTATCATTCAGCATCGGGAAAGTCCAGGAAATTATTAGATTGGCAATCCACTGTGCTGCGACTGCTATTGACATAGCGCTTCTAATCGAATTTGGAAAAATTTCAGACAACAGAACCCAGGTTACTGGTCCCCAGCTCATTGCAAACGATGCTGTATATGTAAGCATGAATATAAGAGCAGCTATACCCACTTTACCAAAATAGAATGAAAAACCAAGGGCGACCATACTGATTGCCATTCCTAAACCACCGATAATCATTAATGGTTTTCTCCCGAACCTGTCGACCGTGAGGATAGCCAGCACTGTAAATACAAGGTTTACAATTCCTACAATAATTGTCTGTATCATTGAAGAATCAATGGAAGACCCCATATTCCTGAATATGTTGGCGGCATAATATAATACAACATTAATTCCGACAAACTGCTGAAAGACGGAAAGGAGTATTCCGATAAAAATAACAAGAAATCCATACGACAACCATGGAATGCTTGTCTCGTGAAGTGTATCTTTTATTTCATCCAGAATTGTTTGAGCATCTTTCTCGCCTGAAATCTTTTTAAGCACCTTAAGAGCCTTTTCCTCTTTTCCTTTCATCACAAGATATCTTGGTGTTTCAGGAACAAACATCAAAAGAATCAGGAATAAACCGGAAGGAATGACTCCGGAAAAGAACATCCATCTCCAACCCTGGTTTACAAGCCACTCTTCATTTCCACTTCGTGCGATGATCAGATTTACAAAATAAATAACGAGCATACCGAAGATAATGGCGAACTGGTTCCATGAAACCAGCTTACCTCGGACATTAGCCGGAGCGATTTCAGCAATATACATTGGTGAAAGCATTGAAGCTAATCCGACTCCTATGCCACCGATTATTCTGTAAATTACAAATGAAAATACAGGAAGTGTACCGAAAAAATTCAACTTTTCCGGACTCCATGCTCCAATGGCTGAAAGTGAAAATGCCAGAGCTGATATGATCAGCCCGTTCCTTCTTCCAATAGCCTTTGAGATAAATCCTGCCATTGCACCGCCTATTACGCAACCGATCAATGCGCTCGAGATGGTAAAGCCTTTAACCGAATCGACATAGCTTTTCATAGCATCCTGGCTATGCGAAACACTTGCTTTCAGATAACCAACTACCCAGATTGTGAGTATAACCAGAAGTATTGCGCTTATTGTTAAGCCTTTACTTTTTCCCAGAAGTTTAAGAATCTGAGCTGACACTATTAAAACCACCAGGTAAAAGGCTAATGCAACCATAAGTTTGTACTGTGTAATCATCTTGATTGCATAATCGAGATTAGCCGGATCGACAATTTTGGCAATATAGAGTTGAACAAGCGATTTTTCTGCACCGTTTACAACGGCCGTATCATACCCGAAGAGCAATCCACCTAATGTAGCTACCAGGGTAAGAGCCATAATATAAACAGGATTACCTTTCCCGTTTCCTGACGTGGATAATGAATTAGTGTTTGTACTGATTAATGCCATGATAGGATAGTTATATGATTATTATTTTAATTATCTATTTATGCGTACAATTTATTTTCGAAAATACGGCTTATATTCACTTTAAAAATAGGTAAAATTGATAATTCCGAAAGCTATCATGAGTATTTTTTTTGTCTGCGGATCAAAGAAACCAGATATCGTGATTTAAATTGCTGGCTGGCAAGAGCCTGTTTTAAGGGAGGTAGTTTAAGAATAACCCCGAGAACTGCAGCCATTGCTCTGTGGCTGTACATAACCTGCTTATCGAAAATAAGGTTTTGAAGCTTTCCTCTTTCAATAGCCATTATCACAACCCTGTGAACAGAATTTACAGGAGTTATGACCCTCTCTTTGCGCGACCGTAGTTCCATAGCTTTTTTATTACAACCTTTAATACAAACACCACAGCCAAGACAGATATCCTGATCAAGTTTTGCTTTCTTCCTGTTAGGGTTACCGTGATCATTTGAGGATACCAGGGTCATGGCTTCGACAGGACATAGTGCAACACATTTCCCGCAGCCATTACAGTTTTCTTCAACAATGACAGGGATAAAATTAGTTGTGTGGATTGGATTAAGAAACCCATATTTCCTGGCAGCTATCAAAGCTTCACAACAACAACCGCAACAGTTGCAGATAAAGTTGACTCTTTCCCGCACATTCTCACCGAATTGTACAAGATTAGTACTTCTGGCTTTATTCAAAAGATCTAATCCCTCAGCTACATCAACTCTTCTTGCAATTCCATGTCGTGTTAATGAATCAGCGCTGCCGTTAAATGTCATACAGATATCCATCGGAGCATCACAGTTTTTTCCTACATGTTCCATCTTATGCCTGCAATAACAGATCCCTATTCCGATCGAAGAAGCAGTTTTGATAACCTCCGAGGCTCTCTCATAATCGAGAACATGAAGAGCATTTTCGTTCGAAAGCACCTCTTCATTGACATAAGCTCTTCCCAGTTGTGTTTCTCCCATGGTGAAGAGGTTTTTAATAAAGTCTTCCTCAACATTCATATACTGATAGAATAGCTCGGCAAGAGTTTTCTGATCAATGTCATTCCTGTATCTCATCAGGGAAAACTCAAAAAAACCAGCCATTGGAGGCGGCATAGAATATGTCACATCATCGTTTTCACAAGCATCGATCAGTATCCCTCTGTCAGCAAGATCATTCAATATAGTCCTGGCATCCGATTCTTTTATTTTCCAGATTTCAGCAGCTTTCCTTGTGTTAAATGGTTTGATGGGCAATAATGAAACGAGTCCCGCCTCTCTTTCCGAAAAAAGAATTTTTAATATTTCAAAAAGCAGTTCAGAGGCAACGGCTCCCTGAGGAAAAAGATTATACCTTTCAGTAAGCTTTTTATAATTCTGATACTTAATTGTATTTTGATGAGCCATTGATGAATCACCGCTTGTATTTATGAATAATCAAATGTAGAATTTTTATAATTATTGCAATAGCGTTCTTTATCACTATTTTTAAAATTGAATTTAATAATAATTACAAAATGATGACTTTTGAACAGTGCCATTTTGCAAATATTAATCAGTATTCACATTTTCTTGCTTCATCAGCGTAAGCTTCGATAAGTCCGATCTCTGCCTGGAAGAAATGGTCAGATGGAGATAAAATGAAACCGCCATTATTACCGGCTTCATTAAAACATCTTCTTACTTCAGCTCTTGTCTGTTCAGGAGTACACCCATTGAAGAAGTGAAACTGGTCAAATCCTCCTATCATACAGACTTTATCGCCGATTCTCTTTTTTGCCTCTTCAAGCCGGGCGTCTCCTCCCATATCAGTGGGTGTGAAAGTTTCCATTGCATCGGGATTCATTGATGCAATATTTTCAAGTATCGGCATCATCCCGCCACATGTATGGTAGACAATTTTCTGATTCACATTATGAGCTTCACGAATCAATTCTGAATCATAAGGAGCTACAAATTTATCAAAGATATCAGGACTGATAACCGTTGAAGATGCATCACCTCCGCCTAGCTCAAGGATATCGTACATAGCACCTTTTAAAGACCTGACAAATTTCCTTTTCCTTTCCAGAAGAACACTCAGAAAGGCATGTACCCATTCCGGGTCATCGAAAGTCTTGTATATCAGGTTTTCTATTCCAAAGAGACATGCAAAATCCTGCCAGCATCCTGGTTGACCGTATCCTTCAAAACCAGGAATATGTCCTCTCACCAGTCCTCGATTGCCATAATCAAGAGCTATCCTGTTTATCTCGTTGACATCACATAGGGGAGAAGTAATGTATTTCGCAATTATATCAATATCATTACTATCTTTAATCAGATGTTCTGCAACCCATGTGGTATGTTCATTTGATTGCAGAACCATGGAAAGTGATTTCCCGGGAGTGATAATACTGAATCTTTTTGTTTCGTACTTTTTACCGGTTAAGGTTTCAATCCTGAATCTCCAATTATCTGAACAAACCCTGCGAGCTTCTAGAAAACCTGATTCAGTTTGAAGCGGATCATAATATTCTCCATATTTCTGATCACATTTTGATGTAACCACCCATTTAACCGGATCAAGCCCGAACCGGTCAAAAAACTGCTGGTCACTGATGCCATTCATAAAATTATTCAGGAATGAAGGCATAAGATGATGGGTTGTTACAGGTAACCTGTCAGGCTTTTCCTTGTTAAGTGCTTTCAGAAATCTTTCTTTTGAAGTCATAATTCAGGTCATTACCGTAAGAGAAAGTACTTAGACCTCATCTTAACTTTGCCGGCTGAATATAATGTTTTTTCCGTTAACCACGGGGTAACACTGAGTTACTCGGAGTTTACACTGAGTCACACAAAGTTTATCACAGAGTTATCTGTTAAATAAAAAGATCATAGAGGATTCTATATAATAATGACTTTTTTTAAACTTATTCTAAATTATTATTTATAATATGCCGTGCTACTCTATTCTAACTCAGTGGAAACCCGTGGTAAGGAAAAATATGTATAAATAATATTAAGTGGAACAAATTATTTGAATTAGTGTTTTTAAACACATCAGATTTCAGATTAAAAGGTTTAAATTGAAATGGAAAATAAATTCGGATCAGGATGAAAAATGACCGCAGGGAATTTATTAAAAAAACTTCTGCTTTTGCAGCCCTCTCTTTAGCTGGAATGAAAGCATCAGGTTCAGGACTGCCTGATCCTGAAAAGAGGAAAAAATACCAGCTAAAAGGTGAAACATCGGTTGATAAACCGGCTTATGTAAAGGATGCCGGTATAAAAATGTGCTTCGCCTATTTTTCGGGAATAGAGGCCGAAAAACGAAAAATTGAATTCGGAAAACAGCTTAATGTTTTAGGCGCCGTGGGAGGAATTAATCCGGGTATGGCAGGACTGAATAATGTTAATGCATGGGATTATGAAGGAGTTGTTGCCGTAAAGAATGCATGGGATAAGGTCGGATTGAAACTGGAAGTTATTGAAGGTCCGCCGGCTCTCTCTGAGAAGACAAAGCTTGGATTGGAGGGCAGGGATCAGGAGATTGAGAACTTCATAACCCTGATGAAGAATCTTTCAAACGTTGGGATAAATATAATCTGTTATAACTGGATGCCGGTAATAGGCTGGGCAAGAACTACCAACGATAGACCTGGTAGAGGGGGAGCGCTCGTGACAGCTTTTGACTACCAGGATATTAAGGATAATTCCCTTACAAAATACGGAGAAGTTTCAAAGGAAACTCTCTGGAAAAACCTTGAATATTTTCTTAAAGCCGTTGTTCCAGAGGCGGAAAAATATGGTATTAAACTGGCCATGCATCCCGATGATCCCCAGATTGACAGCATAAGAGGTATATCTCGTATAATGACAACAGTAGACGCTTTCAAACGGATGGCTGATATCTATCCAAGTCCGAATAACGGTATAACAATGTGTCAGGGTAACTTCTCCCTGATGGGCGCTGATATTCCAACTGTTGTCCGGGATTTTGGAAAACGAAACCTCATCCACTTTGTCCATTTCAGAAATGTCAGAGGTGGAAAGATGAATTTCGTAGAGACATTTCACGATGAAGGCCAGATCGATATGTATGAGGCTATGAAATCATATATTGGCATTGGCTTCAAAGGCCCTTTGCGTCCCGACCATGTTCCGACTATGGCCGGTGACAGCAACGAACATCCCGGGTATAGCGCTCTTGGCAGTCTGTATGCTGCCGGGTATATAAGGGGATTGATTGAGGCAGTAGCAAAGAACGGATAAAAACTAAATGTGTGGTTATGATATTTAATGCCTTGATTAATTATGTTTTTGTTTTATAAACTCTTTGTGATCCTTGGTCTCTTTGTGACTTAGTGGCAGAAAAATCGAAAAGTTTAGAACTTATATTTTAACCTGACAAATAATAAAAATGAAAAGAACATCAATATCCATTTTAATATTCATTCTGGCTCTATTTATTTCCAGGGCCCAGAATGTGGGTTCATCACCTGAATATATAAAAGCATTAACTCCCGAATGGAAAGGTGAGCGTTTCCCCGACGGCAGACCAAAAGTTTCAGATGCAATCCTTCAGAGATTAAAAAACATCTCTATCGAAGATGCCTGGGGTGTCTTGCGGAATAAAGGATTTATGAACCAGTACGAGGGTGACTGGACAATTATTCATCCCGACAGCGCTATGACCGGGCGCGTTGTGACTGCACAGTATATGCCGCTCCGGCCTGATCTCGACAAGTATGTGAAGCAACAGGGCAAAGCAGAAAACCGTTCCCAGCAGGGAGGCACAAATTCCTGGCCAATAGATATTCTTACCAATGGAGATGTCTATGTTGCAGATAGCTATGGTAAAATTGCTGATGGAACTCTCATTGGAGATAACCTTGGCAATTCAATCTATGCCAGATCGCAGAGAGGTGTGATTTTTTACGGTTCAGTCAGGGATCAGGAAGGGCTTGATGAGATAAAAGGCTTTAACGGATGGATCAAAGGATCAGATCCTTCATATATATACCAGATGATGCTGACTGCAATAAATGTTCCTATACGCATCGGTCGTGCCACTGTTCTCCCGGGTGATGTTGTCCTTGCAAAGAAATATGGCGTGATCTTTATTCCTGCTTATCTTGTTGAAGACCTTGTGATAACTTCCGAAGTTACTGTCCTGCGCGATGAATTCGGCCATCAGCGTCTCCGCGAAAAGAAATATCTGCCCGGGCAGATTGATAGTAACTGGAGTGAAGAGATCAAAAAAGACTTCCTGAACTGGATTAATAATTACCATGGTAAACTGCCAATGACAAAACAGGAACTTGATAATTATCTTAAGGAAAGAAACTATTGATAAAAAAGCTTTTTCGAGTAGATTTATCTTCTAAATTATTTAAAAATGAAAAGTTTATTAAAGCAGATTGCTGATAAATGCAAGACACTGGAAAAAGCTGAAGCTCAAAGAGCAGAGATTGATAATTCTTCAACTGCCAATAGTCGTCGTAATTTCCTCAGGAAAGCTGCTCTAGGTGGTATAGCGCTTGGTGGTTTTATGAATATGTCAATCGAAGATACTCTGGCACAGGCTACATCTAAAGTCCAAAGAGCATCAGCTCCATCTGAGTTAAAAATTACTGACATGCGTTATGCTCTTACAGCGGCGATGGGAGGCACTGCAATTATACGAATTGATACTAATCAGGGTATTTATGGATTGGGAGAAGTAAGGGACGGAGCTGATCCTCGTTATGCACTTATGTTGAAAAGCCGTATTCTCGGACTAAACCCATGCAATGTGGAGATGATATTTAAGATTATTAAGCAGTTTGGCGGTCAAAGCCGGCAGGCTGGTGGAGTTTGCGCGGTAGAAATGGCTCTCTGGGATCTATGCGGAAAGGCTTATGGAGTACCGGTATGGCAGTTATTAGGCGGAAGATATCGCGACAAAATAAGACTATATGCAGATACTCCTGAAGTTAAATCACTGGAAGAACAGATAAAGCTAATTAAGTACCGGACAGAAGATCAGGGATACACATGGCTGAAAATGGATTTATCTATCTCAGAACTTATTAATATACCTGGTACATTAGTGAATCAGAAATTCTGGATGAACAACAAAGATCTGAATCAATGGCAGGGTAATTATATGTCATATGAAAATACCAGACACCCATTTACCCAGATACAAATAACAGATAAGGGACTGGAGGAACTGGCTAAAATCGTGGAAAATGTTCGTAATATAGTCGGGTATGATATTCCTCTTTCTACGGATCACTATGGCCATTTTGATCTGAATAACGGAATACGGCTAGGTAAGGCTTTGGAAAAATACAGGTTAGCATGGATGGAAGATATTATTCCATGGGATCTGACAGACCAGTGGAAAACTTTATCTGATGCATTGGAGACACCTGTTCTTACAGGAGAAGATATTTATCTGCTGAAAAACTTTAAACCTCTGATAGATATCCACGCAGTTGATATTGTTCACCCTGATTTAGCTACTTCCGGCGGTATTCTTGAGACAAAAAAAATCGGGGATTATGCCGAAGAACTAGGGGTAGCAATGGCGATTCATCAGGCTGGTACACCTGTTTCATTTATGGCTGACGTGCATTGTGCAGCAGCTACACAAAATTTCCTGGCATGTGAGCACCATAATATTGATGTCACATGGTGGGAGGGTTTGGTTAAAACAACGGACGGAAGACAATTGATTACAAAAGGTTTCGCCAATGTACCCCTATCTGCTCCTGGATTAGGGATTGAACTTAATGATGAAGAAGTAAAGAAACATCTTAGCTCCAACGAGAAAGGTTATTTTGAACCAACCCCTGAATGGGACCAGAAGCGTTCCCACGACAGGATATGGAGCTGATCACATTTATCTTACAAAGTCATATAATTCATTTCTTTGCCAGTATCTTCACCAGCTCAATACCTTCAGCTCTGCCAAGATCCCTTGAATATTGTTTATCAACCGGATTATTCCAGTGCTCATGTACGCCAAGGCTTGGTATAGGAGTGCCATTGTTATCCGGGTCATAAATTATTCCTTTAGGCCAGTTCTTTGACGATGCAGCCTGATGGAGATAATCATCAACTCCTTGTGCAAAGTTCGGACGGTTTCTCCAGGCAGGAAGACCAACCATCGCCTCTGACCTAAGGAAATCGAAGCAGACCGATTCAAGAGCAACCTGATCGAGTGATACAAATATTGAATTAGGCCAGTCGTTGTTAAATGGCTGCATCTGCCACTTGACTGGAGCTACAGTCGCTTCCGGACCACCCCATAAACCATCTACAATATTAAGAACTGTGTTGCGGCCAAGATACTTGCTTCCCATCAGGTCGACCTGAACACGGTACATGCCATAATCAAGTCTATAAGGCTTGTCGTTTTGGTCGCCGACAAGACCGGTATGCAGATGACTAGCCGTTTTTCTGGTAATTGAACCGAAATGGTTCTTTGCCATTAGTGTTATCCCTGCGCATGCATGGGCTTTGAGTGCCGCAATATTAATCATATAATCGGCATTTTGCATTTCGGTGTAAAGGCAATCAGTACCATCTTTTATAACATTACCTTTATCTGAATAGAAGAGAACCGGCTTCGTTTCAGGAGTCAGGAATGTTCTTCCGAGCGCCTCCGCCTCTTTTGTCCTGTCACCATAAATTACATTTGGGAAAACTCTGTGCAGCAGTTCAAAATTATCGGAATAAATATGAGCCATAGGGTCTGCCACAATAATTTTATTCTGCGGAACTCCTGCAACATTTACAAGCTGCTTAAGCACTGACAAAATAACCTGTGGAGAGGTTTCAGAATAACCCAGCGAACCTTTCCTTCTTGTGAAATCATCATTCGTGCTCCAGCTGGCACAACCCTGATTTATCTTTATGAAAACAGTTTCAGTGTTCTTATACCCAATATCGCCTCTTCCTTTTTGCTTGTTGAAGTGTCTGAAAACAGCATCCCAGGCTTCCTTTTGATCCTTTCTATCAGCTAAGGCAAGTATAGTGCCTGCCAGCATCTTATCTATAACCTCCTGGTTATTATTCTTTGCCAGAAAATAACCGTCATTTTTCGAGATATCGTTAGTGCAGTTTTCATTCGTAGCATCCGGGTCCCAGCTCCAGACAACCCTGCCAGGAATTATTCCCTGAGGTATACCCATGGGAGCATTTGGAATATGCACCGGAACTTTCGATCCTTCCGATGCAATAAGAGGATCCGATTGTCTCAAAAAATATAATATTGAAAATAATGCAAGCAGAAGTATTGATCCTGATGCAAAGAGGTATTTCTTACTCTTTATGGTTTTAAAGAAGAGTTTCATAGAGGCTGATATCCCTGTAATTCCAAGTAACCAGATAACAAGACCTGACATTAACGGATAAGCTACTTTCATGCACGGATAGCTCGCTCTCTGGGGTTTTGGTATAACCCGTAAAAGGAACCAGGCAAGAGCCAGAATACCTGGTATCACGGGAAGAAGAGTTCTTATTAACTTATGGTTTTGAAAATACTTCCTGGTGGCACTGATCTTTTGTTCAAGCTTGAGGTGGAACATTTTAAAGCTATTACTTAACTAATCGTTTAAATCTAAGAAAGTTTTTAGCAAAATCCGAAGTTCTTATATTGGAAAACACTGAACCATCAAAATGAGAAGCTCCCAGGTCAGTTCCTATCCATAAGAAGCCATCTTTATCAATATAAATGCTATTAATTCTGTCTGAAGGTAAACCAGAAGCAGTTTTCCAGATTGCAACACCAGACTGTGAAGAGCTGAATCTTACAAGACCACCATGAGTACCAACCCATATATTACCAGCCTTATCTTCTGTTACTGCTGTGACGTATTGATCAGGAAGTTTTTCTGTATATGAATCATTCCATCCCTCTTTTGCATCAAATTTAGAATGACAAGATAATCCCTTATCCGATCCGAACCATTGATGTCCTTTTGAATCAATGAAAACACAGGTAATATTATCTCCTGCAAGCGCTGACCAGGGAGCTACGAAGCTTGAAGCGCCGGAGTAACCATCAACCGATCTGATAAGCCTGGCAACTCCTTCACCCGTAGTCCCGAAAAATACTGTATCACCATCTGCCATTGCAGAGGTGATCTTGTTTTCAGTGATATCAGTTATATTGGTTATGAATTTCCATGTGGCATCTGCCAGAACTCCAATTCCCATAGGAGTAGCAAAGAAGACTGATGCATATTTGTCAAAAGTGATTTTATTAATTATATCTGACAGAAATGAATTTGTTCTGGAATAATAACGTGAAGCTGATGTCACTCTATCGGCGGAATATTTTATTTTAAGGGTTCCGTTCATAGTTCCTATCCAAATCACGGAACCAGTTGATGTATGCTGGTATTTGATGTCGTTAACAACTCCTGGTGAGTCAGGTTGAACCGGGTAAGCCTGCCATGTATCACCACATTTTCTCAGGAGCCCTTTATCTGTACCAAACCATTGGCAACCATACTCGTCAACAAATATGGAAAGCACCTTATCTCCCGGTTTCTGGCCATTCAACATTGATGTTAAAAACAACATTAATAATAAGGTGTATGATTTTCCTGACATATAATTAAAAGTTTCGCAAAAAATAATGTATTTGTTTTTGAACTTATGGAGTATCAACAAATATATGTAATTGAGGAGATTTCGAAATGAATATTTTAATGTTTTTAAATAGCAGGAATAGATTGTCCGAAAAAGGAGACTCATTTGTATTTCATATTCTTTCCTGTGTTAAAAGATTAACGGAATAAAAGATGTCCGGATATTGTCTTTAAGATGAAAGAATCAGAAGCAGACTGATTGCATATAGTACGACAATTATAGACAAAAGTACTTCGATGAGGCATCTGAACGAAATTCATCAACCGGTTAATGACTCTTCAATTGAAGATGAAAAGGGTTTGATATCCTGGTACGAAGGAGATTATGATCCCTTGTTGGCAACTGGTGGATGCCTTCATCAATTATTTGAAAACACAGTCGAAAAATATCCTGAAAATATTGCGGTTCAGTTCAATAACGATTCTATCTCTTATTCTGAATTAAATAAAAAGGCTAACAGACTTGCCCGTTATTTGCAATCCGCAGGTATTGGAAGAGGTGATTTTGCAGGTATCTTTTTATCGCGCACACCGGAAATGTACATCGCTATGTTAGGGATATTGAAAGCAGGAGCTGCTTATATTCCAATTGACCCGAAATATCCTGCAGACAGAGTCCTTTTTATTCTTAACAATTGCAGCGCTAAAATATTAATCACAGACTCGGGAAAAATAGGCAAGCTTGCAGGTTTAAATTGTCCGCATTTTCTTATGGATGGAAATATAGTTAAGCTTTCAATTCATTCTACTCTTAATTTATCATTAAATGAAACAGAAGTAAAATCTGCTGATGCTGCTTATGTAATTTATACATCAGGTACGACCGGGACTCCAAAAGGTGTTATAATTTCACATTTTGCAGTGTGTAATCTAGTCAGGGCAGAAGGGAAAATATTTGTTGTGAACGAAACAGATAAAGTATTTCAGGGTTTCTCAATCGCGTTTGATGCTTCTGTTGAGGAAATATGGCTGGCATTTTATTCTGGCGCCACATTGTTTGTAGGTACTGAAGAAATGATGCAATTGGGTCCGGGGTTATCAAAAGTTCTTATCGAAAATAATATTACGGTTTTTTCAACAGTTCCAACCCTTTTATCCATTCTTTCTGAGGACATACCATCACTTCGTATTCTGATACTGGGAGGGGAGGTTTGCCCGACCGAGCTGGCTATACGATGGGCAACTTCCGGAAGGCGGATGATAAACACTTATGGACCGACAGAAACCTCGGTGATCGCTACTTATTGTGAATGCAGTTCAGTGAAGAATGTCAATATTGGCAGACCGGTTCCGAATTATTCCGCTTATATTCTTGATTCTGAGTTGAAAAAAGTGACATGCGGAGTGGCTGGGGAACTTTGTATCGGCGGGCTGGGTCTGGCCGATGGCTATGTCAATCTGCCGGAACTTACTCAGAAAAAGTTTATCGTTCCTGAATTTGAAACAAATCCTGCATTTCCCAGGAGATTATACAGGACCGGTGATTTATGCAGATTTAACCAATCAGGTGAAATTGAATTTTTAGGAAGGATTGATTCACAGATCAAGCTTAGAGGTTTCCGTATCGAACTGACTGAAATTGAATCGCAGATTATGCTTTGCAAAGGAGTCCAGAGTGCTGCAGTTACCGTAAAAAACGGTTTTAATGGCATTCAGTTGCTGGTAGCCTATATCATTCCATCCGCTAACGGTCAGTTTGATACAGAAGATGCCAAAAGTCAGCTGAAAACAAGGCTGGCGCCTTTCATGATACCAAATATTTTTGAAATAGTCGCTGAATTACCATTATTGCCAAGTGGTAAGGTCAACAGGGAGAAACTTCCTGATCCTAAATCATTATTGAAGGGAGTAAATTCCAGTGACCCTTCAGATTGTTCACCAAATGAGCTGAAAATTTTACATTTATGGCAAAAGTTGTTTTCGCCAAACCCGGTTGGTTTGGAAGATAATTTCTTCGATCTGGGTGGTCATTCATTATTTGCATCACAAATGATCTCAGAGCTTCGTAAAGACAGTCAGATGAGTATGCTCTCTGTGCGCGATATTTACGATTATCCGACTATAAGAGAATTAGCGGCTCAGATTGACAAGATAAATCTGACCACTGTGTCTGATTCTGTTCAGAAAAGCAGGAAAATAAAAGTAAGTCCTTTCACATATTATTCGGTAGTTTCACTGCAGGTATTGTCTCTTGTATTTTTTTACGGTATAGCAACATTGCTTATCACATCCCCATTTATTTTAAAGCATAATTTTCCAAATGCCAGCTATCACTTTCTGGCTTTTATGTGCCTGAATGTTGTTATTTTCAGCTATCCATTGTTATTATTGCTTTCAATTATACTTAAATGGCTGTTTATTGGAAAGTTCAAAGAGGGAATTTATCCATTATGGGGATTTTATTATTTCAGATTTTGGTTTGTTAAGAAATGTGTTGACATAACTCCTGTTGCTCTCCTTACAGGAACTCCATTTTTAGCAGTCTATTTCAGGTTAATGGGTACAAAAATCGGTAAAAACGTTTATCTGGGTTCAGACCGTGTGAGAGTATTTGATCTTGTGACTGTGGGCAATAACTCAAGCATCTCAAAGGAGGCCAATATAATGGGTTATCTGATTGAAGACGGAATGCTAAGACTTGGCCGGATCTCGATAGGAAATAATTGCTTTATAGGAGCCAGGAGCCTCTTGAATGAAAACACATGTATGGAAGATGATTCAGCGCTTCTTGAACTCTCAATGTTACCCGCGAATAGTACTGTCCCTGAAGGTCAGACATGGCGTGGTTCGCCTGCTAAACCTTATGAGAGTCCCTATGATTTGTTGGTTGCAGCCAAAAAGAAGAGCCCACTCACAATAAATCCATTCAAAAGAGTCGGATTGACTATAATTCATGCCCTGGCATTACTCTTTGTAATTCTTTTGCCATGGTGTTTGTTAATACCTTACTCATTGATTATTTATTTTTCAAATATCCGGGATGGTATCTGGACAGCTCTGATAACAATTATTCCTCTATCGGCTTTGTACATTTTATCATTTTGTCTGAGTTCTGCAGCTTTGAAATGGATTATTCTCGGAAAGCTGAAAGATGAAGACATTCCCCTCAACAGTACATTCTATATCAGAAAATGGATGGTCGATTCGTTGATAGCTATGAGTTTGTTGATGGTGAAATCACTTTACGCAACTTTGTATCTGCCACCCTGGCTAAGGATTACAGGAGCTAAAATCGGTAAACGTGCCGAGATTTCTACAGTTAATTATATTTCGACTGATTTGCTTGAAATAGGCGATGAAAGCTTCCTTGCCGATTCAGTAAATATTTGCCCACCATTAATAATCAATGGATTTATGATTCTCCGGAATACTAAAGTTGGAACACGATCTTTTTTAGGTAACAGCGCTGTGCTCCCGACAGGAAGTAAAATTGAAGACGGTTGCCTGATTGGTGTACTTTCGATCACACCATCTCTTCCTGAAGAGGCAAAGATGAAAGATGCATCCTGGCTTGGTTCACCTCCAATGTTTCTCCCGAATCGTCAGGAAAGTCCAAAGTTCTCCGAAAAATACACATTCAAACCTACTTTCTCCTTGTATCTGATGCGCGGCGTTATCGAGTTCTTTAAAATAACACTTCCATTTGCCATTGCTTCAATATTGTTATTAGTGTTTTACAATTATGCCTATACCATATTCAAATCAGGCCATTACGTCAGATTCTTATATGAATCACCATTAATACTTCTCTTATTTAGCGTTTCAACGATCCTTTTTGGATGGTTGTCTAAAACCCTATTAATAGGTAAGTACAAACCAGATGCAAGACCTCTCTGGAGTTCGTTTGTCTGGAGGAATGAGTTCATTAACTCAATATCAGAAAATCTTGTATATCCGTTTTTTGAATTTATGTTCCTGGGTACACCTTTTGCTCCGATTTATTTCAGGATCATGGGTTGCAAGATCGGGAAAAAGGTATTTATGGAAACGACCGAAATCACTGAATTTGATCTGGTAACTATTGGTGATGAATCTGCTTTAAATTTCGCCTGTACAATTCAGACCCATCTGTTCGAGGACCGCGTCATGAAAATGTCAACTGTAGAGATCGGTAAAGACTGTACCATTGGCTCATTATCTGTGATTCTTTATGATACAAAAATGAATGATCATTCTATGCTACAGGGGCTTTCGCTGATTATGAAAGGTGAAACGCTTCCTGAAAATACAAAATGGCAAGGTTCTCCATGTCAGCTTCAAAAATAAGATCTCTATGAAAATTGAAATTGAAGATAATCAGGTTCATATCTGGCAAGCAAGAATTGATGTTTCGTCTGGTTATCCAAAAGATATTAAAGATGTACTTTCAGCCGATGAACGGGAGCGGGCCATTAGCTTCAAGCTTCAAAATGACCAGATACATTTTATTATCAGACATTACCTGTTGCGTATAATTTTGAGCAAATACTGCGACTATCTGGCCGACGAGATAACCTTCAGATATGACACCCATAAGAAACCTGCCTTCAATATGCCGGAATACAGGAAGATTAAATTTAATATGTCATTTTCTCACGACCTAATGTTAGTCGCCATAAATAAGCACAACGACATAGGTATCGATATCGAAAAAGTACATGATATAAATGATTTAGAAAGCGTTGCGGTCAATAACTTTTCATCAAAGGAATTTAAATATCTCAATAGTTCATCAGAGAAAATAAATACTTTCTTCAAGATCTGGACAAGGAAAGAAGCATTTATAAAAGCTACCGGAAAAGGTATGTATTATCCTCTGAAATCTTTCTGTGTCAGCATGGATAAATCCGGGAATCACGAAAACCTTATCATTTTTAACCATCCGATAAAGTCTAAACACTGGAGAATTGCAGAGATAAAGGCTTCAGATGGGTTCATCGCTTCAATAGCGGTTAAAACAAATAAATTCCAGATATCCTATTTTCAGCTATAGTCTGAAATATATTTATTTTTCATATAGTCTGTGCTATAGGAATAATCGTATAATGAATTCAGTATAACAAGCACAATCCTGGATAAAAAAGGAAGCAGAATAACAGTTTATATTACATTAATATTTCAATAGATTTGACGAAAATATTTTATTCTAGTCAAATTATATATTGTGATCTGGATTTTTTTTATTTTTAAGGTCAGATTAAAAATATTATTTAGTCCGAAAATTTTTATTTAAAACAAAGTTTAACTTCTAATAATTGTCTAATCTTTTAAAAACAGGAGGTAATTAAAATGAAACGTAAAACTTATTTGTTATTTATTTCGATCATCTTATTGGCTTTTGTCATTAAAGCTGAGGCACAGACACAGACACAGACA
>Ga0182027_10002019_pt1 | contig 33164 bp, 26 predicted proteins | sample 712E1DmetaG_FD_121300 | JGI IMG/M metagenome (GOLD analysis project Ga0182027, IMG submission 121300) | Permafrost microbial communities from Stordalen Mire, Sweden - 712E1D metaG (Illumina Assembly) | ecosystem: Environmental > Terrestrial > Soil > Wetlands > Permafrost | place: Sweden...
CGGGCCCGTGTGGCGAAATATCGAAAACACCTCCAGCTTGGTTGCAAGCGCGCCTGACGAATGCATCGGCCCCGATGAATGGTTAGCCACGGCCATTAGATGCTGAAGCAGTTATCGTGGCAGGCGGATCGCAATTCGTCACGTTCATTGATTATGCATTTCTACGCGGCAATGTAGCCGCCGTTCGCCGCTCGCTTTAGCCGGCCGCAAGGTTTCTCAATCCTTGGTCGGCGGCCTGCCGACGATTGCGATTGTCACATCGAGTACAAAGCCCACCCCAGCTAGACGCGGCGACAATAGAGACCTAAAGATAAACGGCTTCATGAACCACCTGGGCCAGTTCACTGTCGCCGTGACCGTCGAAGCTTTACTGGAGCTGAAACCGTGCAGGGCGTCCCGCCGCGTTATCACGCAGGCCAACCCCGCCATGCTTGGGTCGAGCCTCCCTTCCGCGGGAATCGCTTCGTCTTTGAATCGGCGACCCAAGCGGCTATCTTCATGCCTGAAATGGCGCCCACGAATGATTGCGAGTTCATCTCAAAGGTGTTTCGGGCCAGCGGCAGCACGCCCCCAAACACACGGGACAGTAGAAGGTCTCGGGCGGTGCGTCCATACTTGGGGAACCTCCCATGAACAGGGAGCACTCATCCCCTGAAGTCGAACACCTATCATTCGGCCCGACCCGGCGGTTCTGGATCGGCCTTGCGGGGTGCATGATCGCGGCGATGGCGCTCATCTATGCCGCGGGGAGGTACTACGGCGAACCCGACACGGAGCGCGGAAGCGCGGCCACAGCGGCCGAGCCAAGGCTCCCTACACCCCTGCAGATGCCCGCGCCGGAGCCAGCGCCCCCAATGCAGGCACAGTCCGCCGAACCCCCAGTGATCCTTGCCCTGCGTGCCGCGTACCCTGTCCAGGCTCACCTGCCGCTCTATGGCCGACGGCCGAACAACGACTACCGGCTGATCGACTTCGACGAGGTGCGCTGGTTGCAGGAACGCCTCGACCAGACCCACGCGGCCCCCGTGGAGCCCGGCACCCTCACGGTCGCGATGGCGCTCTCCAAGGAACTCAGCGGCATGAGGTATGCCACCCGGAACGAGGGATGGGTTGACCCGAGCGTCACCGACCAGCGCCGCTGGGGCGACTGCGCGGCGAAGTCCTACTGGCTCGCGACCCGGCTGATCGAGGCAGGCTACACGGGCGTCGGGATTGTGCAGGGCGTCCCGAGAAACTACGTCGCTGGCCAGTCAGGCCATGCCTGGGTGGAGATTCAGTTCCACGGCAACCGCTTTGTGTTCGAGCCCACGGTCGGCCCCAACATCTACATCCCGGAGACCGCCCCAACAAAAAACTACGAGGTGATCGTCAAGGTGTTTCGCAGGAGCGTGAGCGCGCCTCCGGCGCAAGCAGTCCAGTAGATCGGCTCAGGCTCCGGCGACCGAATGCCCAGCAGCCGGCCTACCCGCCTGCGGCTAAAGGATATGATAGAATCCCGTTGTGCCTTGGTCTTCCTTAGAGTTCGCAGCTTTTGTCGAGACCACGCGACGTGTCCTGAGGGTGCTATCTGGCAAATCTCCTAATGGCATTCCCTAGTTTCCGGGAGGCCCTTACGGCGTGTTCAACCATCCGGGAAATATCATTGGGGGTCCCGTGAAGTCTAATGCTACTAAAGCCGCCATGCGCACTTTCATATTCGTCCCAGCCCAGCTTCTCGATTATCTTGGTGATCGAAGGGTCCAACCGACCCCACATCCAAACACAGAATGTTAGGTGGCGCTCATCAGGCGTGATGGAAAGACCGACCCACTTGACCGCCCTGCGGTGATATTTCGGAAAATAGCACTGCACTTCACCGCCGTCTGAATACCCCTTGTAGGTTGGCCTTGTGAGGTTGGAGCGTGTCCTGAGGTTACGACGCATCAGAAGATTTGCTTCCGATCTGACAATCGATAACGCGCCCACACACTTTTTGATCAACCGCATCGATTGGTCTGCTCTTCTGATTTCGTCCCGGCCGAATGGCTCGGGGCCGGCCATATCTTTATCCTTCATAAAATCCAAAAATACCCTAGCGAGCGGTGATACCCGGGCTGCGCGTAGCATTTCGTAGAGGTCTTCCAAGAGAGCATGTTTCACCAGCTTGTACTTTCGGCCTCGTTGGTCGGTATCGGGCGCCAGCGAATCGCGTGTCGTCAGGTAAGTGACATGCCCTTTGCGCAAATCCAGATAACGTTGAACCTGTGGCTTACCCTTCTGTCCCCAACGACCCGACCGCGTTTCGTTGGCCGTAATCTTGACCTCGATCAAATGGACTTTGGATTTCGCCCACAACACTAGGTCCACGCGGCAGTCCTTACCCAAGGACTCTTGAGTCGTGGCCTGCGCCCACAGGAAAGGGCGGGCCATCCGCTTGTCGGCAAAGATGACGGTCAGGAAGCGCCTCCGGAACACCACGTCCTCGTTGAAGAAATGCGCGAGCAACTCCGTGGTGAAATTCTCGATGCTGCGCTTTTGCCGATTGAGGCTATATCCTGCAAGCTGCGTAAAGAGATTAGTCTGGCTCATGACCTTCGCGGACGAGATCGATTATGACCTAGCGCAGCCAATTAGTCGACATTAAGTTACCCCCGAGCCGACCGTTGCTCATTCCTGCGGCCGCGACCTTGGCGTCTGCCTGCATTTGAAATACCGGCCCGGGCGACGAATTCGCCAGTGCGCCGTTGCGCTCCATTGGTTGCACCGGCGCGAAGCCTACTTAAGTACCAATGGCTTTTAGGCTCTGGATTAGGTCGAAATGCTTCTCTATCTTGCCCGCAACTGCGGAAAATTCCGTTACCCCACCAGTTCGTTCGTGTAGGCGCCTACTACACTCCGTGAAGCAGTCTGTGAGTCCGGATCGTTGTGCTACTACCGAATCAATCTTAGTGTGGTAAACCTTGCAAAGCTCGGTGCCCTCGATTTGCGTTTCGAGCGGAATTCCGCAAACGCACTTCATGTGGTGCTCGAGAAAAGTTCGGAGGTGATAGAATCCAGCGGGAATGTCATTGCATGCAGCGGCTTGAAGCGCGTCGCGGAAAATTCCTTCGAAATTCTTAGGCATGCTCTTCGGCGTCTTAGGGAAATATGGCCGATTGCGTCCACAAAGTTGTACCTTATTAAATTCCCGTCGCACCAGGAACCGAATCGGAGCTCCCTTACATTTGTGGCACTGATAATCAAAGTTGTATGTTCTAATCCCCTTTGGTTCAGCCACTGCCTCTCGATTGAGATGGTAGGGACTATGCTCAATGTAGGGTATTGAGTCGTGCAGGACATGGTCTTTGCACACCGAGCACCAAGTTTCCACGGTGGGTAAGACAATAGTGATTGGTAGTTCTAACGGTCCGTTGTTTGCCGGCACACCTGTCGGTAAGTTCATCGCCAACTTCTCACCATGCGTAAACCCACGGTTGAGACTAAAGGGCACCCACGGCCGCATCATGAATTCCTGCTCTAACATGTCGGCACTGTAGGTATTGTCTGCAAATCGACGAATCGGACCTAAGTCGATAGTGCGATTTTGATACAAGAATCCTGAGGAAAGAAGGTCCCCAATCGCGTCACTGACTTTGTCACGCATGTAATCCTCGGCCTTTGGACTCTGGGAACGAACAAAGATAGTGTCCGTGACTACGCCCTTGTATTTGCTCACATACGTCGCCGTTCCCGGGACTATGGGGATTTTCATGGTAAGGGGCGTGATCTTGCGCCCGGACTCCTTCGACGTCAGCAGAATACTTTCAATCCGACGGACAATTAGGTTCCGACCATAGTGCGCGCTTACAACCTGGCTTGCCGGCGTCCGCCGCAGGCCCCCGCCGCCCGCGGTCCATTGACAACGCCTTTCACCGGCTGCTCTCCGTTGAAAACGACCTTCAACGGCTGCGCACCCGCGGACTACCATCTATTTCGCGCCGGTGCCCGGCCTCCCTTCCATTATGCGGCTCAGGATCGCCACGGTCTCCTCCTGGCGCTGGGCGGAGAGATCGGGCCCAAGGCCCAACATCCATTCGGCAAACACGCGCTCATAATGCGGGCAGAGCTGGGCATAGGTTTCCGAGCTGATGCGTGTGAAATGCCGCAGCTGCTTGTGATCGGTGTACTTGGAGTTCAGGTTGTTGTAGCCAAGAGAAAGCCCCCCGTCGGGAAAACCGGGGTCCTCCATCCTCCCCTCGTCGAACTGGCGGATGAGGTCTGAAAGCGTGAGCGGGGCTTCGCTTTCTCGAATCGGGAACGAAAAAACCGTGTCGTATTCGTCCACCACCCTGTAGGCGATTTTCCCCTGCGCAACGGGCCGCGCCCTCAGACTGATCACGTCACTTGTTGTCGATTGCAGACAGATGCGCGCAATCTCCACCTCCAGGGGCAGGTAGCCGGGCATGTATTCCCCGCCCATGAAGGAGGGATGGATCTTCCCCAGTCGATCCCTGGTCCCCTCGTCCATCTCATCCCGCAGGAGGGCGGGGTCGAGTTCGTCCAGCCTTCCGGCCTTCCAGTAGTCGCGGATCATCTGCCGCCGGTTTTCGCCCTTCACGTTTCGAAGGATCGCCGACAGGGGATCCGCATCGGACCAATAGGTCCCGGGCCTGAAGGAATAGTCGATGTTTGGGTATTGTTTCATGTGCGCCTCTCAGCTCTCGAGGTTGGGGAGAGGATGGGCGGAAAAGATCCCCATCCAGAACGCGAAATCAAAGGCGTTCAGGACGAGGAGCCTTGGCTCCCGTCCTGTGCAGTGGATCCTCGCCAGGATGGGGTCGTTGTGCTCCCCGATGTACCTGAGCGCGGCGGCAAGGACCTGCACCTCGCCGTCGGGCCGCGCGGTGTCAATCACGGTATGCTTGTAGAGCCGGAGGTAGCCCCGCAGCAGCTCGGACCCCGCCTCGTCAAGGAGGCGATTGCAGTCCTGGGGGTGGGTGCGGCCGAAGTTGCGGCCCCCGTTCCAACCCGTCTCGACCCAGAAGGAGAGGCTCCACGGGTTCTCCAGGGCCTTTGCGACCAGATAGAGCTCGCCCACCGCCTTCGCCACGACGGCCTGCTCGACGGTGCCGTGCCGGTACCACCCCGCGACAAACTCGACGAACGGCTTCGCATGCGGGTTCCAGTCGTTGGTGCTCCAGGCAACGAGGCGGCCCGACAGGAAGCGGTTCTCGACCCAGAGGGTCTTGGTGTACTCCTCCACCTTCTCGGCGGCCTCGGCGGCCTCCCGCGCCACCACGAGGCCGGCGCGGACGCCGTGCAGCACCCGAAGCCTGGTCATCGAGTCTGAGTCAAGCCCCGCCGCGCTCTCGGCTGAGGCACTCCACCGCCTCTGGAGGAAACGATTCACCTCGCCTGTCCAGTCGGATTCGCCCTTCAGTTCCGCGGCAAATTCGCCGGCCAGGCCCCGAAGCTCCGCCTCGGCGGGGATTGCCTCAAGGGAGAGGAGTTGCTCGAGCCTCGAGGCGGCCTCCGGGTCCCTGACGCCCAGGATGACCGCGTTTGCAAAGGCAATCGTGCCCAGGCGCCCTGCGAAGTATCCATTGTTCGTGACGCCGAATTCGAGCGCGAAGCGGGCAAGGTTGTCGGCAACGGTCTCCAGTTTCGAGCTAAGCCGGGGCAAGGTCAGCGCCGGCAGCGTTGTAATTTCTAGGTTGGTTATCATGTGCTGGCTAAAGCCAGCAACACATCATGGGTTGTTGTTTGGTCGCGGAATGCGACCCACATCATTGGACCACCGTGGCTCCCATGAGCTCGGTTGGTAGGCGCCCCTTGCGGGGAGCCGTTCACGATGCATTGCCAGACTAAAGAACAAACCCAATAGATGCCCTTCGGCCCGCGTTTGCAACAGCGTAGCCTGTCATAACGGCCCGGACACCGGGGCGGCGCCATTCCCGCTCCGGTGCGACGTTACAGTGATTACGTCGCACCCACGAGGCTCTAACATTCTAAAAATGGTACCCGGTTCGGACGTTACCTGATGATGCCGGGAATTAAGTACCCTCAATTTCCTTTCGAATCAATTCGGCCAATCTATGTGACTCGCGAAGGTCGGCCAAATGAAGAGCTTCATAATACTCGACTCGGTCAAAAATAAATGGCCGATCCACTCCGAAGAGAAACAATACTTGTTCGCGGAGAATGGCTCTAGCGAATCTTCCGTTGCCGTCGAAAAAGGGATGTATCAATAGAAATTGCTGGTGAAAATGTGCCAATTCTTCGGATAGAGCGCTCGCATCTCGATCTCTTAATACCTGTGCCGAAAGGTTCCATTCCGCCAAGAGTTTCTTGAGCTCATCAGCAATATTCTCGGGAGGTGCAACTCCAACCTTAATACTGGATGGCTTGGCGTCCATTGATCGTCCTCTCGCCATATATGAGCCTTCGATCGTGACGATTTCTGTGCGTAGGCGACCAGCCCACAAATACCCCTCAGGGAACATTTTTGCGTGCGCAGCAACAAGTTTTCTGAAATCGATCGTACCGTTGTCGTCTATTATCTCAAATCGACCGGCGGACGATGAAACGTATGCATAAGCATCTGCAAGAGCCTTGTACTTAAGCACCGCCTCGACGTATCCGGTACTCTTTGTCGGTACTTTTATCAGCAATTGAGTTTGAGCAGCAAACCCGGAGGAAAGAAACTGAAGGCGGTCGGTTTCGGGCAGGCTGTTGACCTTACCAAGTATTTCTTGGAGAAGTTGGCGGTTACCCCGTCCGTCTTTAAGTATCTCAAAGAGTACCATAATTTGTCTCTGGCTGTCCGCCTTGGCATCCTTCTTTTGTTTTCGGTAAATGACATATCCTACCAATGCCGATGATGCGACACCGGCAAGAAATCCGACGGCAAAATTCGAGAACGTAAACGAATTGGGATCGGTGTCTGGCATTTCCAGGGGTTCGGCAACTGCAACACTATAAGCGACTGCGCATAGCCAAAAACAGGTGATGGACAATAATGTTAGTCCTACGATAAAGACTGCCTTGTTGGGTCGGAATAGAAAACACATGCTACTGGCTCATACCGTGGAGCCGCGCACCGTTTCCCTATCTTGCACTATGCCGCCGAAGGCAATTATTGATTTCTGTCATTACCGGCTTTCGGGGAGCCACGACAATCGCGGTGACGAAGGTTAGAAGATTGCGTGCCACCAAACGGAATAGCTGTGGAAGCGGCTAACGGCCTCGAAAGGGAACTCAGCCAATGCGCCAATACGGCGTAAGGCCGGGCGCTTGATGTCGAGGACCTCGCAGAGGCATGCTCGTTCTGGCCTGGGAGCCTGCAGAGTTGGCGCCGACTCTCGAGGTTCAGGACGTGGGCGTGGGTCCTGCAACCCGCTTCGTCAGGTGAGTATTGGGAGCACCGGAACCTCAAAACTCCGCCCATGTTTTGAACGCGGAGCCCATTCGGCCAGTCGTCTCCTGCAAGCCTGCCACAACGGGTCGCCTCACGGTGCGAAGTTGCGGGTAAATTGTTGCACCAAAATTCGTATTTGAGAAGCCACTGGCGCACTATCCGCGGTGTCGCCCCGGCGGGTATGGCGAAATATGGATAACGGCAGACCGGGGCCGGCCTCGCCCGATCTGGCCCAGGCCTGTTTTCTTAGAGCCACCTTGCAGGTGACTCCGAGTCACGTGATCGCTGGTTCGATCCCAGCCCGGGGCAGCCATTTCGATTAGAAACACGAACTCTTCACAGAGCGCTATAATGGCTACGCAAGTTCCACACCGAAGTAGGATTGGCCCAAGAACCCAATCTAACACTGGCGCCTCCAGTTCGTATTTGGGCCTTCGCAGGTCCGGAAACCGACGTCGGCTCTAATTAGAATCCGTTATGGGTCATAATGGAGAACGAAGCAGCCTTGTTCTGGCAGGTTGCCGCAGCGATTCCTAACATACGCTGGGCTATCTCCGAGTTCCGTTGTCGACGACCCACTACAAACGGGACATACGGGCACCATGACGAGGCAACGGGACCTGCTGCATATACTTGAACATCATGCAATGCGCGCAGAAGCATCCTGTGTTCCCTGGGCCTACGAGTTCGTCGCAAAGTGGCATTGTAATTTGCCAATCGAGAGTTTTCCAATCCAGGACGCTAATCCGCGTGGGCTGGGCTTCTCCGCTGCGGAACGGGATGCGTTTAAAACCCAGTATGGGATTATTCTTCAAGAGCACTGGGTGCCGCTCAACGGCGTGCTGCCCTTCCTAAAGGCCCAATGTGATTTGGATCTCCCCCCAGTCCTCAGCATTTTCAGCCGAGCGACGGTTCTATACGATCCGGACCCCACGCGAGCCGGAGCCAAGGTAGACTGGCACATGTTTGTCGGAGCTGCTGAAACAGCAGTTGAACATTTCTTCGCTAGCCGTTGCTACAATGAGTCGGCGATAGCCTATATTTATTTGACGCAGCTTAACGCCTTCCACGAGTGGTCCCGCGCTTTCCCGGATTCGAGGGAGCAGATTCACTGCATAACGCATCAACTCGTTTAGCTAGTTCGTTTACTAACAAACGGCGTCTTGCGGTGCAGGGCCTTGACCGCAGAATGCCAGTACTCCGTGGAACGCCCGCCCAACATTTTCGCGAAACCCGACATCTCTAGCGTCCTGGAGAACCAGCAGCGAAAACTACGGACGGAGGTTGGTCTGTTTTCGGCGTCGAGCCTTGCGCCTGAATCCTTCGCGGCAACCGAGGCGCAGGTGATCACGAAATACTCGATTGCTCCACTGGAGATCGACTGGACGCAGGAATCAGCCAAGAAGGAAGAGGTGGCCGAAGCGCGGCCGAGTGATTTCGGGCATGGACAAACGTTCCAGAGCCACGAAATAGTGCTGCGGATTACGGTGCCCTTTTCGGGGGATAGGCATTTGTTCGAATTCAGGCCCACTGTATTCCCTAACATGGTGCCCCGGGCGGTAGTGCGAGAGGGCGAGCTCGAATTCATCTACCAGGCCACCCAACACGAACTAGCCAGGCTCCGTCAGGAGCACGATGAAAACGTGAAGCTGATCAAAACGTGCGTGACGCAGACCAACGAACTGCTTGCAGCATAACTGAACCGGCGATTTAATGCCAAGCCGACAAGTCTCCAGTCGTACTCCCTATCGCAGTTCCTCAATAGAGAAAGCTGTGTCTCAGGTTCATCAAACCTTATTGGATTCAGCTTCTCCATCTTCCTCTCCTTTCTTCGCAATTTTTCCCCTTAGGTAGATAAAACTTTCGAGATTTAGAATCTCTCCAAAATGTTTCCTAAGCTCCTCCAACGACACCCCCTTTTGGAGCAGACCATCCAACCAGTCTTCGTAGGGTCGTTGTTGAAGGACGTTGTCGAAGATAGAAGAGGTCAAATGTCGTCGAGATCCCCAGGTCGTTCCACTTGTCTCGAGTCAAGAGGAAGTATGGCGGCGGAATCGTTACGGGTAGCTGCGGCTTTAGCGAATGTTGGGTCGCCTGGTAGTAGACCTTGATAGGCATCTTAGTGATTCACCGGCATAAGTACGAAAGGTCGGTCTATGTGGTCGCGTTTGGTGTTTATGCGACGTAAGAAGCTTTGGTCTAGTCAACGAATCAATTTACATACTTTAGCGTAATCGGCATAGGCCGAGACCAAGGATGTGATCTCAGTGCTGGTAGCGCGCGTTTCGTTTCAAGCGCTATGCTCGTTGGCTTGCCAGTTCCAATAAGCAGTTGGACTTTTGATCATCGGTGTCCGGCAAGCTATGCCCCAAATCTATTTCAAGGATGGTTAAGTATCGATGTGAGATTAATTTTCTGCAGCTTCTCCCCTTCGGCTGCCACAATCGTCTGATCGAGGTAGGACCTCTTAAGGACACCCGCTGAATTCCCCATGTTCTTCTCGAGCCAGTTCATGTCCCTCTTCACGGCGTAGTGATGGGAGGCGTAGGTGTGGCGCAGGATGTCGTTGTCCCATATGTCGAATACCCCGGCGAGCTTTCGGATGCGGTTGAATCCCCTCGTTAGCGCTCCGGTCGTGTCCGTGCGGCAATTGACCAACACGGCACTCGCAAAGCCATGGGGAGATCCCAACGCCGCTGACTCTCGGTCAACTCGGACGACCTTCTAAGAAGGTCAAAATGGGCGAATATTCCCTCTCTAATCTTCTTGAGTGGCGAAGATTCTTGCTAGCAGTGCTAGCAACGCCCGCCAAACCTCACAAACCCTCAGATTTCATAAACCTTTCTCTGTCATGATGGTGCCCGAGGCGAGACTCGAACTCGCATGCTGTTAAGGCACAGGCTTCTGAGACCTGCGTGTCTACCAATTCCACCACCCGGGCGCTGAAATCAACCTACTCTAAATCAGTGGTTTACATAACCAAAACCGCCTAAGGGAGAGCAAAGAACCATTTGTCACCAACCTGCCTGACTATCGGGCAGGAGGAAACAAGTACGCCCGCGCCAAAAACAACGGCAAGCAGAAATGGAATCCTCAGTTCCACGCCCATTTGCCCCGTTCCGGTGCCAAAGTTCGTAGCGCCAAATTGCGTAGGAATGCGGATTGTCTCCGGTGACGGAGCCGCTAGATGTACGCAATGTCCATGCTAGGTCGCTACGCACTGGCCCTTGTTGCGCTCAGCTTGGCTGCAACCGCTTCTGCGGACGATTTTCTTCCCCCGGCGATCGCGGCCCTTCATGCGAAGGCCGAAAACGGCAACGCGATCGCGCAATACAATCTGGGGCTGACCTATGCAACCGGCCGGGGCGTCGCGGTCGACCCGGCCGAGGCCTTTGTCTGGCTGACGCTAGCCTCCGAGCAGGGAAGCACGGGCAAGGACCTGGGCGTCCTGGTCTCAAATATGAGCCCGGAGACGCTCGCCGAGGGCCGGCGCCGGCTTGCCGCCGAGCGCAACACGATCGGGTTACCAGCCCCGGCTACAAAACCGGCGCCAACGTCGGCCCCGGTCGCGGAAACACGAGCCCCGGCCAAGGAGCAGCCGGCAGGCCCCGAGGTCACCGCCGCACAGGCTCCCGCACCGACCCCCACCCCGGATCCCGAGATCGCCCAGCTCAGTTCCAAGGTGAAGGCGCTCCAGCGGGTCCTCGACCAGCAATCGAACCTGACCCAGCAGCTGAACCAGCGCCTCGACGAGCGCAGCCAGGCGCTCCTCCAGGCCATGCAGCAGCTCTCGGCCATGAAGAGCCTTCAGGATGCCCAGGTGAGTTCCAAGGCGAAGGAGCTGTCCGACGCCCGCAAGGCCCTTGAGGCCGCCAATGTCGCCCTCGCGGACGCGAAGAAGGAGGCGCAGTCCCGGATCGCCTCCCTTGAAAAGGACTTGGCGGACAGCTCCGCAAAGGCGGAGAAGCTTTCGGTCAAGCTCGCCGCGGACGAGACCGCGCTCAAGGAGTCCGGGGAGGCGGGGGCGAACGCGCATGCCCTGGCGAACGAACTTGCGCAGACAAAGAACGACCTGGCCGCGACCCGTGCCCAGCTGGCGCAGGCAACCAAGGCTTCCGAGGCGGAAGCAGCCGACGCCAAGGCGCGCGTTGCGGCGCTGGATGCCTCCAAGTCCGCGGAACTAGCCTCGCTACGCCAGGCCCTCGGCACCACCAATGCCGCCGCCGAGAAGGAGAAGAAGGACGAGGCGGCGTGGTCGGCGTCCCTGGAAAAGGAACTGGCGGCAAAGACGGCCGAGGCCGAAGGACTCACGGCCAAGCTGGCAACCTCCGAGGCTGCTTTAAGGGCCACAGGGGATTCCGGGGCGAAGGCGCAGGCGCTCGCCGCGGAGCTTTCGCAGGCAAAGACCGATCGTGCCGCGGCCCGCGATCAGGCCGCGGCAGCACAGAAGACCCAGGAGCAGACCTTTGCAAAGCTGGTAGCGGCGGAGACCGCGCTCAAGACTGCGAACGACGCTGCCGCGAAGGCGGAAACCATCGCCGCCGACCTCGCGTCGGCGCGCAAGGCGCTCGACACCGCGAATTCCGAGGCTGCGAACTCGAAGAAGTGGGTGGCCGCGATGTCGGCCTCGCTCGACCAAACCCGAAGCGACCTGGGAAGCGCCAAGGCGCAGCTTGCGGAGGCGAGGAAGGCCACGGAGGCCCTCTCGGCCAAGCTGGCCGGGGATGAGGCGGCGCTCAAGGCCTCGGGCGATTCAGGTTCAAAGGCGCAGGCCTTGGCTTCCGAGCTTTCGCAAACAAAGGCGGCTCTCGCAGCTGCCCGAGAGGAGGCCGCCAAGGCCCAGGAGTCCGAGGAGTCCCTGACTGCCAAGCTCGAGGCAAACGAGACTGCACTTAAGTCAGCCGGCAACACAGTCTCCAAGGCCCAAGGACTCGCGGCCGATCTTGCCGCGGCACGGAAGGCGCTCGACGCCGCAAACGCCGCCGCGACGACCTCCAAGAAGGAGGCCTCCTCCCTGTCCGCCTCGCTCGAAGCGGCGAAGGCCGAACTGGCCGACAAGAGTGGCCTGCTCTCGAAGACGGCCAAGGACAGCGGTGCACTCTCCGCAAAATTGGCGGCCGACGAGGCCGCGCTTGGAGCCGCTGGCGATACAGGTGCGAAGGCGCAGAAGCTCGCGGCCGATCTCGCCTCCGCGCGCCAGGCGCTTGAGGCCGCCAATACAGCCGCCTCAGCCGCCCGGAAGCAGGCCGCGGACACCGTCGCCTCGTTCGACAAAGCCAATGGCTACCTTGCCGTGCTTCGCACCCAGCTGGCCCAGGAGGCGAAGACCAATGAAGCGCTCACGGCCAAGCTGGCCGCCGACGAGGCGGCCCTGGCCTCGGCGACCACCGACGCAGGCCGGGCGCAGAGGCTGGTGGCCGACCTTGCCTCCGCTCAGAAGGCGCTTACGGCCGCCAATGCGGCCGCGGCGACCTCGAAGACCGAGGCCACCACACTTTCCGAGGCGCTCGCAAAGGCGAAGGGTGAACTGGACGAGACCCGGACGAAGCTCGCCTCGGACGAGGCCGCACTCGTCTCCTTCGGTGGCACCGGCGCCAGGGCGAAGGAAATGGCCGCGGAGCAATCGCAGGCGAAGACGGATCTCGCCGCGGCCCGCGAAGAGGCGGCGAAGGCGAAGAGCCTCGAGGCCGATCTCGCGTCGGCAAAGCAGGCGCTGGCAGCCGCCAGCTCCGCGGCCGAGAACTCAAAGAAGTGGGTGGCCACGATGTCCGCCTCGCTCGACCAGACGCGGAGCGACCTGGCCGGCACCCGCTCTCAGCTTGCCGATGCGAAGAAGAGCACGGAGACCCTGTCGGCAAAGCTCGCGGCCGACGAGGCCGCCCTCAAGGCGGCGGGCGACTCCGGCGCAAGAGCCGAGGCCCTGGCCGGCGAACTTTCACGGACGAAGACCGATCTCGCCTCGGCCCAGGGCAATGCCGCTGCAGCGCAGAAGGAGGAGGAGGCGCTCTCCGCAAAGCTGGCCGTCGACGAGGCGGCGCTTAGCTCCAAGGGTGACGCGGGCGCGAGGGCGAAGAGCCTCGAGTCGGACTTGGCCGCCGCGCGCCAGGCACTCGAGACCGCGAACGCGGCCGCCAAGGGCGCCGCAAAGGAGTCCGCCTCGAACTTTGCCGCCCTCGCCCAGGCGAAGGGCGACCTTGACGCGGAGCGAAGCCGGCTGGCGGAGGCCGTCAAGGCCTCCGAGGCCGCGACGGCGGATGCCTCAGTTGACCGTGCCCGCCTCGAAAAGCAAGCTTCCGCGGCGGCCGCCGAGCTGGCGCAAGCGAGGAGCGACCTCGACAAGGAAAAGGCGCAACTCGCCCAGGCGCTCGCCGGAGCCGACAGCGTGAAGGTGCGGGCGGCCTCGCTTGAGAACGACCTCTCGGAGCGCACGGCGGAAGCCGCGGCCCTCAAGGCAAAGCTCGTAGCGGACGAGGCGGCGCTCAAGGGAGCCGGCGACTCCGGCGCTAAGGCCCAGGCGCTTGCGGCGGACCTTGCGGCGGCGAGGAGCGAGCTAACCACCGCGCGCACCGAATTCGAGAAGGCGTCCAAGCGGGCCGACGCCGCGACGGCCGAGACCGCCGCCTCGAAAGCCTCCTCGGAGCAATCGATCGCCCGGCTAACCGAGGAAAAGAAGGAGCTCTCGGACCGGCTCGCCAGGGCCAAGGAGGCCGAAGAGGCCGCGCGCGCGGCCGCATCGAAGGGCGCCGGGGACGCCGAGTCCCGGGCAAAGGCCCTGGCCGCCGAGCTTGAGAAGACCAAGGGAGCGCTTGACGTCGCCCACGCCGAGCTCGCGGCCGCAAGGAGCGACTCCGACGATAAGATCGCCGGGGCGCTCAAGGCCACGCTCGCCGAGAAGGCCTCCGCCCGCCAGGAAGTCGAGTCCGCGAACCGCGCGGCGCAGCAGGCGAAGACCGATTCCGCGGCAAAGATCGCCTCGCTCGAGCACGAGCTCGCCGGCCGCTCGTCCGAAAACGAGACCCTCTCCGCAAAGCTAAAGGGCGACGAGGAGGCGCTCCGGTCCGCCGGCGCCGCGGCCGCCCGGCTCCAGGCCCTCTCCGCCGAGCTCGACCAGGCGAAGGCCGATTCCGCGAAGCGCGTCGCCGCGCTCGAGGAGCAGCTTGCAAGTCGCGCATCCGAGAACGGGTCCCTGACGGCGAAACTCAGGGCGAACGAGGATGCGCTAAGATCCGCGGGGGATTCCGGGGCGAAGGCCCAGGCGATCGCGGCCGAGCTTGAGCTGGCGAGGACCGACCTTGCGGCCTCCCGCTCCCAGCTCGCGGACGCGCTAAAGGACGCCGACGCGGCGAAGGCTAAACTTGCCGGCACCGCGGGCGTCAAGGACGAGGCGGACAGGCAGGTGGCCGACATGTCGGACAAGCTGGCCGCGGCGCTTCGCGCGAACACCCTCCTCGCGGACGAGAACGCGCGGCTCAAGCGGTCGGCGCCGCTAAGGCCGTCGGCCGTCGAGGCCGTCGAGGCCGCGGCCAAGGCGGCAGCACCGACCCAGGCCCCCGCGCCCGCCCGCCGGACGCACGTCGTCGCGGACGGCGACACGCTGACCAAGATCTCGCTCCAGTTCTACGGGACCGCGAACCGCTGGCAGGAGATCTACAACGCGAACCGGGACGTGCTGGCGAGCCCGAGCCTACTCTCCGTCGGCTCCACGCTCACGATTCCCTGAGCCTTCAGCCGGGGGGCTTCGGCAGGTAGTCGGCGATGTTCGGGATCTCGTGGACGCGCCGGCCGCCGCTGCGGCGCTCGAAGTACAGGTCCTCCTCCGGCTTCATCTCGGTCTCCTCGCCGTCCGCGAGATCCTCCTCGTCGTCATCGGGGTCGGCGGCGATCCACTCCTGCTCGTCGAAGACGTGGGACATGCGCCGGGCCACCGGGGCCAGGACGAGGGCGGGGTTCCTCACCCGGCCCTCCCGAACGAACTCGAAGAGGCAGGGGTAGAACTTGTGCTCGAACTTGCCCTTGAAGTCGCCGATCCACTTGTTCGGCACGCCGTCCCGCTGGTTCAGGAGCACGACGTCCGAGAAGTGGATGCAGGCCTCGTACCATGCAAAGAGCTTAGGGTTCTTCTCCAGGAGCTGGCAGTTGACAACGCAGACGACCCGGGCGACCTCGATCGTCCGCAGGTCGAGCCAAGACTTGAACGCCTCGATCTGGTCGACCGGGTTCATCCTCCCGTCGAAGACAATGAAGACGTGCGTCACCCCTTCCGGGAACTCGGCCTCGACCGAGCCGTCCTCCCCCATGCTCCAGCGGGCAAGCCCGGTTAGCCTCGCGTCCGCGGGGTCCGCCGGCTCAGGTGCGGCAACGAGCACCGCGGCACGGTCCCCCTCCTCAAGCCCGCCCTCGATCATGTCGGCCAAAACCTCACGGCGTCCGGAGCCCGACGCCCCGACGATCAGATAGACCAGCGGCTTGTCATCGGGAGTGCTCAGAAATTGAAGACCTTGTTCTGCGCCGCGTTGCGCATCCAGTGATCGACCAGCACGAGCGCCGTCATCGCCTCGACGATTGGCACGGCCCGGGGAAGGACGCAAGGGTCGTGCCTTCCTTTCCCCGTCAGCTCGGTAGGCTTTCCGGCCACGTCGACCGTCGCCTGAGGTTTCATGATGGTCGCCGTCGGCTTGAAGGCCACGGCGAAGTAGATCTCCTCGCCGTCGCTTATCCCCCCCTGGACGCCCCCGGAGCGGTTGGTCGCCGTGCCAACCCGCCCCTCCTTGGTCACGTAGGCATCGTTGTGCTCCGAGCCCTTGAGGAGCGTCCCGGCAAACCCGCTTCCGATCTCAAAGCCCTTGGTCGCCGGCAGCGACAGCATCGCCTTCGCAAGGTCGGCCTCCAGCCGGTCGAAGGCCGGCTCCCCAAGCCCGGGCGGCACGCCGCGGACCCGGCAGTGGATGACCCCCCCGACCGAGTCCCCCTGCGCGCGCACCTCCTCGATCCTGCGGATCATGGCCGCGGCGGTCGCGGGATCCGGGCAGCGGACAGGGGTCGCGTCGACCTCGGCAAGCGTCGGGAAATGGGTGGGGGTGCCGGGCTTTAAGCCGATGTCCTGGATGCGGGCCACGAAGGCGCGGATCTCGACGGAACCCGCAAGGGAAAGGATCTTCCTTGCGACGGCGCCCGCGGCCACGCGGCCCACGGTCTCCCGGGCGGAGCTCCGGCCGCCGCCGCGGTAGTCCCGGAAACCGTACTTCATCTGGTAGGCGAAGTCGGCGTGGGACGGCCGGAACTTCTCGCGGATCTCGTCGTAGGCGCCCGGCCGGGCGTCGGTATTGCGCACCAGCATCGAGATCGGCGCCCCGGTGGTCCTGCCCTCGAACACCCCCGAGAGGATCTCGACCCGGTCCGGCTCCTTGCGCGGGGTCGTGATGGCGCTCTGGCCGGGCTTGCGCCGGTCGAGGTCCACCTGGATATCCGCCTCGGCGAGCGGCAGCCGGGGGGGGCACCCGTCGATGACGACCCCGACCGCGGCGCCATGGCTTTCGCCCCAGGTGGAGATGGTGAAGAGCTTCCCGAAGGTGTTTGGCATCGCCTTGCGGGGAGGGTTGGACCGCAAATCCGGCCCGGCAAGCGGCAAATCTGCCCAACAATTGGCAACTTTTTGGGGAATTGGGCGTCTTAACACATCGCCATTTACATTTACGGCGCATTGCCTTTTCATCACCCTTCCCGAATCCGCATGACATTGCGCCTCGCACGCTTGTGGCTCGCCTCCGGCTTCCTAGCCGTCCCGGGCCTGCTGGCTCAGACCCCCCCGGCGGCCCTCCCGAGGCCCGCGGCGCCCGCCGGTGCCGCGGCCGTCATCAAGGGGAGCGACACCATGGTCGACTCGTTCAAGCTGAGCGACGTCGACATCGACTCGGTCTTGGTCTCCCTTGAGAACCTGACCGGCAGGACGATCGTGCGGCCGGGCACGCTGCCGACGGCCAACTACTCGCTGAAGATCAACCGGCCGATCTCCAAGGCCGAGCTCGTGACGGCGCTGGAGACCATCCTCGAATTGAACGGGGTCTCGGTGTCCCCCATGGGCGACCGGTTCCTCAAGGTGACGGCGCTTTCCCAGGCCAAGAGCGAGGCGCCGGAGATGATCACGGAATCGTCGCTCGACCTGCCACCGAGCGGGAAGATTGTGACCAAGATCTTCGAGCTCACGTTCCTTAGGACCTCGGAATTCGTGCCCCAGATCCAGTCCTTCATGACCCCGGGGATCGGCGGCGGGCTCGTACCGCTTGAGAAGGCCAACGTGGTCATGGTCACCGACTCGCTCGAGAACATCCAGAAGATCGAGCGGCTCCTGAAGACGGTCGACCAGCCGAGGCAGGATACCCTCAAGCCCAAGTTCTACGCCCTGAAGAACGGGGCCAAGGCGGCGGACGTTGTCTCGAAGATCAAGTCGATGCTTTCCGGGCCCGCGGCGAACCAGCTGCGCTCCACGACCTCCTACACCGCCGACGACCGGACGAACCAGGTCATCCTCATCGCCGACCCGAGGGAGTACTCGCTCTTCGACTCGCTGATCGCGCAGCTCGACATCAAGTCGGACCCCTTCACCCGCATGGAGGTGATCCCGCTCAAGCACGGCGACGCGAAGGACGTGTCCACGCTCCTCTCCGCCCTCATCAGCGGCCAGAACGCCGCGACGCAGAAGGCCGCCACCCAGTCGGTGCGCCCGGGCCAGATCGCGACGCCGGGCCAGCCCGCCGCCACAAACTCCGTCCCGACCGCGGCCGCCGCGGTCGGCGCCGAGGCCCTCGGCTCCAGCGAATTCAGCAGCTTCATCACGATCCAGCCCGACGAGCGGACGAACTCGGTCGTGGTCTCGGGGACCTTTGACGACATCCGCCTCATCAAGAGCATTGTCGAGAAGATCGACGTCCTCCTGGCCCAGGTCGCGATCCAGGTCGTGATCGCCGAGGTCTCGCTCTCCGACACGGACCAGGACGGCCTGACTGCCCTCGGCCTCACGATCGGGACGGCCCCGAACGGGGGCACGTCCATAACGGGAGCCACGGGAGCCCTGGCGGGATGGACCTTCGGCCCCATCGTGACGGCGGCCGTGACCGGGACGACCGGCACGGGTTCCACAGGGACGACCCCGGTGACCGGAGGCGTCAACCCCCTCAACTTCCTTGCGACCCTCGTCCCGAACGGCGACCTGCACAAGGTGAAGATCCTGCAGCAGGACACGATCACGACGACCCACAACAAGCAGGCCACGATCTCCGTGACCGAGCAGAAGCCGGTCCTCACCGGAACGACCGGCGTCCCGCTGGCCTCGGTCGGGACGAACAGCTCGTTCGCGACCTCGTCCACCGTGAGCTACAAGGACATCGGCATCACGCTCAAGGTGACCCCGCTGATCGGCGACGACGGCGGCATCCAGCTCAACATCGACCAGACCGTGGACAACGACCAGGGAAGCGTGCTGATCGACGGCAACGAGCAGCCGATCATCGGCCACCGGGAGGCCACGGCGTTCATCAACGTGCTGGACGGCCAGATGGCGATCCTCGGCGGCCTCCAGAGCTCGGGCCTCACGACCGACAAGAGCAAGCTCGGGCTCCTCTACGAGATCCCGATCCTCAGCAACCTGCTCGGCGGGCGCACGAAGGACCTTGAGCGCACGGAGTTGATCCTCTTCATCCGCCCGCACGTCATCAGGCCGAGCGAGGCGACGGCGGACACGAATGCCACCATCAGGGGCATGTCGAACCGGGACCAGATCAATCAGTTCCTGAGGAACCCGGACAAGATGCCCGACGCCAAGGAATCGATCATCGACAAGCTGGACACGAGGTGAGCCCCCAAAGGCTCCCGCGAGAAGCCATGCCCGCCACCAAGCAGGACACCCTCCCCGAGTCGATCGCCTCGCGCCTGACGGACGAGCAGCGCCAGACGGTGCTCGAGGCGCCCCGCGGCATGAGGCTCGCGGCACTCGTCAACGCCCTCTCGATTGACGAGAACACCGCGCTCTCGATGGTGGCCGAGGCGGCAGGCCTCGACATCGCGACGAACCTGGAGACGGACCCCGGCGCGCGCGGGCTCCTGCCGGCGCGCCTCGTCCACGACTTCCAGCTGATCCCGATCCGGGTGGGCCCGCCCGCCTCCCCGGATGGCGATCCCGAGCCCACGGCGGCGACCCCGCTGCACCTCGCCTCCGCCTGGCTTCCCGACCCGTCGATGGCCGACTGGCTTAGGACGTTCACGCCGCGGCCCATCGTCTGGCACATGGCGGTGCCCGAGCGCGTGCACCAGCTCATCATCGAGAACTTCGGCGTCGGCTCCGGCGCGCTCGAGGACAGCGACGAGGGCTACGTCGCCCCGGAGGCCCAGCGGGACGCCGAGGCCGACGTGGACGAGGACGCCGCGGTCGTGCGCTTCGTGACCGACGTCATCACGCAGGCGGTCGACGACCAGGCGACGGACATCCACTTCGAGCCCCAGGAGGGCCAGCTGCGGATCCGCTACCGGGTGGACGGGCTCTTGGTCCCCGTCTCCGTCCCGGAGAACCTCCTGCGCTTCCAGGACGCCATCATCTCGCGCGTGAAGATCATGGCGCGGCTCAACATCTCCGAGCGCAGGCTCCCCCAGGACGGCCGCATCAACTTCAAGGCCGGCGGCAACACGCTCGACATCCGCGTCTCGACGATCCCGACCATCTACGCCGAGTCGATCTCGCTGCGCCTCCTCAACAAGAAGAAGGAGGCCTACACGATGGACCGGCTCGGCATGAGCGCCGAGGAGCAGACCCAGATCAAGGAGGTCCTCGACTATCCCCACGGCATCATCCTGGTCACGGGCCCCACGGGCTCGGGCAAGAGCACGTCGCTCAACGCCTTCCTGCGCCACATCAACTCGACCGACCTGCGGATCATCACGATCGAGGACCCGATCGAGTACGAGGTCCCCGGCGTCAACCAGATGCAGGTGCGCTCCGAGATCGGGCTCACCTTCGCCTCGGCGCTTCGGCACGTCCTGCGCCAGGACCCCGACGTCATCATGGTGGGCGAGATCCGCGACCGGGAGACGGCCGACATCGCGATCCGGGCGTCGCTCACGGGCCACCTGGTCTTCTCGACCCTCCACACGAACGACGCGCCCGGCGCCATCACGCGCCTGGTCGACATGGGGATCGAGCCCTTCCTGGTCGCCTCGGCGATCGAGCTGGTGATCGCCCAGCGCCTGGTCCGCAGGCTCTGCCCGGAATGCGCGCGGATGGAGCCCGTGACGAAGATCAAGGTGCTCGAGTCGCTCTCGATCCTCGGCTGCGACCCCAAGGAGGCGGAGACGGTCACGTCGCTGCGGGCGCCCGTCGGGTGCGACCGCTGCCGCGGGACGGGCTACCGGGGCCGGATCGGCCTCTTCGAGATCTTCCGCCTGAACGAGGAGATGCACGCCGAGATCCTCCGGCGCGAGAGCACCCGAACGCTCGCGCACAGCGCGCGCCAGCAGGGCATGCGCACGCTTGGCCAGAGCGGGTGGGAGAAGGTCAAGGCCGGCCACACCACCCTCGACGAGGTGCTGCGCGTGATCACGATCTCCGACAGGTAGGGCCGGCCCCTTAAGGAAGCCCGATGCCCCGCTTCGCCTACAAAGCCCGCGACTCCGCCGGAAACCCCGTGGAGTCGGCGATCGACGCCCCGACGAGGAAGGACGCGCTTAGGCTCCTCTCCGCCCGCGGGCTCTCCGTCGCGGCGGTCGTCGACGCGTCGCCCGCGCCGGGGACGGCCGCGGCGGCCCCCCAAAAGCGGAGCACCCCCCGGGCGCAGGAATTGGCCGCGGAGCAGGCCGGCGGGGCCCGCGGCGCCTCCGCCCCGAGGCGCGCCGAGACGCTTCCCTTCCTTGAGTCCCTCCACGACCTGACCTCGAGCGGACTCTCGGGCGGCGAGGCCGTGCGGCTCCTCTCGATGCGGATCAAGGAGCCGCGCCTTCGCACGCTCTGCGAGGGGCTGTGGGCGCGCCTCAGCGAGGGGGCGCCGCTCTCGCGCGCGATGGAGTCCTACCCCGGGGTCTTCGACAGCTCGACAACGAATCTCGTCCGCGCCGGCGAGGCGACGGGCTCGCTCAACGACACGCTCAAGCGGCTGATCGACCTCATGACCGAGCAGAAGGAGCTGCGGACGGCGCTCCTGACGGCGATGGCCTACCCGGTCGTGATCGTGGTCGCGTCCTTCGGGGTCGTCATGTTCTTCCTCTTCTTCCTCTTGCCGAGGCTGCAGACCCTCCTGCATTCCCTGGGGGGCAAGATGCCGCTCTCGACGCGGATACTGATCGCGCTCGCCAACTTCACGCTCCACTACGGCCTTTTCGTCGTCATCGCGGCCGCGATAGGGATTGTCGCGGCCTGGAGGTGGCGCGAGACGGAAGCCGGGCGCGAGAAGAGCGACGCATGGCTCCTGCGGCTTCCGGTCATAGGCCCCTTCATCGGCTCCCAGACCGTCCTCGACTTTAGCCAGACCCTCGGCGTCCTCCTGCAGAACGGGATCACGGCGGCCGAGGCGCTCCGGATGACCGAGCGCCAGATCAAGAACCGGGTCCACCGCCGCGCGTTCGACGGGGCCATCGACCGGGTCCTCGAGGGCGAGGCGCTCTCGACCGCGCTCGGCCGGACGGGCTGCTTCCCGGACCTTGTCCTCGACCGCCTCGCCGTCGGCGAGAACACGGGCAACGTGGTGCCGTGCCTCAAGGACATCGCGACCACCTACCAGCTGAAGATCTCGAGGCAGCTCAACATGTTCACGAAGGTGATCGCGAGCGTGATCCTGGGCGCCGTGTTCGTCTTCGTGGGCTTCATCGCGATCGCGATGGTGATGGCGGTCCTCCAGGTGAGCTCGAGCTTCAAGGTGGGCGGCTAGGTGCCGCCGTCGTCGTCGTCGTCCTGCGCGGGACACCCGGCGGGCCGCCCGTAGTTGAGCAGGTATCCCTTTGGGAATTCCGCGACGAAGCCCTCGGATCCCGTCGAGTTAAAGCCGCTCCCGAACACGAGGCGCCCGTCCGCGGAGACGCCGAAGGCGAGCATGCTGGTCCAGTCGCTTAAGCTCACGCCCGCGCCCTCGATGACGCTCTTCAGGTCGAACCAGCCGTAGGCGTTGTGGAGGTAGCTGCTGCTGTTGTCGAACGTGACCAGGACCCGACCGGCCGAGGCGAGGCCGCCGAAGTTCGTGAAGTTGGTCGCGGTCTGCGCGCCGGGGAGCCCCAGGGGCTCGACCTTCCCGTCGCGCCAGAGGAGGAATTCGCCGCTAGGATGGGCCGCCGAGTCGCCGGTGCCGGCGATCAAGCGGCCGCCCGGCGTGATCGCGAAGGCGACCGTCCACGTGCCGCCCGCGGCGAGCGGCAGCGCGCTCAAGCCGCGCCCGTGACGGTAGACGTAGCCCACGCCCCCGGGTCCCGACGGCGCGCCCCCCGACGACCATCGATCCGTCGGCGGTTGTCGCGCGGCCCGCGGGCGGGCCCGAGGCGGCGCCGGGCAGGAGCCCGAGCGCGGTCATCCCCTCGGACGGCGTCCACCGGAAGGGAATCTCCTGGCCCGAGGAGTTGGCGTTGAACCCGTAAACGACCCGGCCGTCGGCCGACACCGCGACGGCGGCGCTGAACATCGGCATCCCCGGGAGCACCCCGATGACCGTGATGTCCTTCGCGTGGTGGGTCGCGAGCGCGGCCACCACGTCCTGGCCGGAATTGTCGGTGAGCGAGCGGTAGGCGATATCGAGGCCATCGCTGGCGATGGCCGAGGCGGTGACGTTGCGCGTGACGGCGGGAGGCGTCATCCCGGGAACGTCCGCGGGCAGCGGCGCAAGGCCGTCCCTGAGGGTCCAGGTGACGGCGGTGTCCCCCGCGCCGCCGGGATTGAGCGTGCTTGCGGGATTCTGGGTCGCAAAGCCGACGGCCACGATCTCGCCGTCGTCGAGCACGGCATCGCGGATCTGGCTGTTCGCCTTTCCGCCGGGCAGCTGGCCGACGGGGTAAAACGCGACGTCCGCGGCAAAGATGGGGGCGACGCACAGGGCGCAGACTGCCGCGGCGAGGCCGCGGTTGATGGGGGAATGTCTATTCATGGCAGGGATCCTTCCTTGGTATGGGTTGTATGATGTATGTCGGAATGGCCCTTGCGGGCCGCCGGAATGAATGCACCCGGCGACCATATAATGCAATTGACTGTCGATATAGGCCCTTGGGGCGTTACCCCAACAGGGCCGTGAATGAGCGTGCTATTCCCTGACTGGCTGAATCTTACGATGGATATCAACCCACCGTCAAAAAAAGGTGATTCTTGGGGGAGACGCGGCGCGCGCTAAAAATGCAAGTTCAAGTCTCGCCACGGGCACCAAGAGTCCGGATGCGAGGACCGTGTTGAAGCATTTCATTGGGGATCTGTTTTCACCCATCCATCAACCGGAGGAACCGAGATCACGTCCTCGTGGTCGGGCGAATTCTTCAATCAACGTGAAAAGCGATTACCTTATCGTCCACAAGGAGGGCGTAGTCGCCGGGTGCCAGCTGTCCAGGGGCGGCCTGGAGGCCATTGGGGACGGCCGTAAGCGTGAGGGGAAGCTGGCGGGGATAGACCTGAAAGATGGCTGTCAAAAAGCGTGGTATGAGCGCTAAAATAAGCTCGACAAACAACGTATCCGATATAAGGATACACATATGCCTCCGAGCTACGATGAACTTGCCGAGCGCGTCCACGCGCTGGAGGTCGAGAATGCGTGGCTGAAGCGGATGGTGTTTGGTCCTGGGAAAAGCGAGAAGCTGGACCGGCTGCAGACGAGCCTGCCCTTGGAGGATGCGCCGCAGGCGCCGGCAGAGGCGAAGGTGGAGTTGGTCAGCTACGAGCGGCTTGCGTCGCCGAAGCCGAAGAGGGAGACGCCGGCGGAGGCCTTCCGCAACGTGCCGGTGAAGGAGACGGTGGTGATCGAGCCTCCTGAGGTGAAGGCCGACCCGGATGCCTATGAGAAGATCGGCGAAGAGCGTACCTTCGAGATCGATGTCACGTCGCCGCAGATCTATAAGCGGGAGATTATCCGGCCGAAGTACCGGCATAAGCTCGACCGGACGCGGCCGCCGGTGGTGGCCAAGGCGCCGGAGCGCCCGGTGGTGGGCGGCTACGCCTCGGCTGGGCTCCTGGCCTGGATCGCACTCTCCAAATACGTCGAGCACGTGCCCTTTTATGCCGGGAACGGCATAAAAGGGCCTATGCCGGTTGGCGGACTATGCCGGGCCGCCTAGATACGTAGATGGGAGTGAGCGGTTTCAACCCGGCATAGTCCGGATGCGGTTCTCGGATGGTCGGCAGCTGCGTTAAGCTGACGCTGCCATGAAATCACTCCTCGATCCCGAGAATAATCCGGGCCTGTACAGCGGGCCCTTGCGTACCTATATCGGCGCTTACACAGCTCTGTTGACGGCCCAGGGATACAAGCGGCCTACACTCTATCCCGACACCCTCCTGTTTGCCGACCTGGATGTGTGGATGCGGCGAACGAGTCTGACGGTTGAGGCTCTGGATGAACCAACATTGGAGCGGTTCCTCGCCCACCACATGCGCACGAGAAGCTCGCGCCGCAGGCCGATGAGGGCGGCTCTTCTAAGATTGCTAGCGATGTTACGAAAGGCAGGCGTAGCGGCGCCCCCAAAGCCATTGCTACTCACTCCGGTAGAACACTGTCTCCGGGAATATGCTCATTACCTAGAAAGTTACCGTGGGTTCGTGCCAACTTCGATCGCTGGGTATATTTTGCCGGTCCGGAGGTTTTTGATCCGTGAATACGGCGCTGGCCCGGTCGAATTGGGAGTTTTGAGAGCACCGGCGATACTGAGCTTTATCCGTCATCATGTCCAACGGCATGGCCGCCTCTCAGCAACGTACCTGACGAATGCGCTGCGCTCGTTCTTCAAGTTCCTGCGTCATCGTGGCGAGATCACCTTGGATCTGGTGGCGGCAGTCCCCTCCGTCGCAGGATGGACACTGGCTGGATTGCCGAAGCAGTTACCGCGAGGGGCGGTGCGCCGAGTTTTAGCAAATCAAGAGCGGGATGATGCAGCTGGCCGGCGCAACTACGCTATACTGCTCTTACTGGCGCGACTCGGGCTGAGGTCGTGTGAAGTTGCGGCCTTGCGGCTCGAGGATGTCGATTGGGAAGGAGCCCGCGTCAACATCAGGTCACGGAAGGGCGGCCGGGTGATTGCCCTTCCGCTGCCCGGCGATGTGGGACGCGCAATCGCGGAATATCTCAAGGATGGTCGCCCAAATTGCACTAGCCGTGAAGTCTTCGTCAGCACCCACGCACCATTGGCCGGTATCAGTCGAATCAGCGTTGGCCATGTTGCCCGCCGTGCGCTGCTGCGTTCGGGCATTAGCGGAGTCAGCATGGGAGCCCATACCTTCCGACATACGCTTGCGGGCGAGATGCTCCGTCGCGGCGCCTCGCTTGACGAGATTGGCCGAATCCTTCGTCACAAAGACGCGAGTACGACGGCAATCTATGCCAAGGTCGATATGGAGGCACTACGACCGCTCGCCGTGCGCTGGCCGGGAGGTGTTGTATGAAAGCGCTGCACAAAGCGATCGGCGACTACCTGCAGCTCCGTCGCGGCCTTGGCTACAAACTCGAGATCGATGAGCGCCATCTCCATAAGTTTGCCGCGTTTTTGGAGAAACAAAAGGCGACCCGGATTACGACAAGGCTTGCCATGGAATTTGCGACAGAGAACCCCTGTTTGGATCGCGGCGGCTGTGTATCTCGCATGTGTACCATCCGAGCGTTTGCCCGCTATTGGAACGGGATTGACCCAGCCAGCGAGATCCCGCCCAAAGGGCTGCTCCGCTCACCACGGAAGAGGGCAAAGCCCCGACTTTGCTCGGAGCGGCAAATAAACCGCCTACTGAAGGCTGCGCGTGGGGGGCGGCTGACGCAAACCCGCGGATTGCGCCCGTGGACCCTTTACGTGCTCTTCGGCCTGCTGGTGGTCACCGGCATGAGGGTCAGCGAGGCCGTTAACTTACGATCCGAAGATGTTGATTGGAGGGAAGCCTATCTAACCATCCGCGATACAAAATTTGGGAAGTCGAGGCGGGTCCCACTCCACCGTTCCACCCTTAAAATCCTTCGTCGCTATACGGATCGGAGGGATCGTTTCCTTCGGACTGGCTGGCGGCGTTCGTTCGTATGCCAAACGAGCGGACTCTTCTTTGTATCCAATCGTGGCACGGCTCTCAACGGAGGATATCTGCGATGGTCGTTCCGTGAGCTGCAACGCAAAGCGGGACTTACGGCCCCAGGTGAGCCTCGGGTCAGAATCCATGATCTGCGGCACCGCTTTGCTGTCGAAACTCTTCGTCGCTGGTATGAGCGATCGGTCACGAACGTGGAGGCACGTTTGCCCGTGCTATCGACCTTCCTTGGGCATGTGAACGTCGCCTCCACGTACTGGTACCTGAGTAGCACGCCAGCACTTAGGGCCGCCGCCATCGGTCGAGTCGAATCACGCTGGAAAGGAGCCACCCATGTCACCGACAACTGAACTCCCGTTCTTGATCGAAAGCTTTTTTTCAAAGCGATTGGTCTCCCAGCGCAACGTGAGCGCACACACGATCGCCTCCTACCGTGATACCTTCAGATTGCTCTTTGCCTTTGCGGAAAGGGAGCTCCATCGGGCTCCGACACGGCTAGCTCTGGGGGATCTGAATGCAGAATTTATCGGCCGCTTCTTGGACATGGTTGAACGGGAACGCGGGAATGGCGCGAGAACCCGAAATCTGCGCCTGACCGCAATCCGCTCCTTCTTCCACTATGCGGCACTCGAGGTGCCCGAGCATGCCGGCCTGATCCAACGCGTCCTGGCCATACCTCCCAAGCGCTGTGAACGAAAGATCGTCGGCTTCCTAACCCAAAAGGAGGCTGCCGCGATCCTGGCTTCGGTCGATCAACGCTCTTGGGGCGGGATGCGAGATTACGCGCTCTTGCTCACTACCATGCAAACTGGCCTGCGACTCGCCGAAGTTACCGGCCTACGCCACAAGGATGTCACCCTCGGGCCGGGCGCCTCCATCCATTGCCTTGGAAAGGGCCGCAAAGAACGATGCACGCCGCTGACAAAGTCCATTGCTCGAGTGCTACAGGCTTGGTTCCGCCGACAAGGGGAGGCCAGCGAAGGCTATCTGTTCCCTAGCACGCGCGGCGGCCGACTTAGTCACGATGCCGTGCAGGATCTGGTGGACAAGCACGTCACTGCGGCCTGCCAAAAATGTCCCTCGCTCAAAGGGCGTAAAATAACGCCCCATATGCTGCGACACACGGCAGCGATGGAACTGTTGCAGGCCGGCATCGATCGCTCGCTGATCGCCATCTGGCTTGGCCACGAATCAGTGGAAACCACGCAAGTCTACCTTGATGCGAACCTGTCACTGAAAGAGCAAATCCTTGCGCTCAGCCATAAGCAGAATGGACGTGTCAGTCGCTTCAAACCCGGAGACCAGCTACTCGACTTCCTTCGCAAACTATAGCCATCACCGCATCCGGACTATGCCGGGTTGAAACCGCTCACTCCCATCTACGTATCTAGGCGGCCCGGCATAGTCCGCCAACCGGCATAGGCCCTTGTACCGATTGGAGCGCCAATCGGAGCGCTGGGGGGCGTCGATCCCCCGGCAGACCATGGCAGACTGGATCCGGATCACCGCCGAATGGCTGGAGCCGATCTACCGGCAGATGCTCAAGCGGCTCTTGGCGGGAGGGTACCTGCAGGCCGACGAGACGCCGGTTAGGTGCAACGACCCCGATGAAAAGCACGGGGGCACGAGCGAGGGATGGCTGTGGGTGATCAGTAAGCCGGGAGACGACGTGGTCTTCGACTGGCGCCTGTCGCGCCGGCACGGGGAACTGACGACGCTCATCGAGGGCTTCCACGGGATCCTGCAGTCGGACGCGTGGGGCGCCTATCCGAGCTATGTGCGCAAGCACCCGGAGGTCACCTGGGTCGGCTGCTGGGCGCATGCCAGGCGCAAGTTTTTTGAATCCGAGCGGGAAAACCCGAGGGCGGTGCGCTTCGTCCTGCGGATCATCGGCTGGCTCTACGAATGCGAGGCGCTGTGGGACGAGAAGAACCTGACCGTGTCCAATCGTCGTCGGCACCGCCAGAAGCACTATACCCGGCCACTCTACTGGCTCAAAAAGGTCGCGACGGGCCTCAGGGCGAAGGCGCGGCCCAAGTCCGGGCTCGGCAAGGCGTGCGATTACCTGCTGCGCCACTGGGCCGAGCTGACCAGGCACCTCGAGTACGGCGAAACCCGTCTCGACAACAACCTCGTCGAAAATGCGATCCGCCCGTCCGCAATCGGCAAGAAAAACTGGCTGTTTATCGGCCATCCCGACGCCGGCCAGCGCTCCGCCATCATCTACTCGATCGTCGTCTCCTGCCAGCGCCGGAAGATCGATCCGCTCCTTTACCTGCGCGACGTCCTCACCCGGCTGCCCGCGATGACTACGCGTGATGACCTCGACGCCCTGACCCCAGCAAACTGGAAGCCAACCTGAGTTGGCTCTTCCTGTCCCAATGGGCACCATTGCGACGTCTCGCATGGCCCCATCTTGATTGCTCAATGGGCACCATCAAGAAACCCGTCCAAGGCACCGGGGCGGACGCTTACATTTGGCACGCACAGGGAGCAATAGAAGACGGGAACGCGAGTGATTCCGGATTCCGAAGCTACTCTGGGGAGATTGATTCCAAAGCCTCGATGATCTCGTCGGCGAAAAAGGGCTTTTCAATGATTTTGCGAACCCCAAGCCGCATGTATTCGTTTTTCGCTTCCGGGTTTAGGCCGCCAGACACCACAATGATTTCCAAAGGTCTTTTTTGGCTCACTAGGAGGCGTACCAACTCGAGACCCGAAAGATTGGGCATGTAGTGATCGGTTACCAGTATCTGGAAGGCTCCATTAGCAGCCTCAATCCTTTCCAGCGCCTCACGCCCATCGGCCACGCATTCAACCGCATACTTTGCCTGACTAAGAGCAAAACAGATCGCCTTCCGAACTAAGATGTTGTCATCGGCGCACAATACGCGGCGGTGCGGCGCTGTTGTTGAATAGTCAGGTGGATTGGGCATCGTCTAGCCGAGTATCTGCCGTTAATCCGCTCCTGCTGGAGAGATTCGATGGCAGAAATTGGAGCAATGTATTACTACCGGAATCGCTCACGTCTGCCATCGGGGCCGCTCCCTGACTTTGGAATCGGTGGATTGGTACCGAGGCCGGATGATCAGGGAAGGCTCTCTCGTACGATTCTCAGCCTGCCAATGAGTTGATGAACAACTCGGCGGCATGGAGGAGCTCGCCGCTATCCTTCAATCCGAGCTTGTCCTTCAGGTGCTCGCGGTGCGTCTCCACCGTCTTTACGCTAATACCGAGTTGCTGGGCAATTTGTCGATTCGGCGCCCCGGAGCCGATGAGTTGGAATACCTGCAATTCCCTGTCAGAAAGTCCCTCTGCTCCTTTCATCTGCCGACCCGGGGAGCGGTGAAGCAGCCCCCTGAACAAGGTGACGAAGATCTTCGGGCTCAGGTAAACCCGTCCGCTCAGCACGCTGCGAATCGCTTGAAGGACTTCCGGGGTGTCGGCGGTCTTCATGACATAACCGATTGCCCCGGCCCTTAGGGCGCGCTCGGCGAAGAGTGCCTCGCTAAGCATGGAAAGCACGAGAATCTTTAGCTGCGGACGCTCGCGCGAGAGGTCTGCAATGAGCGTTAGGCAATTCTGGCCGTCCAGCATCAGGTCGAGCAACAAAAGGTCCGGCTGATTGCGGTCTATGCTCATTCGCGCACTGCGCACGTCACCCACTGCGTCGACAACCTCGAAATCGGGTGCGGCGCTCAACAGTTGGGAAAGCCCGTCCCGTACGACCGGAAAATCCTCGACAATGATGATTCGCGGCCGGGCTACTTTGTTGGGGGCATCGTGCGCGGTGCTGCTGTTCATAAGCTACCGAGTACCATGAATGATGGAAATTCGCGCAATAGCAATGCGCGGACTTCTGTCTCAAGCTATTCAAAGGCTATCCGGCCTAGCGCCGAGGCAATCGGTTGCCTATGTGGGTTTATAGGCAACCCCGAATCTGATGAGAGGATCAAATGGGCACCTTTACCCATTCTTAGATAGGCATTGGAGTCTCCGCACCGGGGAGGGGAATCTAAACCCCCGCCTTTACCCGTTCGAGCATATGTGATTTTTCACTCTATGGTGAGATTCGGATCAATAGCGGCTGTGATGCTTGTTGCTCTTGGCCCCGCCATAGCGAACGGAGGCTCGATGAGAAGTGAGGACGTGTGGCTCCGAAACGGATCGTACGTGGCCCAGGTGTATTCCATTCCGGAAGGCAGCTTCGCGAGCACACTCACCTTTGTCAGCCAGATGCCCGACGGCAGCCTGATCGTCGGATCGAGCAACGGCGCGTATCTCTATGACGGAAGCCGGTGGACTCAGATCGTCCATATCTCCAAGGCGTGTTCCCTGCTTAAGACCCGCAATGGCAAGATTCTGGTCGGTGGCGGGGGAACCGTATTCGAGCTTCGCCAGGGAGGGGTGGGGGAATTTGAAGCGATAGCGCGTCTTGTGTTGGGGGGTGTGGAGGACGAGCTTCATTTCTTGGCGGAGGACCCAGAGGGGAAGCTCCTGGGTGCGTACAGGAAGGGCCTTTTCCAAGCGGGAGAGGGGACAAGCGCGAAATTGGCGGGCATAGCCTCCGAGACGCAGGGGATCGCCTCGATCCCTTCCGGCACGTTTATTGCCGTCAATGAGCATGGATTCCATTTGGCGCGCGTTAACGCATCACTCGTGCCCATCAATATTGAGGAAGGGTTCCGCGATCAGCTTGGAGACGAACATATTGTTGATATTAAACCCAAGGATTCGAGCAGCTGCTGGGCCATAACAAGCGGTGGCAAGACCTTCTCATTCGACGGCCAATTGCTTCAGCCTGCGCCGTGGCTCGCGGCCAATCCGGGGCTGCGCCTGCTTCCCTCCTGCATCGTGGACCTCAATAAGGGCTTTCTCGTTGGAACCCTCCAGGACGGGCTCTTCATCTTCGAAAGGGATGGGCGCCTAAAGGCGCACCTAGACAGTGAGAATGGGCTGCCTGAGCAGGCCGTGGTGGCGGCAGCCACGGACCGGGATGGAGGCCTTTGGGTGGCGACTCAACGGAAGCTGGTCCGCCTCGACGTCCAGCTTCGATTCCTTGATTTTGGCCTGAAACAGGGGCTCAATGTACAGGACGGTGAGGTGACCGCAAGGCACATGGGCCGCCTCTATGTTGCGGGCAGCGGAGGGCTGTTTGTCCAGAATCTTGCGGCGAAGGAGCAGAAAGAGGCTTTCCAACCGGTTCCGGGGCCGACAGCAGTCCGCGGCCTCGTATCGGATGGGGATACCCTTTGGTTCGGCGGCCGTACGCTGTCATCGATCGGGAGCGACGGGAGGCTCCAGGCCTACGATACCAAGGAGATTTACAGCCTCCTTTCCCCCGGCGACAGAAGGGATCTGCTGTTATGCGGCACGAGCGACGGGTTCGCCTTGCTCCGAAAAACCGAAGGCCAATGGCGGGTAGACACGTTGGTCCCCGCGGGAGGCCTGACCGTCTACGGCATCGGGGAACTCTCCCCCAACGAATACTGGGCTATGCTGGGGACCGGAAAAGCGGCACGCCTTCGCGAGAGCCACGGTGCGTGGGGACTCAAGGTTTTCGGCGCTGAGTCGGGCCTTCCCGATCGCTGGATCGACTTGGGGATCACGGAGGGTCACATCGTGGTTCCCGCCGAACCCTGGCATCCCTTGCCGGGCACGCGCGCCGATGAGTGGGACGAGGCGAGGGGCCGCTTTGTCCCCACCGAGGACTACACCTACTATTATGGCTGGCTCGGTCCCCACATCTATCACCCTGTCTTCTACAAAAGGAACGGCGAAGCGTTGGTCATGGCGACCAACCGCGACTGCCGGCTCGTGGACCGTCCACCCAAGGTCATTTTCTCGGCTATCCAGGAGGCCGCTCAAAGCCGCGAATCCTGTGCATACGGTGTGTTTAAGGATCAGGATGGGTCGATTTGGATAAACCATCTCGGCGGTGTGCTGCGCTGCTCGGGCTCCTTTGACGAGCCCCTTCCAAAGGAGGACAGTCTCGTGATTCGACAGATCCTGGACATCCGCAGTGGGAGATTGCTCGCTGCGAATGTGCGCAATGGAGAATCGCTTTCCCTCGGTCCCGAGAACAACTGGCTCCACATCAGCGCGGCGCTTCTGGAGTTCCGTTCGGAGGAATTCGCCATCTTTAGGATCTGGCTGGAGGGGTTTGAGCCGGAGCCGAGCGGCGATTCATGGCTCAACCGTGACCAGCCCAATCCGGGCAACCAGCATTGGTCCACCGTGTCGGAACGAGACCTCTCCAACCTCCCGAGCGGGAGATACACGCTTCATGTTGAGGCTCTTGACGGGATGGGGATACGGAAACAGGAGCTAATGATTCCGTTGGAGATCCGCACTCCATGGTACAAGAGTAGAATGGCAGTCGCATGCTATGCGGCGGCCGGTTTGCTCCTGATCGGAATTCTGATCTGGACGCGGGAAATGCGTCTGCGCTGGCGCAACAGGCAGCTTGCCAGGGCCGTTGAGCAGGGACGGGGCGAGATAAGGTCGAAGCACGAGGAATTGCAGAAAGTGCTCATTAGAACGGAGGAACTGGCGCGGGATCTTGCC
>Ga0182027_10002020_pt1 | contig 33155 bp, 32 predicted proteins | sample 712E1DmetaG_FD_121300 | JGI IMG/M metagenome (GOLD analysis project Ga0182027, IMG submission 121300) | Permafrost microbial communities from Stordalen Mire, Sweden - 712E1D metaG (Illumina Assembly) | ecosystem: Environmental > Terrestrial > Soil > Wetlands > Permafrost | place: Sweden...
AAATTTCAGGCGTTCATTCATGGGACAGGTCATATTCCAAGGCATAGGCAGTTCCTCCGCCTATGTTGTACCTGTCACCTATGTAGCTGGTCTATCGTGTTACTTTTGTAGCAAGTCTGTACCACGGCGCCAGGAACCCCTCCGCGCGGAGGAGGCGTGCCACCCGTCGGAGGCCAACAGTGAAGTGGACCCACAAAAAAAGGATGATGTTCCGTATTATGGATACCGACTCCCGCCGGTATGATGGTCGATGTGGTTATAATTGATGTGTGGATAAGTTGGTTCAAAGATTTATTCTTTATCTTCGCGCCGAACGCAATTCATCTCCCCATACGATTCGCGCCTACCAGCACGACCTGAAAGACTTTCTGGCTTTTCTGCAGGCGAAATACCCGCGTCTTTCCCCCGAACGCAACCATCGGCTGGTGATCCGGGATTATCTGGCGAGCCTGCATGAAAAAGATCTCCGGCGCGCCACCATTCTGAGGGCCATCGCCGTCCTGCGGGCCTTTTACAAGTTTCTCATTCAGGAGGGCATCATCCCACAGACGCCATTTGTCGGGCTTCCGATGCCCAAGCGCGAAAAACTACTTCCGAAGTTTTTGCCCGAAGAAGACATGAAAAGGCTTCTGGACATCCCCGCCCAATCTAAGCGCAAATGGGCCCGGCGCGATACGGCGTTGCTCGAGCTCTTGTATTCCTCAGGACTGCGCATCCAGGAACTTTGCCAATTAAACGCTCAGGACATCGATCAGTGGAGCGGCCTGGTCCGCGTCTTTGGTAAGGGGGGGAAGGAGCGGATGGTGCCTGTCGGGGAAACGGCGCTGAAGAGCATCCATGCCTATTTAGAGACCCCTTCCCCCTTGATGGGGGAAGGTAGGGATGGGGGTGTCCCCCCCACCCGTGCCCTCCCCCACCAAGGGGGAGGAAGATTCAATCGAAGCCGCCCCTTGTTCCTGAATCATCGCGGCGGCAGATTGTCGGACCGCGGAGCGCGTCTGGTGGTCAACCGCTGGGTCCGCCAGGCCGCCCTCCACCAGAAGGTCAGTCCCCATTCTTTCCGGCATTCCTTTGCCACGCATCTTCTCAATCGGGGCTGCGACCTGCGCACGGTGCAGGAAATGCTGGGACATAAGAATCTCGTTACGACACAAGCTTATACCCATGTCACGGCCGAACATCTGCGGCAGGTCTACCAAAAGGCCCATCCAAGGGCTTAACCCTCGCCAGGCTTAGCCCGGGGTGAGGGTTGTAACAAAATGTTAAAAAGCATTGACAATTCAACCAGTCGCCGCTAGACTTAGCCAGAATCAGGGGGGATTTATGAAAACAAGAATATTATTGGTCGAAGACGATCCCGCTCTTCGGAAACTTCTCAAGGAAGCTCTTCCTGAAAGCATTTTTATCATTGATGTCGCGGAAACCGGTCGCGAGGGGCTCGATACCATCGTCAAACGCAAGCCTGATCTCATCCTCCTGGATTGGAATCTTCCGGACCTAAACGGCTTTGAAGTCTGCAAGTACGTCAAACAGAACAAAGACTGCGCCCATATCCCGATTATCATGGTGACGGCGTACTCCGAATTGAACAGGAAGGTCTCCGCCCTGGACGTCGGGGCGGATGACTATATCACCAAACCCTTTGAGATCGAGGAACTCATCGCCCGCGTGAAAGCGGTCCTGCGGCGCCGCCAGGGCGGAGCGCCCGAGGAAGCGATCACGAAAGCCAACATCACGCTCAACCTGACCACCTATTCGGTCGAAGTCGATAAAAAGCCGATCGTCTTGACCGCGAAAGAATTTGATCTGCTCTATGTGCTGATGAAGAATGCCGGCCGGATTTTGACCCGGGAATTCCTTCTGGAGCGGATCTGGGGTTATGCCGTGGATGTGTCGACGCGGACCGTCGACGTCCATATCCGCCGCCTGCGCAAGAAGCTGGGGACCAAGAATGCGGACCTGATCCTGACCTTTCGCGGCGTCGGCTACAAATTCAAAGAGGACCACCACAAGTAGGGTATGGCCCCATGGCGTCCAATACCAAAACGGTTATTCTGGTGGCCGATGATGAGGATGCCATGGTCTTCATGCTCCGGGAAGCGCTTCAACACGCCGAATACGAGGTGCTGGTGGCCCACAATGGCCAGGAAGCCATCGATCAACTTCGCAAAAGCCCTCCCGATCTCGTCCTTCTGGATGTGAAAATGCCGAAAATGAGCGGGTATGACGTCTGCCGTCAGATCAAATCGGACACGTTCCTGCGCCACATCCCCGTCATGCTCCTGACGGCCCAGGCAGGGACCGACAGCAAGGTGACCGGCCTTGAACAGGGGGCCGATGACTATCTGACCAAGCCCTTTGACGTGGCCGAACTCATCGCGCGGATCCGGACGCTTCTCCGCCGGACGCGGCTGGGCCTTGAAGCCAATCCGCTGACGCGCCTGCCGGGAAATGTCACGATCGAAACGGAAATCCTCACGCGGATCCAGAACAAAACCCCTTTCGCCGTCCTCTACGTTGATTTGAATTCCTTCAAGGCCTACAACGACACATACGGGTTTGTGAAGGGAGACGACGTGATCCGCGAAACGGCGCGGATTCTCCTGACCCAGTCCGCGCTCTCACGGGGATTTGTCGGCCATATCGGCGGAGACGACTTCATCGTTTTGACGGTCCCGGAACAAGCCGAAGATCTCTGTAAGAGGCTGATTGCCGCCTTCGACGCCAAGGCGCCCGATTTCTACACGCTGGAGGACAAGGCGCGCGGCTATGTCGAAACCAAGGACCGCAAGGGCCAAATCACCCGCTTTCCGCTTCTCTCGATGGCGATTGGTGTTGTGTCCAATCAGGTTCGCCCGCTTTCTTCTCTGGGGGAAGTCAGCAAAATCGGCGCCGAAATGAAGCATTTTGCCAAAGATAACAAGGACAAAGGATCCAGTTATGCGATTGATCGCAGAAAGGAATAGAACCACAGCCGTCGCCCCGGCAATGTGTAAGCCGGGGCCTATCATGATGGGTCCCCGCTTACGGATCGCGGGGACGACGTTCTAACTCATGAAATACAAAATCTTGGTCGTTGAAGACTCGAAGACGGACGCGGAACTTCTGACCAGCGCCTGTCACCAAGGCGGGTTCCAGACGTCCCTGGCTGATTCCGGCGAAAAAGCGCTCGAGATGGTCTGGACCTGGAAGCCCGATATGCTCATCCTCGACCTCGCGCTTCCCGGCATCAACGGCAAGGAGGTCTGCCGTATCCTGCGCGAAGACGAACGCGGCCGGGCGATCCCTCTCATCATGGTCTCCCAGGCGAAGGAACGCGGGGACATCCTTGCGGGATTTGCCGCCGGGACCGACGATTATCTGACCAAACCCTTCGAACCCCAGGAACTGGTGGCCCGGATGAACGCGGTCCTGCGCCGCTACTACAAGAAAAACGGTGAAGGCGAGGTTCTCCGTGTCGGCAAAGTGACGCTCGACCTGTCCAAGCACCGCGTGGAAGTGGGCGGAGAGCCGGTGAAGCTCACCGGTAAGGAATTCGGCCTGCTCGAAGTGATGATGAAAAAGTCCGGACGGGTGCTCTCCCGGCAGTTCCTCCTCGAATACGTCTGGGGCTACGAAGAAGAGGTCCTCACCCGCACCATCGACATGCACATCGCCCGCCTGCGCCAGAAGCTCGGCGACGAAGGCCGCGCGCGCATCCAGACGGTCGAACGCTTCGGCTACCGCTTCTCCGACGAATAGTCAGCTCACAAAAAACACATTTCGAGCAGACATCTAGATCATGAAATTCCTCTTTTAAAAAGAGGAACTTCATGGTAATATTTAATCGATGATTGATCGTAATGAACTTTTAGCTTCGATCCAAAAGGCGCTCAAGAGAAGCCGTGTCGTCGCCCTTTTGGGGCCAAGGCAGGCAGGGAAAACTACTCTGGCTCGCACCTTTGTGCCGCCGGATTCTCCCAATTATTTTGATCTGGAAAACCCGGAGAGCCTGGCGCGGTTGGATCAGCCCTCCCTGGCTCTTGAGCCGCTCAAGGGCCTCGTAGTGATAGACGAGATTCAAAGGCGTCCGGATTTGTTTCCCATCCTGCGCGTATTGGCCGACCGCGAACCGCTCCCGGCCCGGTTTCTCATTCTCGGCAGCGCCTCGCCGGCGATGATGAAGCATTCCTCCGAGTCCCTCGCGGGACGCCTGGAGACCATCGCTGTTGCCGGATTCAGCCTCTCTGAGGTGGGCGTGGCGTCCTTGACGCGCCATTGGCTTCGGGGGGGATTCCCGCGATCGTTTCTGGCTGAATCGGAGGAGGACAGCATCGCCTGGCGGCGAAACTTCATCCAAACCATCGTCGAGCGGGATCTTCCGGCGCTGGGCGTCGAAGCGCCGGCGCCGCTCCTGCTCCGGTTCTGGACGATGCTCGCTCACTATCATGGGCAGATCTGGAATGCGGCGGATCCGGCGCGATCCCTGGGGCTGGGAGAAACCACCGTGCGTCGCTACCTCGATTTCTTGACCGGACTCTATATGGTGCGCCAACTGCCGTCCTGGCACGCCAACCTGAAAAAACGCCAGGTCAAATCGCCGAAGATATTTTTCAGAGACACGGGTCTTCTGCATCAGCTTCTGGGTTTGCGGACGGAACAGGATCTTCTGACGCATCCGCGCAGCGGCGCTTCCTGGGAGGGTTATGCCGTCGAAGAAATCCTGCGGGCTCAGGCGCCCGAAGAGGCCTATTTCTGGGCGACTCATAATGACGCGGAAATTGATTTGATTCTTGTGCGTGAAGGACGGCATTACGGTGTTGAATGCAAGCGCGTGGATGCTCCGCGCCTGAGGCCGTCTTTGCGCATCGCTCTCAAAGACCTTGCTCTGGAGCATATTTGGGTCGTTTATCCCGGCGAAAAACGTTATGCCTTAGCGGACCATATCACCGCCGTGCCCCTGGTGGAATTTCTCCGGGCGGACCCGCTATCAGACCCTGCGTAGACTCAACGAATTATCAAATCCGTTCTATTTACAGCTTCTTTACACCGTCATAACACGGTCGTGACAGCCCCCGGCTATACTTTTCTTGAGGAGGATAAATTTATGGAACGACGACTCTTGATGATCGACGACGATATCGCGCTCGGGAAGCTGGTGCAGGAATTTTTGACGGGCGAAGGCTGGAGCTGCTACTGGGTCGATAACGGCGAAGAAGGTTACCAGGAAGCGCTCGCCTTAAAGCCCGACGTCATCCTCCTCGATTTGAACCTGCCCGGCGTGGGCGGGATGGAGCTGTGCCACCGCATGAAGGGCGATCCGCGCCTCTCGCACATTCCCGTCGTCATCCTCACCGGCGCTTATAAAGAAGTGCGCGATCGCGTCCGGGGCCTCGAACGTGGAGCGGATGACTACATTCTGAAGCCCTTTGATCTGGATATCCTGCTGGCGCGGTTGAATAGCATTTCCCGAGTAAAAGGCAAAGTCGCGTAGGGGCGGGGCACTGTCCCCGCCCGTGATTGGATTGGATGGCGGGCAGGCACGGTGGCCTGCCCCTACAATAAGATTGGACGCAAAAAACCCCGGGCGCTTGGCCCAGGGTTTTTATTAAATCAGTATGTCTCTTGCCTTTAAGAGCCCCCTCACATAGGAACAAACTGCACGTTTTTGTTGTTTCGGAGACATGTTTCCAAGGCGGCTTCGCGGCTATTGGCATCCAGGGACGTATCATTGGCGATCGCCGTACAGGCCGGGATCTGGTAGAGGGCATTAAAGGCGCCCTGGTTGATCGTATAGCCCGTAGGCGAGCCGTTGCCGCCTACGGTTGGCGTTTCAAACGGCAGATAGCTTTGATCGGGACCGTTCGGTCCTACGAGGTAACCGTTCGAATCCACCTGAAACGCGCTGACCGTCGATTCGCCGTTGGCGCCGGGACTCACGATATAGACGGTGTCGTAAGTTCCCGCGCCTTGGGCCGGCTGCACGAAAATACGGGCGCCTGGAGAGCCGGCGGCCGTCGCGGCCTGGGAGATTTCATACGTGGGAACGGAAAATTGCTGAAAGATATTGCCGGGCGAAAGAGAATGGGCGGTACCGCCGATGGTCAGCCCGGCGGAGATCATGGCGACCGCCGCCGACGGAAGCGAGTTATACCAGGCTGGGATCTGAGACAGCGCATTTGAAATGGCTTGTCCCATGGACGTCGTAGGCGCCCCTTTGCTCCCCGGCATTCCGGCAATAATGCCCATAGCAAGAACTGCGGCAGTAATGAGGCCTGCAACAGCAAACGTATGCCAAAATCGACAGGGATCGAAACCGAAATTGCCGTGTTTTATTATGTCGATCAAAGCTTGGAATGGATCCATGTGCGAATAATCGTATCCGTAACGACCAGGATTAAGTGTTGACAACCAAAGCATAGTCGCGAAAAGAGCACCGATAAACACAGCGCCGAGCAGAGCGATAGTTGCGGTGACGGCTCTTGCCGCGGCGGCTTCCGCTCTGCTGAACACCTCATACTGCATGATTGCCGCCAGCACGCCGGTTCCGATTTGGGACGTGGCATTCCCCCCGAGTTTCATCATGCCCATTAGTGAAGCGCCCCCGCCCGCCATCCCCATAATGCCCATGATGCCAATGCTGGATCCCGATCCCCCTGAACCCGAACTGCCGGAAGCGCCGCTTGAAGAACCGCTGAGGCCGGCGGCAAATTTGGAATTGGGGGCGGCGAGATAGTCGGCGATGACGTTGGGGTCGGCGATATAGTTGGGGGAGGATCGGAGGATGTTGACCGCCGAAGGCACATCGGCGGCGGTATTCATCGCAGCAATGATAGAAGGATCAAAAGTCATAGTATCAACCTCAATTAAGAGCCTCCGATAGGAATAAACTGCACGTTTTTGTCGACACACGTTGCCAAAGCGGCCTCGCGGCTCTTGGCATCCAAGGATGTATCATTAGCGATCGTCGTGCAAGCGGGAATTTGATAAAGAGCGTTAAAGGCGCCCTGATTAAGGGTGTAGCCCGTGGCCGTGCCGCTGCTGTTCACGATCGGCGTTTCAAACGGCAGATAGCTTTCGTCAGGACCGTTTGACCCCACCAGGTAGCCGTTCGAATCCACCTGGAACATGCTGACCGTCGAGGTGCCATTGGCGCCGGGAGTCACAACGTAGACGGTGTCATAACCTCCCGAGGTTTGAGCCGGCAGCACGAAGATGCTGGCGCCTGGAGAGCCGGCGGCCGTCGCGGCCTGGGAAATAGCGTACGATGAAACGGAGAATTGCTGAAGGGTGTTGCCGGAGGAAAGAGAATGGGAGATTCCGCCGATGGCCAGCCCGGCCGAAAGCACGGCGACGGAGGCCGTCGGAAGCGTATTATACCAGGTCGGAATCTGACTCAACATATTCGAGATGGCCGATGCCGTTGGAGTCGTGGGAGCGTCTTTGTTCCCCGGCCTTCCGGCAATGATGCCCGCGGCCAGGACCGCGGAAGTAATGGCGGTAGCAACAGCGAGAGTCATCAGGAAAGCGAAAAGATCCGGATTAGGATGTATAGTGAAAAGACCATGGCTAGCGGAATGAAGCCATCCGTTAGCTCCCGTTAAACCGGTGGGGTAATAATCAGATGGATTTGGCATCTTATATGATTTTGGATTAAACGGAGACATTTTCGATAGCCAGAGCATCGTGGCGCCTATAGCGCCGAAATACACCGCGCCGAGCATGGCGATCGTTGCAGTGACGGCATGCGCCGCGGCGGCTTCCGCTCGACTGAACACCTCGTACTGCATGATCGCCGCCATAATGCCAGACCCAATTTTTGGCATAAGCGCCTGCGGGCCGGTGGGATCGGGAGGATTCAATCTCGCGTCTAGTTCAGCAGGACCTACTAAACCATTATCAGTTGTTAATTTTGCTTCATCATCTGCGAGCTTGCGCGTTAGTTTTTCAAGATTGTCAAAGTAATGTTCATCACCGTCTGGACCATTTATCTGTTCGAAGAGCTGAATGTTAGATTTATCTTGCTGAATGGCGATAGTATCGTTCTGTACATTCTGTAAAGCAGTTCTAACTCCTGCTGACATGTTTGTTCCAGTTCCACTACTACCACCAAGCATGCCCATCAGTTGGGAGCCGCTACCCGCCAACCCCATTATCGACGTGATGCTGCCGCTGTTTGCTGTTGATGTCGGTGTTGGTGTCGTCGTTGTCGCGGGGGGATTAATCGTTGTGTTGCTGGAGCTGAGGATGTAAGTAGCGATCAGTGTGGGGTCGGTAATGTAATTGGCGCGCAGGATCGCCGTCGCTTCAGCGATGGTGGTCACGGAGGCGCTATTGATCAGCGCCAGAATTGAGGGGTCGACAGTCGTAGCCACGGTCTCTACCTCCACCTAAAGTATGGATGGTGAATGTTACGGGAGTGTTAACAATTTAATGAAATCCAAAAAAAATCTCGTGAAGAGTAAAGCGTGAAGCGTGGAGCGTAAGGCCTAGGGATCAGGGCGGGTCCAAGAGTCGGCATTTTTAATCATGATTGATATTTGAGCGAGTATATGTCGGCACTGATCATCTAAAATAACGGCCTTTGTCGAATCGAGATATCCACAACACACCGAAAAATCAATCCAAACTTGAGTTTCGCAGGCTTCAGCTTCTGCATCGCTCAGCTTGGACACAAACGCTGCGCGATAGCGCCTCTTCCTCCAGGCTTCGGCCAGATTGGCGCATATCGAACGAGAAGATCGACGAATCTGATCGACAAGAGAGTATTTCTCCTCTGTTGGGAAAGCCTTGGTCAGGGTGAAGATGTCTATAGCCAAGGAGCGTGCATTCTTATAAACGCGCAAATCCTTAAAATCCTGAGCAATTTCAATCATTGCATCTATTTAGAGGTATTTAACCGGGTTTTTATTCATTCGCTTCACGCTTCACGCTTTACGCTCCACGTTTCGTAAAAGAATTTACCGGAATTTCATGCTGCCGTAACCTTGCCGTAACAATTAGAATGTACCCTTAGGCCCAGGACAGAAGACCCAGGAACAAACAGATAAAAGGCAGGTGACAAATGGGTAATATGAAATTTGTAGGGGCGGACCCCCGCGTCCGCCCGCAATCGGGGTTCCCTTTCATTCGATCGATTCAAATTTCGGGCAGGCGCAGGGGCCTGCCCCTACGATTGATTTTTGCCGTTTGCCTTTTGCCCTTTGCGTTGCCATTGGCCGTGGCCGCGGACCTGCCGCCTGTCTCGTCTTCCGCGTCGAATTCCATCCCCGATCCGAACCTTCTGACCTCTCCGGATGCTTCCGCTATAGAGGAAGGCAAGGCGCTTTATGAGAACGGCCAGCTGATCGCCGCGCTGGGCAAATTTATGGCCGTATTAAGGAATGACCCCCATAATCCCGACGCCCGCCAATACCTGCGTTTGATCATCGACACGATGCGCCAGAATCCGTCTGTAACGTCGAGTAAAATCGGGACCAGCGGGCAGGCCGTGACGGTCAACCCGGCCGTACAGGAAGAAATCCGCCTGATGCTTCAGCTTCGCTCCCGTCTGATGATGGATTTGGGCGCGATTCCGGGCGTGCAGATGAACGTCCAGAATAATGTCAATCAGATCTGGATCGATACCTCCCTCCTCTTCGGGGACAATTCCGGCGGGCTCCGAGAGCAGGGGATCCCCATCCTCGACAGGACCGCGGCCTGGTTGAAGACGTATGGCCAGCAGCCGGCCATCATTCATTGCTATCCGGAGGAGCTTCAGGCCGCCGGCACGAACGGCTCTCTTTTCCTCCACCGGTATTCCGAGCTGTTTAATTATTTCGTCGAAGAGCGCAAGTTGTCTCCCCAGCGCTTTGTCAGCGCGGATCTCCTGAAAAACTCATCCTCCCCCCTGGTGGGGGAGGATAAAGGTGGGGGGGGGAGTCCGTTGCAGAACCCCCCATCCCAGCCTTCCCCCACAAGGGGGGAAGGAGTTCAAGTGTCGAGCGCTGCATCCCATATCGTCATCGAGACCATCGGCGCCCAATCCTCCATGATCGAGGATATGCCCTCTATGGCCCCGGGGCGGCTTTCGTCCCAATGGCTGGAAGATTCCATCGTTTTCAGCCGCAAGATTTTTAATCCGGAAGAGGGGGAATGGGTCAATTTGGATCTGGCCGCGCTTTCGCGTTCAGGGCTGCGGGAGTGGAACTTTACCTTGACTCCCGTGGGAGGAAAATCGGCTCAACCGGTTTTACTGATGAGCGGCAAGGGAAATCTGCTGATGCGCCTGGGTTGGGACGGTCATGACCAGAAAACCGGCAATTTTGTGCCGGCCGGGAACTACACCGCCAAACTCGTCTCGACCAATTCCGACGGGACGATCAAGAGTCGGGAAGATATTCTTCAGGTCGACCGGACGACCCAGGAAGAACCGCCGGTTCTGGTCGAAAAACCGAAAGCGAAAAAGCACGCCAAGGCGAAGAAGCCCAAAGTGACGCCGACGGCGTCATCCCCCGCAGACAACCGCATTGCGTCATCCCCGGCGGTCGCTGGCCGGGGATCCATGGATTCCCCGCCAACAGCTGCGGGGAATGACGTTAATAAGTCAGCGGCGGCCGCCCCCATCTCCAGTGACAGCGGGGAGTCGGTCCACACGATCTGGAAGCAGGTCATTCAATTTGATCCGAACCAGAGCGAACCGATGCCCACGGTCAAATCGTCCCTGGAACGCATCGGGAAAACGCTCGAAGTCTATCCGCTGCAGAAAGTGCGGATCACGGGATTCGCGATGGCGTCGGAAACCGACGCGGCGACTCTCGCGCGCAAGCGCGCGGAGGTCGTCCGGTCGATTTTAGTGGAAGAATACCATGTGGACGCCAAACGCGTGATCGTGGCCGGAGGCAAGATCGCCGCCGGAGACAACGCCAGCCGGGTCGAAATGAGCATTACGAACTAAACGGTATAAAGGAAAGCATGGCCACAGCCATACCGATGGATCGAACGGTCGCGGTGCAAAAAGCCGCTGTTGATCAGGACCTTCTCGCGCAGGAAGTCCATCGCGGGAAACTCCTGTATAAGCTGCTGGTCGTTTTCCTTTCGCTGTCCATTCTGCCGCTTCTGGTCGTGGGCTATCAGCTCATCCGGGTCGGGGACAACTCCATCCAGAAGCAGATCATCGGGGTGAAGCTCGGCATCGCGCAGAAGGTCGCCGCCAACGTCACCAGCTATATCGAGGACAAGAAAAACACGCTCCAGATCGTCCATAAATCGGGCGATTTCCTGACGATGAATCCCCGGCTTCAGTCCGACATCCTGGGCAATGTCATGAACGCGTACCCGGTGTTCATGCACATGGCCGTGATCGACCTGAGGGGCCGCGAAATCGCGAGCGTCAACCGCATGGGCCGCTCCTCCCCGCAGACGGGCGAGGACCTTCAGGCGTTGAAGCTGGTCAAGTCCGTTGGCGAATATATCGGGCCCGTCTCCCGTTCGCCGGAGGGTTATCCGCAGATGACGCTGGGGGTCCCGATCGAGCGCATTCCGGGCCGTCCCATCGGCGTCCTGCTTGGCGTGGTCAACCTCATCGATTTAAGCTCCCTCATCAAGGACCTCGTCATCGATAAGAAGGGGTATGTCTACATTGTGGATATGGCCCAGAAACATCTGGTGGCCCATCCGGACGTCCAGGTCCTCTTAGGCAGCGATACCCCGCCCGAAGTGCGCGCGGCCGCCCTGGCGCCCGAAGAAAACAGCAATGGCGCCATCGAATTTTCCGATCAAAGCGGACACCGGTTTCTGGCGACCTTCGCCACCGTGCCCAAACTCAATTGGCGCGTGTTTGTCCAGCAGCCGACGGAAGAAGCCTACGCCGCCTCCAAACAGATGCGTGATGAAATCTTCAAGGTCCTGGTCCTGGTGATTCTGATCACTCTGGTCCTCGGCATCCTTCTCAGCCGGGTCGTGGTGGGCCGCGTGCACACCCTGCAGCGCGCCATGGAGCAGGTGGGGGAAGGGAACTTCGATGTGCCGCATGTGCCGGCCTCGAATGACGAGTTTGGGGCCTTGACGGAAAAATTCCTCTGGATGGCGAATTCCCTGAAGGACAAGACGCTCAAGCTCGTTTCCGCGCAGCGGGAGCTGCAGAAGTGGAATTCTGAACTTGAAAAGCGCGTGCAGGAACGCACACGGGATCTGAACGAAGCCCAGGAGCAGCTTATCGCGCAGGAAAAACTGGCGGCCCTGGGCCAGATGGCTTCGGTGGTCGGCCACGAACTGCGCAATCCGCTGGCCGTCATGAATAATGCGGTTTATCTCTTGAAGATCAAGCTCGCGCAGGAAACAGATCCTAAGATTTCCAAACACTTAGGCATCATTGAAAGTGAAATCGTCAAATCCAATGCGATTATTCGAGATGTTTTGGACTTCGCTCGTAACCGCGCCTTGAACTTGTCGCCGCAAAAATTGGACGAACTCGTGGAAAAGGCCATCGAACGCATCCAGCTTCCACCCAATGTCGGGCTTAAGAAAGACCTTCAGCTTGGCGAGACGCAGGTTCCACTGGATGAAGACGAGATCCGGCAGGTCCTGGTGAACCTGATGGAAAACGCTTGTCAAGCGATGACCTCTGGGGGTACGCTTACCGTAGGTACAAAGTCCCATGCGGAGCGGGTGGAAATCATTATCGCGGACACGGGTTGCGGGATCCCCCAGGAACATCTGAATAAGATTTTCGCGCCCTTCTTTACGACGAAGAGCCGCGGGACGGGGCTTGGGTTGGCGGTAGTGAAAAAAATCATCGAGCGGCATCAAGGAGCCATTGACGTGAAATCGAAAATCGGTGAAGGAACGGCGTTCCATATCCTCTTGCCCCTGAAAGGTCCCCATGTCTAATGTGAACGAATTGTATACGCGGCTTTGCGAAGGAACTCCGGCCGTCCTCCTGGTCGATGACGATGTGAACATTCTGGATACGGCCAAGGATATCCTCGAAGAAGCGCATTATGAAGTTTCCACAGCCGCCAACGGCGCCCGGGCGATTGAGCTTCTGGATCAGAAGGTCTTCAATGTCGTGGTCGTTGATTTCCAGCTCCCGGATGCGACCGGGCTTGAGCTGGCCCGCAAAGTGCGGGAACGCAATGACTACACGCTCGTTATATTAATGACAGGACATGCCTCCCTCGAAATGGCCGTCAAGGCCATCCAGGAAGCGGTTTACGACTATCTCATCAAGCCGGTCGATCCTGCGCAGCTCCAGCGGACCATCGGGCGCGCGCTGGCCCAGGAGAAGCTCGTCCTTGAGAACAAACATCTTATGGAAGACCTCAAAAAGGCGAATGAGACGATGGCGCGCTTGGATACCTTGAAATCGCGCATGCTGACCGTGTTGTCGCATGACCTGCGCACTCCCTTGTCGAGCATTCGAGGATATTCCGAACTTCTGCGTTCGGGCGTCAAAGGAAAGTTGAGCGAAAACCAGAAAAAGATGGTGGAGATCACGATTCAGGAAGCGGACCATCTTAACGGCCTGATCGGGGACCTTCTCGATCTGGCCAATATCGACGCCGGCCGGTTCAACCTGGATCTGCATGCCGTGCCCTTTGAGGATGTGATCGATAAGGCCGCGTCGCGCGTGAAGCTGGTGTCGGAACTGAAGGAAGTTCCGCTGGACGTGGTCCTGGCGACTCCCTTGCCGACCGTGGAAGTCGATATGGCCAGGATGGTGCAGGTGGTGACGAATCTTCTGCGCAACTCGCTGAAGTATTCGACGCGCGGGGGGAAAGTCTTCGTCAATGTGTTTGAAAACAGCGGCCATGCGGAGCTGAAAATTTCTTATGGAGGCCAGGGCTTTTCCGCCGACAAGCTGAAAAGCATTTTTGCGATTCTCCGGGGACAGGACGAACCCCATGGCGCGCAGGACGGGCTTCGGGTGACGCTGGCCCTGGCGCGCGAAGTCGTCCAGGCTCATGGCGGCGAGATCGGCGTCGAAAGTCGCGGCGAGGACCAGGGCGGCACCTTCTGGATTAAATTGCCGAAGATGAAAGCGTAGGGGGACGAGGAGACAATTTATGTTATGGAAGCGAATTAAGATCCTGTATTGGCAGAACCAGTTCTGGTTCATCGTGGTCGTCGTCTGCGTGGTCCTGGTGGTCCTGTCCATTATCGGGCTGGGGTTCATGGACTCGTTCTTCGCCCAGCAGCAAATCGCCACCTTTCCTCTTGAAACGCTCAAGATGATGCTCTGGGGGCTGACCTCCGCCTATTTCTTCATGCAGATCATGTACCGGGGCGGCGGCGGGCTGTCGTCGCTCGGCGGCGGCAAAAAGGTCAAAGGCGAGAACGTGAAAGTGTCCTTTAAGGATGTTATCGGACTTTCCGAGGCCAAAAAGGAAGCGATGGAAGTTGTCGCTTTAATCAAGGACCGCGCCAAGGTGCGCCGAATCGGCGGCAAGGTGATCCGAGGGCTTCTCATGGTGGGACCTCCGGGATGTGGAAAAACGTACATGGCCAAAGCCATCGCCCACGAAGCCGGCGTTCCCTTTTACTCGATGTCCGGCAGTGAATTCGTGGAAGTCTTTGTCGGCGTCGGCGCCAGCCGCGTGCGCAAAATCTTTGAGATCGCCAAAAACAGCGCCTATATCCACGGGGCGGCGATCATTTTTATCGATGAACTCGACGTCGTCGGCCAGCAGCGCCAGTTTTCGTTCATGGGGGGACAGGAAACGAACAGCACCTTGAACCAGCTCCTGGTCTGCATGGACGGGCTGGGCCGGGAAGACGGGGGCAATGTCATTGTCATCGGCGCCACCAACGCCAACATCGACGTGCTGGATCCAGCGCTGCTTCGGGCGGGCCGGTTCGACCGCCATATTCAGATCAGCATGCCCCGCGTTTCGGACCGCCAAGAGCTTTTTGAGTACTACATGAAAAAGGTCAAAGTGGACCCGGGTATCGATATTCCGCGGCTGGCCCGAAAAACCGTCTGGAAATCGCCGGCGGATGTCGAAAATATAGTGAAGGAAGCGGCGCTTATTTCCATCCGGAACGGCCGGGAGGCGGTCACCTACAAGGATATTTCGGAAGCCATCGAACGGGTGGATCTGGGGCAGGAGACGCACCTCGAGCTGACGCCGCAGGAACGCGAACGGGTGGCCTATCATGAGGCGGGGCATCTTCTCGTTCTCTACCAGCAGCACCCGACGGACGACGTCTTTAAGGCGTCCATCAAGACGCGCGGTGGCGCCCTGGGTGTGGTCTATCATCATCCACGGGAAGAGCTTTATACCAAGACGCGCCACGAACTGTTTGCCAACGTCAAAACGGCGCTGGCCGGTTACGTCTCCGAGAAAATCAAATACAACGTCACCTCGACCGGCGTTTCCGGCGACTTCGCCAACGCGATGAGCGTCGCCTCCAGCATGGTCTGGCACTACGGCATGAGCTCCAACGGTTTTGTGGGCGATTACACGATGCTCCTCGGGAGCGTCAAAAGCGGCGAAAGCCGTATTTCCGAGAGCATGAAGGACCATCTGAACAAGGAAGTCCAGGCGATCCTGCACCAGGCGACCCAGGAAGTGGAAGCCTTTCTCAGGAGCGAATGGGCGATGATGGACGTCTTCGTGCAGGCGCTCCTGGAAAAGAGCGAGCTGGACTACGACGAAATTGAGGCCATTTTCAAAGAACACGGCAAGGAGCGCATTAAAGTATGAGGCCTAATGCAGAGCGCAAAGCGAGCAGCTCAAAGTTCAAAACTGGAAAGTTTTGCGCTTTAAGCTTTGCGCTTTGCGCTTTGAGCTTCTGTTTTTCATCCTGCCGGTGGAAAATGAAGCCCACCTTCCCGGCGAATCAGATCGCCGACAGCCTGCGTAAAATGTGCAGCCGCGACTACAAGGTGCCCGTTGAAGCGCGCCGGTCCGACAAGACCCTTCAAGCCGTGGTCTGGAAGGTCGGCCTTTTCAACAGCCGGAAATACGATCTGCAGGGGATGCGCAAGGAAGCCGAGGAGACGATGGAACACGTGTTTCTCTGCGCCACGCGGGTGGCGCTGAGCACCGACGCTTCTCTGGACTTTATCGAAGTCAAGATGGCGGACGTCCTGACGGGAGCCACCATCACCCTCTGGCGGTACGTTCCCGATATCCGGGATTCCATGTATCAGCGCATCGGAGACACGGAATATTTCAACCGTCTGGTCATCGAAGTCGATTCTGGAAAAAGGAATTTGACTCTAGCAGGACGGCTCTACTGGGATAAGCCCCTCACGATGGCGGAATTTTTGGCCAAGCAAATCATTTCCCGGGCCAAGCGTGCGGGCGGAGAAGGCCTGCAGGCACATGCCGATCTGTCCCAACCGTCCACGCTGGAAGTGGTGATTGACAATTGGCCCGCGATTGAAGAAGAAGGACCTGAGCATGCGGCCAAAGTGGCCGACTCGGTGCATAAGTCGGCCCAGGAAGTTCTTACAGGATACCGCTTTCACGGATTTCGCGGCATCACGCTGCGCGACAGCCAAGGCGCGGCGCTGAAAAGCTGGACGCTATGAAAGAGAAACGACATGGCAAATGGCAAATGGCAGGTGGCAAATGGAACCAATACATTTGCCATTTCCCTTTTGCCATATACCATTTGCCATGCCGTTGGAGGTAAATGTTATGGGGGGGAGAAAGAGGCAGCATATGGGAGAAGAACGGAAGAACGGCAACGGGACGGCCGCACTCGTCTCAAAAGCCGTCAAAAAAGACAAAGTCAGGTTACTCCTGGCGGATGATCATTCCCTGTTCCGGGCGGGTCTCAAAGACCTTCTGGACGGCACAAGCCACTTCGTGATCATTGGGGAAGCGGCCACCGGTCCCGAAGCCCTGGAGATGGTGGAAAAGAAAACGCCGGATATCGTTCTCATGGATATCCGCCTGCCGGGGATGGACGGCATCGCCTGCACCCGGCAGATCAAGAAGACGCATCCCGAAGTGACGGTGCTGGTGCTTTCCATGTACGACGACGAGTCGCACGTGCTGGAGGCCTTCAACGCCGGCGCCAATGGGTATCTGTCGAAGCTCCTGTCCGCCCAGGACCTGGTCCGCGCCATCGAAACGGTGCATCAGGAAGGGTATCTCATCCCGGCGGGCATCATGACGCGCCTGATGGGCGGCATCCGGAAGCTGGATCTTTCAGCCATGGAAGACGCCAACGGGGTGGTCACAAAGTCCGAACTGCGCGTGTTGTCGTCTCTCGTGCAGGGCCGTTCCAACAAGCAGATCGCCGATGAGATCTTCGTCTCCGAGAAGACGGTGAAGAACCACCTCAATCACCTCTTCAAGAAGCTCGGCGTCAAGAACCGCACCGAGGCGGTCGTCAAAGCCATCGAACGCGGGTTGGTGTCGATGCAATAAGGGGAACTGTTTTATACGTCATTCCCCGCGGGTACTGGCGGGGAATCCACGCATAGGATCATGATGGATCCCCTGCCAGTGGCCGCAGGGGATGACGGGAAAAGAGAAGGGCCAGACTCAAGGTTGTGAAGGCGACCTTGAGCCTGGCCCTGTTGTTTTAACGGCAGGGGACGTTCATGCAAGATTGCGCATTGTGCGCATTGCGATGAATAAAACTCATCTCTCACGCCTCTAAGAGGTGATGCCCCGCTTACCCCGTATCGATTTTCCCGGGTTGTACCACCACATCATCGCCCGTGGCATCCTGCGTGGCCGCATCTTCCGTTCCGACAGCGACCGTGCCGAATTCGTTCATCGATTGGGTCACATCCTGGATGAGACGAAGACCTCTTGCTATGCATGGGCTCTTATGCCCAATCATATCCATCTGCTCTTGCAAACGGGAGCCTCGTCCATTGCCAAAACGATGCAGCGTCTTCTGACGGGATATGCCGTGACATTCAACCTTCGCTATAAGCGCGCCGGACATTTGTTCCAGAACAGGTACAAGGACATCATCTGTCAGGAAGACCCCTATTTTATGGAGCTCCTGCAATATATACCGCTTAATCCCGTACGAGGCGGCATCATCCGGACTGCCGGCGAACTAGCTGTCTATCCGTGGACCAGCCATTCAGCAATAATGGGAAAAATCCGCCGTCCCTGGCAGATGGTTTCTTCGGTGCTGGCGCGCTTTTCCCCTGACCCGGCGCAAGCGCGCCAAGTGTACCAGGCCTATTTGGTGGAGGCCTGGAATCGAAAAAAGCAGGATCGTCTGGAGGGCGGAGGATTGATTCGCAGTTCAGGCGGCCTGCCTGAGGGGCGGCAAGATATCCGTGAAGTCGGCATTCAGGCCTACGACCAACGCATTCTGGGCGATGACGCTTTTGTTCTGGAAACTCTTCGCCAGGGTGAGCAACTTGAGAATGACCAGCAAGAAATGCAGTCCGTGACGATAGAAACGCTGCTGACTCTTGTCGCGGACCTTACGGGACAAGACGTGCAAGGATTGACGGAAAAGGGACAACGTCGTTCCGTGACGTCGGCTAAGGCCATGGCGGTTTACGCAGGTGTCGTGTGGCTGGGACAGAGCACCGTATCCATGGGAAGGCAATTGGGCTTGTCGCAGAGCGCGGCCAGCCGCGCGTTCGCTCGCGGCCGTGCGTTGGCGGAGGAGTTTCGGCTGGGGGAAAGACTCAAAGCGCAATCTTGCATGAACGTCCCCTGACGTTGACAGGGGATGACGGGAAAAGGATGGGCCAGACTCAAGGTTGTGAAGGCGACCTTGAGCCTGGCCCTGTTGTTTTTACCCGATGTGCTGTGAATTCGTTGTTGTGCGAATCCTCTGTTATTCCTGTTCTTGTTCGAGGTGGACCTTCACTCCGGAGAAGCTCGCGGCCCAGAGGTTGTAAAGCCAGGCGATAAGGGTCAGGACCGCCGAGACGACCAGCGCGTACACGACCGTGAACAGGACTGTCGCCAGAATCTTCTGCCACCACAGGGTAATCCGGATGTTGGGGTTGGGAAGAATGAAGAAGCTCAGAATCGCCACAATAAACCCGACCACGACGAAGATCCGGAGGGCATTGGCGAAAACGGACCCTGGCTGAATGGACTTCAATTCATAATTCATTTAGGAGACTCTCCTTTTTCTGATTGAACATCTGGCTGCAACAAAATCAGCGTCTTGACAAGCCTTGATTCATGAGCCGGGACACACAACACAGCCGCTTTAAAGGGCCGGTCATGAAAAGAAACAGCGCCTTGCACCGGTTCCCCCTCCTTCGCAAACGCCGCTCCGATGAGGTTAGCAAAATTGACGTCGGTGATCAAATCCAGCACATGGTCGGCGGGGGCTCCGGCGGGAAGCCCTTCTTTCGATCCGGAAATAATCCTGTTGTTTTTATCGCCGATGAAAATGAGGGTATTGGGAAAGAAAGAACACATGATGCGCGCCGCAAGATCTCTTTCGATTTCGACTGGATTGTCCGTCCCGGTTCCCATCTGTTCCTGAAGCTGGGTGCGGAAACGGATGATCATGTCGTTGAGCGCCTTGTTCAGGCGGCCGAATTCGTCGGGCGTTTCCGGCAGATTAGGCTCGGCCGTCGTTAAATTAAACCCGCTCACCGTTTTCTCGATCCACGCGAGAGGGTCCGTGAGCCAGCGGCGGACAAAAATCATCATGAGGCCAATGGCCACGCAGATATATCCCAGAACAGCCAGACGAAAACTGCTGTCGAATTTTTTAAGCTGGTCGGCCACGTGGCGATAGGTCAGGTCAATGCGAACAACCCCCATGGGACGCGGTTTTCCCTGGACCTTCAGGGGGGACACCAGCGCGAGCGCGCGACCCCCGGTATTCGTGAACGGGCTTAAGACGCCATCCCCGGTTTCCATGGCTTTCTGAATCAGTGGATCGTCCCATTTGGTCCCCAGTTTTTGCGGGTCGGGATGATAACGGATTTCTGAAGCGTCATCGACGACGATCACGGAGGTGATCTCCGGATCTTCCTCCAGCCGCGAGATCACCTGTTGGAGCGTGACATCGTCCTCGCGCTGCAGGGCATCGGCGATGAGAAATGAATAAAAGTGATTGATGAAGGCGGCTTTCTCAGCGAGCCGGCTTTCCATGCCTACGCGCGCCTGCTTCATCAGCAGGTACTGCGAAGCCGTCACAACGCCCAGCGTGATCAGAAGGGCGAGAAAGCCAAATTTCCAGTTGAAATCTTTAAGCCACTTAGTCATGGAGTCGTTCGGGAGGCATTGGCGGCATTCCATTCCTGGCGCGCTCGTTCGCGGGCCATGTAAATGCGCTCGTTCGAAGGGTCCAGTTTGGAAGCGGCATCCAGTTCATCGACGGCCAGGTGAAAATCTTTTTTGCGGATGGCGGCCATCCCCTGACGATAGTGCTCCATGGCTTCCTCCGGGTTCGCCGGCTGGGCCGGCGCGGCGGGGGTCGGCGGAGCCAGTGCCGTGGCTGTCGATACGGCTACGGGGGGTTCTTTCTTGATTTTTTTCGGTTTCGGCAATTTGGCGCGCTGAATGGCATGCTCGGCCTCAACCTTGATGGCGCTTGAACGAGCCACCTCATACCCGTACTGCATGGCTTTATTCGATTGTTCGATCGCTTCCGGGTAGGCGCGGCCGGCTAAAGCCGCCTGAGCGGCTTTAAAGGCGGTCTGACCGATCTGAATTTTAATTTTAGCGGTCATCCGCCTCGCTTCTTCATGCCGCGGCTCCAGTTTTGTTAATTCCTGGTAGGATTCCAGGGCGCTCTCAAAAAGTCCCTGCTGATACTGCTCAAAACCCTGCGCGGCCAGGCGCGCGATCTGATTGCGCCGCATCTGGAGCTCCACTTTGGACATGAGGAGGAGAAGTCCCCGCTGCTTATAAGACGGATCGAGCGCGATGGCGTTTGACCAGGAGTCCAGCGCATCTTCCATCTCCCCGCGGTGATAGTGAAGGTACCCCGTTTCGAATTCCTTTTTCGCCAGCAGGCGATTGGATTCGTCGATTTTTCGCTGGGCGGGCGCGTAGTGGGGATCGATGGACAGCGCCTGCTTCCAATATGAAATGGCGAGCACACGGAGTCCCGCCGCTTCCGCCTTTTCGCCCTTTTTCATCCACTCGCGCACGGTGCTCAGCGTGGTTTCCGCCTGGCTGGCTTGAACCCGCCGGCGGATCAGGTCTCGCAGGTGCGCCACGTCTTCATAGTGCGGATCGATCGAATAGATCTTGTCCAGGAGCTGAAGCGCTTCCTCGTTGCGCCCGTCATGATAATAGTCGAGCGCATCGTGATAGAAGGCGTCCAAAGTTTCCCGGGCGATCGATTCCTTGGTCGATTGGATGGAGTCCTGGTAGAGAGTCTTTTCCGTTGGACCGGCTCCGCCATTCCCGATCGCGGCTGACTTCATCAGCGATGTGTCTTTGTCCTCAGCGGCGCCCGGGTGGGCCAGAAGCATCAGCGTCAGGATCATGAGGGTCAGGTTCATCGTCATTTATAGGTTGATATAAAATTGAGCGCCAAGGGCCCGAATATGATGACAAATACGATGGGGAAAAAAAACACCATCATGGGAAACAGAATCTTCACCGGCATTTTTCCCGCCATCTCTTCCGCGCGCGAAATCCGGCGGCTGCGCATATCCTCCGCGTATGATCTTAGCACCGTGGCGAGGCTCGTTCCCAGTTCTTCCGACTGAATAATCATGCTGGTCAGCGATACGACGTCCGCGGAAGGGGCCCTGAACGCCAGATGCTGCAACGCTTCTTTCCGGGGGGTGCCCAGGCGGTTTTCCTGGATCAGCGTCTGGAGTTCTTCTTTGAGGGAATTGTCCTTCATTTTCCCAACGATCCGTTCGATGGCCGCCAAAAGGTCCAGTCCGCTTTCAAGAGCCAGCGCGATGAGATCCACCAGACCCGGCAACAGTCGCTGTATTTCAGCCAGACGCGTCTTCCCCTTCGCCTTCACATAGAATTCAGGTAAAACAAAACCCAAATACCCCGCTCCGATCCAGAGGAGAGGCTGGGTTTGGCCCGATTGCCAGACGAGATAAACGGCGAAGAGGGCCCCGAGTTCCTTAAAAAAGAGCAGGTCTTCCGCCTTCCAGCCGAAAACATATCCACTCCGCATTAAGACCAGATCAAGATTCTCCCTGAACCCTTTTTTCCGCAAGAGCGCCCTATTGATGCCGGTTTGGGAAATTTTCGAGATCATATCCTTTATCGCTGTCGAAGACGATGGAGAGCTGCTCAGCGGCTGTGACCAGGCCTGGGGTTTCGCCTGGCGCATTTCCAGAAGAAGGCCGGCCCCCTGGAAGGCCACCACAAAAATGACAAGGATAACGGCGATTGAAGCGAAATCCATTTAAATATCGACCGTGACAATTCTTTTGGTAATGATGATGCCGACCACTTCCCAGATCAATAAGATCACGATGACGATTTGCCCTAAGGGATTGGCAATGGCCGGGCGGATAAAATCCGGCGTAATCAAGTAAAACAGCGCCGCCATGGCCCATGGAAAACAGGCCAGGAAATAGGTCTGCATGCGCCCTTGAGAGGTCAGGGCTTTCACTTTTTTCTGCAATTTATCCTCTTCTCGGATCGTCACCACCAATTGCTCAAACGTCTTGATCAAATTGCCGCCGGTTTCGCGCTGAATATTGATGGCATAGATGGCGGTCTCCAGCGTGCGGCTCCGAATGCGGGTCGTCATGTTCATGAGGGCCGTTTCCAACGGCGTTCCGAGCCGATAGGCGTTCATGACAAGACCAAACTCTTCGGAAATCGGCGGTTTCATCGTGGTGGCGACGCGTTCAATGCCCGAAGCGATATCCAATCCGCTTTTCAGGGAATTGCTGATCAAAATCAGGCCGTCCATGAGCTGGGCTTCGACCTGAGCGGAGCGGATATCTTTCCATATCGCCAACGCAATCCTTGGAGCGATCAGGCCGGAAAGCGCGATCGTCGCCGCGAAGATCCAGCTGCCCGTCAAAAAGCCGAGGAGGGCGCCGATCGCCAGGCAGATCAGGAGGAGGTTGGTCGGTTTGATGCGAAAGAAAAATTTATCGAGTTCCCGCGTGGTCCGGACGACGTCCGCCATGTACTTGTCGCGATAGATGAGGAAGAGCTCGGGAATCATCTCGACGACGGTCACCATGACGAAAAAAACGACGACCAAAACGCCCAAATGCGCCATCATGCAAGGAGCTCCTTCTCTTTATCGAAAGCGGAAAGATCGAGGGACAACCCTTTCGCTTTCAGTTCGGGAAAGAACGAAGGCACATTGCCGGTGGATTCAAAATGCCCTTTGACAAGGCCGCGGTCATCCACGCTGTCCTGAACGAAGCGGAAAATATCCTGTGAAAGAATCGTTTCATCGTTTCGGCCGGTCACTTCCGTAATGCAAGTGACCCTGCGGGATCCGTCCTGAAGGCGCGTCAGCTGGATCACCACATGGACCGCCGAACGGATTTGCTCGCGCAGCGCCCAGACGGGAAGATCCATCCCCGCCATGAGGCAGAGGGTTTCAAGGCGCGTGAAGCAATCGCGGGGAGAGTTGGCGTGGATGGTCGTCAGCGACCCATCGTGACCCGTGTTCATCGCTTGCAGCATGTCGAGCGCTTCTCCGCCGCGGCACTCGCCGACCACGATCCGGTCCGGCCGCATGCGCAGACAGTTCTTCACCAGGTCCCGGATCGTGACTTGTCCCTGCCCTTCGATATTGGCCGGTCGGGCTTCCAAACGGACCACATGCTCCTGTTGAAGGCGCAATTCCGCGGTATCTTCGACGGTCACGATGCGGTCGTCATTCGGAATAAATCCGGAAAGCATATTCAGGATGGTCGTTTTTCCCGTGCCGGTTCCGCCTGAAATGATCATGTTCTTGCGGGTCATCACGCAGACCTTGAGAAACTCCACCATGGAGCGCGTGATGGAACCCATCTGAATCAGATCTTCGGCGCCGAAGGCTTTCTCGGGGAAGCGGCGGATGGTGATCGACGGTCCGTTCACGGCCAGAGGAGGAATGATCGCATTGACGCGGGATCCGTCCTTGAGACGCGCATCCACCATGGGCACGCTTTCATCGATACGCCGGCCGAGGGGCGCGATGATTCGGCGCACGACCTGGACGACGTGATTATTGTCAATAAACCGCTTGTCCGAGAGGGTGATTTTCCCTCGCCGTTCGATATAGACCTGATCAAATCGGTTGACCATGATTTCCGTAATGGAGGGATCGGCCAAGAGCTCTTCCAGCGGACCCAGACCCAGGGCCTCGTCCGCCAGCTCTTTGACCAGCCGTTCACTCTCCTCGCGATTGAGCACCAGGTCCCTTTCATTCCCGATCAGAGAATTGACCGTGCTTTCGACGTTGGTCCGCAGCTGGCGTTCGCGTATGGGGTCCCCTTTGGTGTCCAGATCGATTCTCCGGATATTGAGTTCTTCGACGAGAGCTCGGTGGATCTTCTGTTTGAGGGCATTCCAGCGCTTGCGTTTGTCATCCAGCATGCTGTCAACGACGGTGTTTTGAAGTTTGGAGAGATCCCCTTTCAGGGCGCGGCCGGAATGCGTTGAATCCGGGGTTCCATTGCCGCTCGCTAAGACGCCACCCGGACGCTTCAGGGCGGCGATTTGATCGACAATCCGGCTGATCTGCTGGGAATAGGCCGCGCGCATCGACTCAATGACGGATGGGCGGCCCTGATTCAGCAGATGAATGAGCTCCCGCTCCTGGGGCAGCCGGGCGCAAAGTTCCTTACCATATCGTGCGAGAGCGTCATTAATCGAGGAGTCCGGAATGTCATGAGGGGTGGCGCCGGTCAGGTTCAGAGCAAAAAGGAATTTGTTGAAGCCGAGTTTCTGGTTCTGCAGAACTTCCATCTGCTGCAGCGTCGCTTTCAGCGAAAGGGCATTGGGTAAAAAGGTCCAGATCACGGCATCCGCCAGGTCCAGGCTGGCCACCTTGAGCGCGCTGGCCGCTTCGAGATCCATCACGACATCATAAATCTGGGAAAGCGCCTGGAGAAAAAAGATCCATTGCTCGGGGGTCATTTTCGCTGACTCCCGTTCCACCGGCGCCAGCGTGATCGTCCCGACGTTCAGCCGGTTAAAAGGGATCCGGCCGCGCAGCATCGGAATGGAAATCTGCTTATTGGCCAGTTGATCGAGGATCTGGAAAACGCTCAGTGAAGCGGCGGCTCCGGCGACCAGGCCGGTCTCGCCGCGGCAGAACGCATCGGTATCCAGGAGGACCACGGGCAACCGGCGCGTCAGCGCATAGCGGGCCGCCACGTTCACCGCCAGGGTCGTTTTCCCGACTCCTTCATGCGGTCCTGTGACGACGATGATCTTGTTCGCCATGCGGTCTCCCGGGCGGTTATTTGACCATTCGGAACGTGACAAAGAAAACGAGCGAGGTCTGTGTCACGTTTTCGGTCGTGGACCGGAAGAGCAGTCCTAGAAGAGGAATGTAGCCCAGCACGGGCACGTGAGTGGTGATTTTGGTTCGGGTCGACTGTTTGATGCCGGCCAGAACAACAGTTTCGCCATCGAGGACTTCCACTTTTGATCCTGCCTCGCGATTGGAGGTGCCGGGAACGCTCGTGCCATTGAGCACGATGGCCACGGAACTGTCCGGGTTGCTGACGGAGACGTTGATTTGCGCTTCGATCGTCTGGCGGGGGGTGATTTGCGGAAGAATCTTCAGGATCACGCCGTACTTTTTAAATTCCACGCCGCCGACGCCTCCCTGCCCGACGGTCGGGTAGGGAAGCTCGCCGCCGACTTGGAAACTGGCCTCAAAGCCGCTCTTCGTCAAGAGCGTTGGATTGGCCAGAACCCGGGCCTGGTTGTTGCCGATCATGGCCTGCAGCTGCCCGAAGAGGGCGCTGCGGGTGAACTTCCCCGCATCAAAAACGGAAGGAACGGTGGACTCTAAAAAATTGAGATGGTTCGCATCGAGAATGCTTTGACCGGTGCTTTGGTTGGTGCCGCCGCTTTGTCCCCAGGTCATGCCGATGCTCTTGTTGTTGGTTTCGCTGATTTCGAGCGTATCGACGCTCACTTCGATCATGGGTTCCTTGGCACCGGGTGTGGCGGGTGTGCCGGCGGGGGGTGTTGCTGGCGAGGCAGGCGGCGTTGACGCAACAGGAGGGGCGGCCACGGCAGAATAATCCTGCATCGTAAACAGTAAAATCAGCGCGATTGCCGCCAGTCGAAGAATCTTTTGCATGATGGTCCCTCTGGGTCGTTTATTGTCGTCCATGGGAAGTTTAGCCCAGGAACGTTACGCCAATGTTACGTTAATGTAAACGGCACGTTAATTAACTGTGGAGGAAAAACGCCTAAAAATCAATAGAAAAGAATTAGGGTTCATCGCCCTTCTCCGTAGGTCAAGGACGGACCTCCAGAAAGGCTGGCGCCTTCCGCGCGCTGGGCGCTTCCTGTCGCCTCCTTGGATGGGACCACTCCCCCCATCCCCCGCAAGCGGGGGTTTTGCCCATCCTGCGTCGGCTTGGCGAAGCTTACGCGCGCTCCAGACCCCAGCCTTTCTGGAGGTCCTTTTCTGGCCTCCGATGGGTGGAACGCCGGAGTCCGCGCGTTTTGGGGTTCGACTGGCCGGCGAGAAATGGGCGGCATTACCCCCGTGCCAACGGGGGATGGGAGGCGGCCCATTTTGAGACGGCACCAGGAACCCCTCCGCGCGGAGGAGGCGTGCCACCTGTCGGAGGCCGTGGTGAAATGAATTCATGGAGAAGGGCGATGTTAAAGAATTAATGGTGAACGGAGGTAGTTCCTGTGGGGGGCGCGGGGGCAGGGGCGCCATTGAGGAGGTTAGCGGGAGTAGCGCCGGCCACCGGGGTCACCGTGTTATCCCCGTGAGCGCGCACGACGACGGAAATTTCTCCCTGAGACTCGGATTGGGCCAGGGCAAGCCGTTCGGCCTCGGTGGGTTCTAAAGCCAGCGTCAAAACAAGGCTTTCAGTTCCTTCTTTCTTTGAGGAGACGTCTTGCTCGGGTTTTCGGAGTTCCCGGCCAACGCCGATCACCAGGATATTCTGGAGGATGGTATAGGTCGCTTTCGATGTGGAATTGTCCTTCTGGCGCACCGAAAAAGTTGCCATGACATCGATATAGTTTCCCGGCAGAATAAGCTCGGCGACGTCGAGGTTCCCCAGCCTCAGCAGGTATCCGCGTTTGCCGGGGGGCAAAAGCGGAGCCACACCGGTTTTGCTCTCAGAAGGCTCATTCAAATTGACATTGGAAATCTGCGCGCCGGCCGAAACGGCGGACATCGTCACTTTGCCGATGATCCGATCCATCGCCTGTCCGGGGATCTTGACCCTGAAGGCGCCGGGTTCGACAAATTTGAGGGGGACCTTTTTGGTGGTCAGGAGAGAAGCGGTGATCAACGTGTGAGGAGGAATATCTTTCGCGGCGGCCACGACGTCGACCATCCCGTATTCGCTTTCCATATTCTGTTCTTTGGCCGTGAGATAAAACTTGACGAAAGCCAGCGCCAGAATGCCGCTGATGACGAGCTGCATGAGCTTTTTATTTTTCATGCTGGACCCCTAGGCTTTGTAATTCAGTCTGACTTTGCCCGTTCCCGTCACAAAAAATGTCTGCGGGGGACTGGGCGAATAATTGAAAGGCCCGAATCCTTGCGAGTTTTTCAGATCTGTGCAGGACAGCGGCTGCGCGTTGTATTGATTTCCAAAAATCCCGTTTAAGACGTATCCAATAAACGGCCAGGCTTGAAGCCTGGCCCGAACCAGGACGACCAGCTCGCCCGTCGGTACCGTGACGTCGGACTGCTCAACGCATCCGAGGAGGCCGCTCGATCCATCCAGGCGCATTCCGGCGACCATCAAGTTGCTGGCTTTCAGACCATAGGAATCAACGCCGGTCGCCGGCGCTCCTCTGGCCGCTGTTGAGAAGTCTTTTTCACTGGCGGCTTCCCGAGCGATGCTGGACGCCGCATAGTTCACCATGACGACCGCCAATCCCAGTTGAACCAGCTGCAGGAGACCGAAGACAAGGAAGAAAAAAAGGGGCAGGAGAATCAACGTCTCGGTCATGGTCTGCCCCCGACTTTTACCATGACAGCGATGGAACGAACCGCGCGATGCGCTCAAAGGAGCTCTCGCCATTTGAATGTCGCCTTACGATGCGGGAAAATTCTATTTAATGACTTGTCCCGCCGGCCGATCCGATCATCGCCGCCACATTGGCGATTTGGCTGTTCAACGCGCTTTTAAAAGGACCGGTGAACAAGAACACGGCGATGCCGACGATAATGGCCAGGATGACCACATATTCCGTGGCGCCCTGTCCTTTTTGATTGAGGTGATTCATAACTAACCTCCCGTTCGCTATTCCTTTTCGACGGGACCAGCGGCGATTAACGCATCCGCCGCAGGTCCTGGTGATTATTGGCTTCTCTTCTTAGGCTAAGGCCCGAATGTTACAGACATGTTACAAAAAGCCGCAGGAATAAATCGACGCGGCGAAAGCGCAATACGCGACAGATGTCCACCCCATGAGCGGCCACAAATAAAAACTAAAACGGCTTGCCAGAGCGACCAGCGCGCCCATCATGAAATTAAAGCTGAAAAAGAGCGGGAATAAACGGTCGTCATTGCGAGAAATGTGACGGCTTTTGTCAAAGATAACGAGAACCAAAGGGGTGAGAAGAACGCCGTCATAAAAGTGACTGTATGGACTGATGAGAAGACCCCAGGCGAGCGCCCCGGCATACAGGGCGGAACCGCTCAGGTGTCTGTATTTTGACCATCCCCACCACCCCCAAAGACTGCAGCCGAAGATCCAGAATGCCGTTTTGATATGAGCGAGGAATCGTCCTCTTGATATTGGAATAAGTATCCCAGGGCCGTTGCTTGCTTTAGCATCGCGGCGAGCCACAACCGGAAAGAAGGAAGCCATGCGACTGACCAGACCTTGATCATCCAGATAAAACACTTCCGTTTGCTGGTGTGAGAGGGTCCGTGCCCATGTGCGGAGGTCTGAGACAGGCCTTACGGTGTTCATAAAGGGAATATAAGGAAGAAGCAGGCCGGCGGCCACGCCGATGATGAAAAGAGATTTTCGATTCGTCTTCAAGAACAAAGCGGCAGCCAGGAGAAACGTCAGATGAGGTTTCATCAACATAAGCCCGACGGCAATACCCGCCCATCCCGGGCGGACACGCTTGGCCGCCCAACAGGCCAATGAGGCAAAGAAAAATACAGCGACAGTCACCTGATGTGTCTGAAAGGCCCAGCACAGAGGCGCAAGAAGGCAGACGGCGCATAACCGCGCAAACATGGGCATTTCGATGGGGCGACTCCATAAGAGTTCCGCCCAAAGGTAAATGGAAGCGGTCCACAACAGGAGACAAAAAATATCCCACACCGGAATGGCGGCGTGGAGAGGCAAGAGACACGGCAGACAGGTGAGTACGATAGCGGGCGGCAGAGACGACATCCCGAAAGATCTGTAGGTGTGGTACAGCTCGGGGTTGTAAGGGTTTAATCCTTTGAGGAATTGCGTGCCGGCGATATAGAAAGACTCAAAGTCTCCTGTGTACCGGAAGCCGATGGAGATGAGCAGAACGATGATACTGGTGAGAAGAAGCAGAGCGCGCAGGCGCGCATGGACTTCTTCAGTCATTCTTAATGGCGGTGACGGCGTTGTTTTGCGCGGAGCCGATCGAATCGTTTCCCTGACTGGTCATCCACCACATGATCGACAGGCCGATCGCGGCCAGTAAAGAGATCATGAGGGTGAATTCGACGGCGCTGTTTCCCGAACGTCGCTGAAGGATCACCATCGGAACTTGAGGGTCACCGTATGGCTGATGCCGAGGGCGCCGAAGGGGGCCATGGCATAATCCAGATCCAGCCGCACGGTGGGGAACATCGGCGGTTTATATCCCATGCCGGCGCCCATCGTCAGGCCCGCGATCGAAGCGCTGCGCAAGGCCGGAATTTTGCTGTCGATGGAGTTGTCCAGGCTGTCGTGGTTCGTGTATCCCACGCGGATCGCGGAATCGAATTCGGGGATCTTGTATTCGCCGCCCACCGTGTAGCGGATCGGCGCGTCATTGGAATAATCCAGGGCGAAAGCGCCGGTGAAGACCCGGTAAATCGTGTAAGAAGCGCCCCCGATCACCTCCCGCGCAAAATTCGCTTTCCCTGAAGACAAATCGCGAACATTGGCTCCGATATTCAAGTTATCCATGGGCGAGACGAGAGCGCCGATATCAAAGGCCGGGTTCTGGAAGCTTTGGCCGGCGATGGATTCCTGAACGATCTTGATCGCCGCGCCGATGGACACGTCCGCGCCCTCCCCGCGGGTGAGCATTTTCCGTCCGAAACCGACGGTGCCGACCATGTCGTAAAATTTAAAGTCGCCGGTGGGATTGCCGTTCAAGTCTCGCCCATCCAGGGAGCCGGGCGTCAGGTAAAACGCGCTGGCGCCGATGCCGCCTTCCTCTATAGGGAAAACGCCGGCCAGGTTTTCAATTTGGACGCCCTGGTAATACTGAATGTCCGTGGCCGATACTTCCTTTTCCTCCAGAAGACCCAAAGCCGCCGGGTTCCAGCGCAGGGCGTCCGCGCCGTTGACCATCGAAACGACCGAATCCCCTAACGCCACGCCTCTCGCATCCGTCGCGATCTTTAAAAAGTCCCCGTTGGTGGTTCCCGCGTTGTTCGAAATACCGTAAAGCGTAGAGCGTGGAACGTGGAGCGAAACAGCCAAAAAGACAACGTAAAACGCTTTACGCTTTACGCTCCACTCTTCACGAACCCTCACGGCAGCACCACCATCTTCTTGGTAACCTGCAAGGTTCCCTGATTGTCATCCTCGCGCATCACGTAGTAATAGAGCCCGCGCCCCACCTTATGGCCGGACTGGTTGGTCGCATTCCACCGGAAAGGCAGCTGCGAAGTGATGTCCTGATCAAGGACCAGCGTCCCGGTGATCGTGTAGATGCGGAGATGAATCAACGCCCCATCACGGACCGGCAGGACGTTGAAATAGGCCTGTCCGTTGCGGACGGGGTTCGGATAGACGTAAACGTTGTTCTCGAAAAGCGCTTGAGGATTGCCTGCGGCTCCGGCCAGCGATTGCACGATGATCGTCCGGGACCGGGGAATCGCGTTGGACCCGGGAACGGCGGGATCCGTGGCGCTGACGGTCAGCGTATAAACGCCCAGCGGCACAGGATTTCCAGAATCCGCCAACCCATCCCAGGTCACCGTCATCGTGGAGAACGCTTCTGAAACCTGCTGCTGGTTTTTCAAGAGCGTGCGCACGACCGTATTGCTGGAATTGATGATCGCGATGGACACATTGGTCAGTTTGGCCAGGTCATAACTGATCACGTAGGGATAGGTGGCGGCGCCGGTGGCGCTCACGCTGGGGTTGACCGCCAGGTTATGGATATCCACCGAATTGAGCGTGACGAGAGTGGTCGGCGCTGGAACGGGGTTGACGCTATTGCTGCCGGTGGAAAACGTCAGCGTGAAATCGCACGTCGTCGCGTTCCTGCCGTAATCGCCGCCGATCAGCCATAAACCGTTCCAGAAGAGCTGATAGGTCCCGGCCGCCGAATAGGTCTGGCTGAGGTTGGCCACATTCGTGCCGGTATCGCCGAAGTTCTGGATCCCGCAATTGACCGCGATCTGCACAAGGCCCGCCTGATCCAGAGTGAACCCGATCGTTGTTCCGTTCGGAACCCCGCCCGTCTCAAAGGTGACGGGGCTCTGCGAAAAGGTGACGCCGCTGATCGAAAGCGCGTGCGCCGGGCGGAATGGCGTAAAACATAGAATGCCCGCGAACAGGCAGAACGATTTGATCAATCCGTATTTTAGGTTCATATAGTGTTATGTATAGGTCCTATCGCCTAAAAAGTCTACCCCCAAATTGTTACGCCAGTATTACAACAGTGTGAATTCTACGTTAAATTTAAATGGAATTCATACTAAGCCGTCATTCCGGCGAAAGCCGGAATCCAGTCCATGCATGCTCTGGACCCCGGCTTCCACCGGGGTGACGTCATTATTCGTAACACAGCCGTAACATACATTTGATACATAATGAATGCCATGGAACGTCTTCTAACTCGCCCCCTCGCCCGCTCGTCCGCTCGTCCGCTCGGACGTTCCGGTCAGTTCATGCCCATCACCGCGATGGTCGCGTTCACGACCGTCATCTTCCTGGTCGCGGTGGTGAACGTGTATAAGGTGGCGCAGGCGAAACTCAAGGTCCAGAATCTGGCCGATGCAGTGGCGCTCAACATCGCGTCGCAGATGGCCAGCTCCATGAACAAAGTGACCGACCTCAATGAGTGGATGAACCACATGGTGGATCCGGGACCCAACGCGGCGCCTTCCCAGGCGGGGACCGTTCCGGATTGCCGGAATATCAATCATGATCTGCCGCCCATTTCCTGCGCTGAAAACGCCTCTGCCGACGGCCACCTGAACATGTTTACGACCAAGGGAACGGCCGCGGCGTACGCGACGCTCGTGCAGACGATCAATCTGGCGCAGGATCAGTTCATCAATGCCTATAACAATTTTATCGGCGCCGGGACGGGGTCCAATAGCTCCGTTTCGACGCAATCCAGCTTGAATTCCATTTTGATCGGAGATATTCCGGAATTGGGCGATCCGGGAACGAGCGTTTTTGTCTGGAATTCCCAGAGCGGCGAGGCCACGTCGGAGAATGTCACCAGGGCCGCCGCTCAAGCGGCGGGAGGGGCACATCCGTCCGTCCTCAACACGTCGGGAATGCAGCCGCTGAAATTTCAGGTTCGCCCGATCCAGGTCACTTATAACACCACGATCCCGATCCTCAATGTGCCCGGTCCTAACGTCACCAAGAGTCTTGGCGAATTGCTCTCCAGCAGCAACCAGAACGTGCCGGCCGTCGGCTGGATGGAGCCGAATCCGGATCAGCCTTCCATCAGCGTGAACGCGGCTTCGGGGCATGGAGTAAAGACCCGTGTCGGCGCCGGCGCGATGGTGATTCGGGTTATTGCTGTGCCGCTTTTCGGGAATGTGATCGTCAAGGCGCAGGCGCAGGCCTATGTGGTCGACGGATCAGGACAAACCGGGACGATGGTGTACGACGGCGGTCACCCGCGCCCGGTTTTCCGGCCGACGTATTGGGTCAAACTGGCGGGAGCCTAGAAAGGCTAACAACATGGCAAATGGAAGATGGCAAATGGAAGATGGCAAATGGATAGAAACAATT
>Ga0182027_10002021_pt1 | contig 33152 bp, 24 predicted proteins | sample 712E1DmetaG_FD_121300 | JGI IMG/M metagenome (GOLD analysis project Ga0182027, IMG submission 121300) | Permafrost microbial communities from Stordalen Mire, Sweden - 712E1D metaG (Illumina Assembly) | ecosystem: Environmental > Terrestrial > Soil > Wetlands > Permafrost | place: Sweden...
GGCTGGCCGGTCAAGAAAGTCCGAAGAAAGTCCATGAAACCGGCGGGGGACTTCTCACCGGTCATGGAAGCCAGGTGGCCCCCCTGGGCTCTCAAGCAGTATGTCTTGTCCGGATTTGATTACAAGCTGACCTATGCTATTTTTGACCAACACAACATGTTTGCGGCCTACCTTTCCTTGTGCTTACCGGCATCGTGGGCCTTCGCACTGACCCGCCCACCCGGCGGACTTCGAACCGCCGCAGCAATTTCATCCGGCATGATCGCCATCGCCTTTCTGACGTCCTATTCCCGCGGCGCCTGGCTGGGAATGTTGGGAGGGATCACGATCGTATTCCTGCGAGGGTTTTGGAATAGAAGGGGTCCCTGGCTTTCCCTGATGATAGGCTTTCTTTTGATCATGGCAGGTTCCGTGCTGCCGATCGCATGGGTTCGATACCGGGAACATATCGGCCGCCCGCCCATCGTCGAAGGACTGTCCATCAACGGCTCTCATTCGGCGCCCAACAGCCATTCGCGTCTTTTGACGACTTCGCAGCGCGTTTTTTACTGGAAAGCCGCCTCGGATATCCTTCGCGCGCACCCCCTGGTCGGGTTGGGCCCGAAGAATTATGACGTCAAGATATCCTCATACCTGACCGGGACAGCGCACAGGATCTATATCGAAGACCTTCAGTTCAACGGACGTGTGAACTTCTGGCAGCATCTGCACAATGAGTATCTGCAGATCCTTGTTGAACAGGGGTGGATCGGATTCATTCTTTGGGCTGCTGCGTTCTCCGTTTTGATCCTTCCCCTGTTTTTATTCAATCCAACCTTCAACTCATCGAGTTGGATTCTGACCGCCTTTCAGGTGAGCGGATTCGCCTTTCTTCTCCACAACGCGTTTGATGTTGTCTTCGTGAACAGCTTTGATCTTGTCTTCGTCATGCTCATCGCGATGATCGCGCAGGGAATTCCTTTCAGCGCCATGCCTGCGGTCGGCCGGGCAAGGACCTGAGAGACCCTCGCGACCTATGAAGATCGCTTTTATCAGAGGCCCATTCCTCAATCCCTGGGAAGTCCAGACCTATGCGCCGCTGTTGGCGCGCCACGATTTCAAGCTGATCGGCGCCGATTGGCAGTTCTATAAGCATCCCATGAAGAACATGCCCGAACGGATACAGACACCTCATGTCTGGGCCTCCGGTTCCGCCAGGATTCATCCGGCGCTGCCGGTGGCTTTGAACCGGCTGCGCAGCTGGACGATGGGTGAAAGTTATGGTCTGGAAGACCTGGAAACGGCTGTTGGAGACGCCGAGCTCCTGCATACCGCTGAAACGTATACCACGATGACCTATCAGTGCCTCGAAATCCGTAAACGCCGGCACTGCAAGGTGATCGCCACCGTCTGGGAAAATATCCCTCATATGGGGGAGACTCACCCTCGACGCAGGGCGCGCAAACAGTCCGCACTCCATGAACTGGATGGTTTTCTCGCCGTCACCGAGACATCACGACAGATGCTTCTGGAAGAGGGAGCTCCGGCGGATCGCATTGAGGTGATTTCCATGGCGGTAGATCTCGAACGCTTTAAGCCGATGTCCAAAGATCCCGCATGGGTTCAAGACTGGAGACTCTCGCCCGAGGAGAAGGTCGTCCTGTTTGTGGGCCGATTGGTCGAGGAAAAGGGAATCCGTGAGCTTTTAAAAGCCATCCCTGAAGTTCTCTCGCGTATTCGAGTTCCAGTCCGTTTCTGTTTTGCCGGCGCGGGACCGCTCGAGCGCGACATTCGGGCTGCCGCCGCTCGACACCGTGACCGCATTCAGCTCATTCCCTTTGTCCCTTATGATCAGCTGCCGACGCTGCATAACATGGCGGACCTCTTCGTGCTCCCGAGCAAACCCGCGCCGAAATGGCAGGAACAATTCGGCTATGTGCTGGCCGAAAGCATGGCCTGCGGAAAATCGATTGTGACCACGCGCAGCGGCTCCATTCCGGACGTCGTCGGAAAAGCGGCCACCCTGGTGCCTCCCGGCAACGCCTCCGCCCTGGCGTGCACGATCGTTGAATTGCTGGACTCAGAGTCCTGGCGAACGCAGATGGGCGCGGCGGCACGGCGACACGCTGAAATGAACTTCGACGCCGACAAAAATGCCCGCCGGATTGAAAGCTTCTATCAGCGCGTCCTGCATCCCTCCCCATGAAAGCCTCCGCCTGGAAGTTTTCGCAGAAATTAATCGGCGAAGGCGGTTTACGCCTGATCTCCACGCTCTTCGTTCTTCTCCTGGCGCGCCGCGTCGGCGCGGAAGACTTCGGGCGATACTCCAGCGCCATGGCCTTCGCTGCCCTCTGCATCGTTTTTGTCGATCTGGGGACCAATGCCATTCTGACGCGCGAGATCGCGAGACGGCCTGTTCATCGAATCCAGATGGCCCAGTCCAGCCATCTCCTCAAAGTGATGGCCTCGATCGGATCCTGGGGCATTCTCTTCCTCGCGACGCATCTTCTGCACTTCTCCGCGGAGCAACGTTTCCTGACCCTTTGCCTGGGTATCGTTGTGATCGGCCAGACCCTCGCGGAGTATTTCAGCGCGCTCCTCAACGGCATCGAGGAGATGGGCTGGGAAGCGTTTTTAAAAGTGTTCAGTCGCGCCATCGCTCTCGGCTTTGCCTTCTGGGCCTTGGCCGCCGGGAAGCCGCTTCACGTCATTGTCATCGCGATGGCCTGGGGAGCGATCCTCGGCTATACCGCGTCGGTTGTCATCGTCCGTTACAGGTTTGGCTCATTCGGTTTTGAACTCGACACCGTTTTTCTCAAAACTCTGCTCCGGGCATGCCTCCCACTTTTCGGATGCGTCATGTTCTGGATCCTGTATGACAGCCAGGACATTATTCTTCTGAATTACTTTCATTTCCCGCAGCGGGATATCGGCTTATTTTCGGCGGCCATGAAAATCATCGATGTCCTGCGCGTCTATCCGGTGCTGGTGATGGGCGTTTTCTTTCCAGTCCTGTCCCGCCTCCAGGGATCTGATCCGGAGGCGTTCCGGCTCAAACAACGTCGTCTCTTTATTTTTATGACTTGGAGCCTCCTCCTCCTGGCGTTCACCATCTATCTTGGCGCGCCCGCGATTGTGCGTGTCCTGTACAAAGAAGACTACATGCCGGCGGCCGCCTTCCTGAGGCTTCTGCTGCCCGCGTTGGTCGGCATGGGACTGACGCATGTCCAGATGCAGCTCTTGATCACGTTAAATCAGGAGAGAAAGCTTTTTGCCGGTGCTTTTCTCACGTGTGCCTGCAACCTCCTTCTGGCCTGGTTTCTCCTGCCACGCCTGGGGGTTCCGGGGGTATGCTACGCTTTGCTGGGCAGCGAAATGATCTATTTTATTTTCATGAAACGGGTGGCGGCGCGCCTCTAATGGCTCCCATCGACTGTTCGATTATTATCCCGACCTACAACACGCGAGAGGTGACTCTCGAATGCATTCGCACGCTGCTTGAAGAGCCTCCCAAAGTGCCCTATGAAGTCATTGTTGTTGACAATCATTCTTCAGACGGGACGATTGAGACCGTTGGCCGGGATTTTCCACATATCCAGCTGGTGAGCAATTTGACCAATCTTGGTTTTTCAAAAGCCTGTAACCTCGCAGCAAGACTCGCGCAGGGCCAGTTCCTGTGTTTCTTAAATAGCGATACCGTGCGAGCGGGGCCCGGGATCGACAGGCTCGTCGAATGGCTCCGCCATCATCCACACACGGGAATTGCCGGTCCGGAATTACGCTCCCCGGACGGCCAGCTGATTCAAATGTCCTGGGTCTGGAACCCTGTTTTAGAAGGCGAGCTGGTTCAGCAGTATCTGGCCCCTTATTCGCTGCGCCAGTCAGCCTTCAAGCGCTCCTGTGTGGCCTGGCTTCAGCGAAAATCGCGCCATGTTTCCATCATATGCGGCGCCTGCCTTATGATCCGGAAGGAAGCCTATGCTCAGATCGGCGGCTTTGACGAAAATTTTGAGCTCTATTTCGAGGATTCGGACCTTTGCTATCGATGCGGCAACGCGGGGTGGGACATCGACTTTGTCGCGGACGCCAAGATCACTCATCATCTTGGACAATCGACCACCGGAAGCTGGACGATCACCTCGCTCATCTATCAGCAGAGCCATCTCGCTTATTACCGTAAGCACGCACCGCGCTGGGCGGTCTGGCTTCTGAAGGTCTATCTCACGCTGAAATGGCTCCGTCTGCGATATGTGGTCTTTATTGAGAAAGAAGGACGCCAGGATTCGATTCCTTACTGCCGCGCCTACTGGCGCATGATTTTCGAGAAGACCAAGGCCACATTAGAAGAAGGAATTCAAGCATGAGCGCGCCCACGATCTGCATCGATGCGCGCATGATTCAATCTTCGGGCATCGGCACCTATCTGCAAGGCCTGCTCGGCGTTCTGGCGAAAACCCCAATGCCCTCCTGGACTCTTTCACTGCTCGGGAACCCAGGTCTTCTGCCATCGGGCCCCTGGACAATAGAAAAGGCGTCAGCTCCCATCTATTCGATTCAGGAGCAATATCAAATTCCCCTGGCTGTTCATCGGCAAACAGCGGCGCTTCTGCATTCACCGCATTACAACATGCCCTGGATGGAAGCCTCCCGCACGATTGTCACTGTCCATGACCTCATTCATCTTAAATTTCCAGAATTTTGGCCGTCACGGACGGCCCGCCTATATGCCCGCTTTTTCTTTCAGCACGTGGTCCCGAAGGCCCGGGCGATTCTCACCGTCTCAGAAAATACCAAGCGCGACCTGATGAATATGCTGTCTATCCCGGAAAGCCGGATTACCGTCACACCACCAGGAGTCGATTATGACCGTTTCAACCTCCGCGTGTTGGACGAGGGGGACGAATTTAAGCATCTAGGTCTTCCCATAGATTATTTGCTTTACATCGGAAATCTGAAAGAATTCAAAAACGTGCCCAGGCTGGTGGAGGCTTATCGGCAGGTCCGGTCGCGCCGCCCGGACAGCCCGCCGCTGGTCCTGGTGGGCCGCAATTTTATTCCAGGCTTTGAGCGTCAGATTCAAAAGACAGATGGCATTCGCTGGATTGGAGAAGTGCGGCGGGAGCTTCTTCCTTGCTTGTATCAGCATGCGCTCTTTTTTGTCTTCCCTTCACTGTACGAAGGGTTTGGCTTGCCGCCCCTCGAAGCGATGGCCAGTGGAACACCGGTCCTCTGCTCTGATCGGGCTTCTCTCCCGGAAGTGGTCGGCGACGCAGCTCTCACCATCAACCCCGAGAGCACCGAGGCGCTCGCCGCGGCCATCGAGCGACTCATCCAAGACTCAGCTCTGCGTCGAGAGTTGTCCGCGAAAGGGACGGTGCGAGCGAAACAATTCACCTGGGATCGCATGGCCAGGCAAACATTGGAGGTCTACAGCCGATGTCTCTCGTGAAAAGCCGGCGGCGCATTGCGCTCATCCATGATTGGCTGACGGGGATGCGCGGAGGGGAAAAAGTTCTGGAGGTTCTCTGCGGGATCTTCCCTGAGGCCGACATTTTTACCCTGGTTCATCTGCCCGGCAAAGTCAGTCCCGTGATCGAATCCCATCGGATTATCACGTCACCCCTGCAGAAGATTCCCAGGATCGGCTCCTATTACCGTCACTTGCTGCCCCTGATGCCATGGGCCATTGAACGTTTCGATTTCGCGGGCTACGATCTCCTGATCAGCTCAAGCCATTGCGTGGCCAAAGCGGCGAGGCCGGCTCCCGGAGCCTGCCACGTCAGTTATTGTCATACACCCATGCGCTATATCTGGGATCAGTACGAAGCCTATTTCGGCCCCGGCCGCTCATCCTGGCCGGTGCGCACCGTCATGGCCGCCATTCGTCCGAATCTTCAGAGATGGGATGTCGCTACCGTTTCCCGTGTCACGGAGTTCATCGCCAATTCTGAGAATGTGCGAGCCAGAATTCAGCGGCTCTATCGGCGCGAATCGTCGGTGATCTATCCTCCGGTCGATGTGGACTTTTACAAGCAGGGAGTCCTGCAGAGAGCGCCGGATCCCGAACCTTTTTACCTGATCGTCAGCGCGCTCGCGCCCTACAAGCGCGTCGATATCGCGATCGAGGCCCTTCGGCAACTGAACAAAAGGCTGGTGGTGATCGGCGAAGGACAGGAAAGCCGCGCGCTGCGCCAGGCTGGTGGTTTGCAAACAACGTTCCTCGGATGGCTAAGTGATGCCGAGCTGCGCTCGTATTATCAGCGCTGTCAGGCCCTGCTGTTCCCCGGGGAAGAAGATTTTGGAATAGTGCCTCTGGAAGCCATGTCAGCCGGCTGCCCGGTGATCGCGTATCGAAAGGGGGGCGCCACAGAAACCGTCGTAGAAAATAAATCTGGCGTTTTCTTCGATGACCAGACCCCGCAGTCTATCGCCAGAGCTATCAAGAATTTTGAACAGATGTCATTTCATCCCGCCGAGGTCTCTGCCCTTGCCGAGCGTTTCAGCCGCCGATACTGTGAATCCGCGTTCCGCTCGTATTTCTTGGATTACGCGTCAGAAATGTCATAAAATCGCCTTGTTTTGAATACAAGACATCGCCATCATTATCATTCCGCATTCCTCGCGAGCCTGTTGATTCTGGATGCCTGCGGTTTGATCCTGGCCTTTCAGTCGGCTTACTGGACGCGATTCTCATGCGCGGCCTTTACTTCGATTTTTCCTCCCCTTAAGGGGATTCCCGAACACGCGCTGTATCAACAGACGCTCTGGGCGCTCCTGCCTACGTGGCTGCTCGTTTTTTTCTACCTTAGATTCTATCGCGACGTGCTTTCCAGCGCCTACGATGAATTTATCCTGGTGATGAAAGGCGTGATTCTTTGCGCCCTTTTGACGACCGCCATGACCTTTGCTTATCGCGGCGCCGAATATTCGCGCCTCGTTATCGGCCTGTGGACGGCATACAGTGTTCTCATGGTCTATGGACTGCGCGAATGCGATAAGATTTTCTTTCGTAGATTATTGGAACATGATTCAGGCCCGCGGCATGTGCTGGTGATCGGGAAAGGCAAAGCCGCCGATCTCATTCGCGATCTCTCCGCCAAACAACCTTTTCTGCGAACGTCCTTCATGGAGACGCTTCCTGCCACGCAATCGATGGACCATTATTGCGAGACCCATCACATTTCAGAAGTGTTGCTGATTCAGGGTTCTGTCCCATCAGAGTCCATCCTTGAAATGGCCAAGCTCTGCGAACTTCATGGCCTTGAGTGCAAGATTTTGCCTGATCTGCTCGAAATGCGCCGAGGAGAGCTTCGATTGGATGGCTTTTGCGGCCTCCCGACGTTCAGCATTAAATCGGCTTCTTTGTACGGCGCGGATTATTATCTTAAGAGAAGTTTTGACGTGGCTGGCAGCCTTCTGATCCTGACAGCGCTATTTATCCCGTTGCTGGTCATCAGCGTGATCATTCGACTTGACAGCCCCGGTCCGGCGCTTTTCTCTCAGGAACGAATGGGCTTTCTGGGAAGAAAGTTTAAACTTTATAAGTTCCGGACCATGATCACGGATGCGGACACCCATATTGATAAGCTCAAGCATTTGAGCGACCGGTCGGGCCCCGTTTTCAAAATGAAACATGATCCTCGAGTCACGCACGCCGGAAAGTGGCTCCGCCGTTTCAGCCTGGACGAAATACCGCAGATCCTCAATGTTCTCAAGGGAGACATGAGTCTGGTCGGCCCTCGGCCACAGGTTCTCTGGGAGGCTGCACATTACGATGAACACGCCAAAAAGCGCCTGCACGTAAAACCCGGAATCACCGGTCTCTGGCAAGTCAGCGGCCGGGCGGCGCTAAGCTATGATGAGATGATTGATCTGGATGTGTTTTATCTGGAAAACTGGTCGCTGGGTCTTGATCTCAAAATTCTGCTAAGAACCCTCCCGGCTGTTTTCGCGAAAGAAGGCGCCTATTAGATGAAGATATTAGTGACCGGCGGAGCCGGATTTATTGGATCAAACATCGTCGACGCGTATATTCGAGACGGTCATCAGGTCACGATTATCGATGATCTTTCTAGCGGGAAGAAGGGGCAGGTCCATCCCGAGGCTCGCCTGGTCGTCATGGACATTCGGGATCCGAATATCAGTACCTTGTTCGCGGAATCCCGTTTTGAAGTGGTCAACCATCATGCCGCCCAGATGGACGTGCGAAAATCCGTCCAGGACCCTTTTTTTGATGCCTCGGTCAACATCCTGGGCACTCTTCGCCTGCTGGAATGCTGTCGATCGTACGGCGTCCGTAAATTTATTTTTTCTTCATCGGGTGGGACGATTTATGGCGAGTGCGGAACGTCGCCGGCGCAGGAAGAAGATCCGGCTCGTCCGGAATCACCCTACGGGTTCAGCAAGGCGGCGGGCGAACGGTACATCCGGTTCTATGGAGATGTCTACCGTCTTCCCTACACGATTCTGAGGTACGCCAACGTTTACGGGCCACGCCAGGACCCGCACGGCGAGGCCGGAGTTGTCGCAATCTTCGCGGGGAAACTTCGCGCCAAACAACCGGTGACAATTTACGGGACTGGTGAGCAGGAACGAGATTATGTTTTTGTCTCAGACGTCGTTCAGGCCAATCTCGCCGCTCTGACAAATGGCGAGAACAACATCTTCAACATCGGAACAGGGGTGCCCACATCGGTGAATAGACTCTGGGAAATCCTGGCCGCTCTGGAGGAGAAAGCGCCGAAGGCCACGCATGCGCCGGCCCGGACCGGGGAACTCGCCCGCAGTGTCCTGAATGCCGACCGGGCCAAAAAACTTCTGGGATGGAAACCGGAGCATGCCCTCGAAAAGGGTCTGGCGGAAACCTATCGCTATTTTCATTCATGAAACCCAAAAAAGTCACCAAACCCTGGGGCTGGGAACTCTGGTTTGCGCACAGTAGGCATTATGTCGGAAAAGTGATCTTCATTAAAAAGGGACACAGACTCAGCCTTCAGAAGCACCGATTCAAGCACGAAACGATCTACACGGAAAAGGGATCCTGGCTCCTGATCATAGGCCGCCGCCGGCGCCACATGCGCATGGGCGATCTAGCGGTCATTGCGCCGGGCGTTATTCACCGGTTCTGCGCCCCGGACGGAGATGTCCGTCTGCTGGAGGTTTCCACGCCCCAAGTCCGTGATGTCATACGCCTTGAGGATGATTATGGCCGCTGAGGCTATATAGGGTCACAAGGAGAAGAAATGATATCCAGCCATCTGCAAACATACTTTCAGCAGGCCGCCCAGATCTCCGGCCAATTGGATTTGGCCATGATGGATCGGATCATTGACAGGCTTGTCCGACTGCGCAACGAAGGCGGCCGACTGTTCCTCTGCGGTGTCGGCGGCAGCGCCGGCAACTGCAGCCATGCGGTCAATGACTTTCGTAAACTGGCCGGCATCGAGGCCTACAGTCCGGTCGACAACGTCTCGGAACTTACCGCGCGGACCAATGACGAAGGATGGGAGACGGTGTTTTCCGCCTGGCTAAAGGTGAGTCGCGCCAACGCCAAAGACGTCCTCCTTATTTTTTCTGTCGGCGGTGGGGACAGAGAGCGCAATATCAGCACCAACCTGGTCTCCGCCATCGATGAGTCCAAGAGACGCGGAATGGACGTCATGGGCATTGTGGGCCGGGACGGAGGGTATACCAAGATACGCGGTGATCTGGTGATCGTCGTGCCACCCATCGACCCGCAGAACGTGACTCCACATACCGAAGCTTTCCAGGCCGTGATCTGGCATTCTTGGGTAACCGACCCGAGATTGAGCGTGCAAGGTAATAAGTGGGAAACAACCGTTGCCACCGACTCCAAGGTGCGGCGTTGAAACGACATGGATCCAAGATAGACCCATGAGTGAAATTCATTTTGGAACCGACGGCTGGAGGGGCCTTATCGCCGATGATTTTACCTTCGCGCAGGTGCGCCGCGCGGCCGCGGCGACCGCCGCCTATATCAAAGACCACCCGTCCGCCGCGCAAGGTCCGGTCCTGATCGGTTACGATCGTCGTTTTTTATCGAAATCCTTTGCCCATTGCGCAGCATCGATTTTCTCGCGCGAACACATCCCCGTCCTGGTCAGCAGTCGCCCGGTCCCGACTCCGGCCATTTCCTTCAGCGTGGTTCATCGGAGTGCGCCCTGGGGAATCGTGATTACCGCCAGCCATAACCCCGCTTCATACAATGGCTTTAAAATCAAGGAAAGCCAGGGACGCTCAGCTCCCCCGGAGGTCACCAGAGAAATTGAGGCTTATCTCAATATTGATTCGTCATCCCCGGCGGCCACTGGCCGGGGACCCATGGTCCGCCAGACGTCTGGCGGAGACGTCATAGGGACGTTTGACGATCGCGCCGCCTATGAAGGCTATCTGCGCAGCCGGCTTGATTGGAAGGTCTTGAAGCGGCACCACGGCCGCGTGGTCTTCGATTACCTCTATGGCGTCGGTTCCGGGATACCGGAGCGGGTCTTGAAAGGATCTAAATTCACTCTGTTATCTTTGCATTCCGAGCACGACCCTCTTTTCGGCGGGCTGCATCCCGAGCCCATTGAAAACCAGCTGATCAGCCTTACAAAGGTAGTGCGCGCGCGCCGGGCCATCGTTGGCATTGCCCTTGATGGGGACGCGGATCGGCTTGGCGTGGTCGATGATCTGGGGAGATATCTCACGCCGCACCAAGTTTTTCCGCTGCTTCTTCTGCACTGCATCGAGCACAAGGGCTGGAAAGGAAAGATTGTTCAAGCTGTTTCACTCGGGTATTTAAGCGAGCGCATCGCGCGCTCATTCAACCTCCCCTTCGAAGAAGTACCGGTTGGATTTAAGCACGTGGCCGAACGCATGCTGAATAACAATTTTCTTGCCGGAGGGGAAGAATCCGGCGGTTACGCGGTCCGAGGAGGATTACCGGAACGTGACGGAATCCTCAATGGGCTTCTTTTTCTGGAAATGCTGGCGGCCCGGAAAAAGTTGCCCTCCCAATTGCTCAAAGACCTCGAAAAACGTTTTGGCACCGCCCGGTTTCGAAGAATCGACATCCACCTTACAACCCCAATTCTGGATCGTTCGACCTTCGCCCGGAATATTTCCACGCGCGTCCCGGACCGGCTCGCCGGTGAAAAAGTCCTGGAGGTCCGGACCCGGGACGGCGTGAAAGTCATGCTTCAGTCAGGTTCCTGGGTTCTTCTCCGTCCCTCGGGAACGGAGCCCCTGATTAGGACGTACGCGGAATCGGAGAGTTTAGGAAAGACGGAGGCGCTATTGAAGTGGGCCCGACACGCTGTCACCCCGGCGAAAGCCGCCCCGGCCACCCTACGGGTGCAGGGGCTGCCCCTACGCTCGCCCCAGGCGAGCAGTCGGGGCGGGGCCCAGCCCATATGAGTTCGGTCCGCGCGATGGTGATGGCGGCGGGCGCGGGGACACGGCTGAGGCCGCTCACGCACGCGATTCCCAAACCACTGGTCCCCATCGCGAATCGGCCGGTTCTCGAGTACACCATTGAAAATCTCAAGCGTCACGGCATCACGAATATTATTTTAAATCTCCATAATCACCCGGAACTGATCAAAGACCGTTTTAAGGATGGCTCCGCGTGGGGCGTGAAGATCCGCTATTCCTATGAACCGAAGCTGCTGGGGACCGCGGGGGGAGTCCGCAAAGCCAGTTCCTTTCTCTCCGGCGACACGTTTCTGGTCATGTCCGGGGACGGATTGACCGATATCAATCTGACGGACCTCCTGGCGTTCCATCGTCGGAAGAAATCCGCGGCGACCCTCGCGCTGACAAAAGTCGACTCCAAATTCGATTACGGAGTCACCCTCACCACCGCTCAAGGGAAAATAACGCGATTTATAGAAAAGCCGCAATGGGGCGATGTTTTTTCCAACCAGGTGAATACGGGCATCTATGTGTTCGAACCTCGTATCCTGCGGCAAATTCCCGCAGGACTCGTCAGCGACTTCGGCCACGATATCTGGCCCAAACTTCTTTCACGCGGAGAACCGATTTACGGTTACTTGACGGATTGCTACTGGTGCGATGTCGGAAACTTGACTGAATATCGCCGGGCCCAACATGAGTTTCTCGATGGAAAGACGCGATTTCGCCCGCCGGGACAGGAAATTCGCCCAGGGGTCTGGGTCGAGGAAGGGGCCCGGATCGCTCCCGGCGTCAAGCTCGAGGCGCCCTGCCTCATCGGCCGCGACAGCCGACTTGATAAAGGATGCATGATCGGCGCCTATACCGTCATCGGCCGCCGCGCCCGTATCGGATCGGGCAGCCAGATGCTGAACTGTGTTTTATGGAACGATGTGAAGGTGGGCCGCCACGTCCGGCTTGAAAACTGCGTGATCGGGCATAAGGCGCGGGTGACTGAAAGCATTTCGATGTATGAAGGTTCTGTGATCCAGGCAACCTAGAAATTCCAGCGCCCAAAATGTTATCCTTGCGTGTTCGTTGACGACAGTCGGCAAAGGTCCGCACTATTCCTGAAAGGAAATTTTATGGCTAATCGATATGTGTTTACCTCTGAATCAGTAACGGAAGGCCACCCGGACAAAGTCTGTGATCAGATTTCTGACGCGGTGCTGGACGAAGTCCTTCGGCAGGACCCCACCGGCCGCGTCGCATGCGAGACGTTCATCACCGTAGGACTCTGCATCGTCGGTGGTGAAATCACGACCAAAGGCTACGTCGAAGTGGCGGATCTCGTCAGGAAAGTTGTCCGGGAGATCGGTTACACGCACCCCAAATATGGTTTTAATTATGAGAGCTGCGCCGTCCTGAATGCCATCGGACGGCAGTCTCCCGATATCGCCCAGGGCGTCGATACCGGAGGGGCCGGGGACCAGGGCCTCATGATCGGCTACGCCTGCAAAGAGACGTCCGAGCTGATGCCTCTGCCGATCATGCTGTCACACTACTTAACGCGCCGCCTGGCGGAAGTCCGCAAAAAAGGCATTTTGAAATACCTTGGTCCCGATGGGAAATCGCAGGTCACCGTCGAGTACCGTGAAGGAAAACCTTTCCGCGTCGATACGATCGTCGTCAGTTCCCAGCACACGGAAGAAATCCTGGACAAGACTGGGAAGAAAATCACCAAAGCCGCGATTGATGAAATCATCAAGAAAGTCATCCTTCCGGTCATCCCGGCGAAACTACTCGACAACAACACGAAATATTACGTCAACCCGACCGGGAAATTCGTCATCGGCGGTCCGCAATCGGACACCGGGGTCACCGGCCGCAAGATTATTGTGGACACCTACGGCGGCATGGCCGCGCACGGCGGAGGAGCATTCTCCGGGAAAGATCCCACAAAAGTCGATCGCTCGGCATGCTACATGGCTCGCTATGTCGCCAAAAATATCGTCGCGGCGGGTCTGGCGGACCGCTGCACGGTGCAGCTGGCCTACGCGATCGGCGTGGCGGAACCCGTGAGCGTCATGATCGACACGCATGAAACCGCGGATATCGACAAAGAAACGCTGGTGAATGCCGTGCGGAAAGTTTTCCCGCTGACCCCCAAAGGAATTATCGAGCATTTGAAATTGCGCCGTCCGATCTATCGCGCGACGGCCGCGTATGGCCACTTCGGCCGGACGGAAGATACATTCACCTGGGAAAAGACGGATAAAGCATCCGCGCTCCGGAAAGAATTAGGACTCGGCGCCGCCGCGGCACCCGCGAATGGGCGCGCCGCCGACCTCGAACTCATCTCAACTCAGAGGTAACCACGTCGAGGCGGCGCTCGTCAAGCGTCCTTAGCAGGCCGTTACTGCCGCGAGAATCGCCAGAAGAATCCTAAGGAGCATGCCAGCATAATGGCGTTCCCCAACCAGATCGCAAGCCAGGGCGGCCATTGGCCGCGCTGGCCGAGGTAACTCCCGCCCATCACCATCACGTAGTACAGGACCATGATCAAGAGGCTTAGACCAAAACCGATGGACCGCCCGCCTCGGTGAACGCGGATCGCCAGCGGAATGCCGAGCGCCGCAAAAAGGAGCGGCGTCACCGCCAGAGCCCAGCGGAGATGGACCTGACAGGAAAGCACCGGATACGGCAGATTTTTTCCCTTTAACCGGTCCATTTCCGCCCGCAATTCCCGATTATCCATTTCCTCCAGCGCACGTTCGGAAGCCGCCTGCGAACCGCCGAGGGGGATAAAAAGCTGATAGTTCTTGAAGTACGTGTAGGTCCACCGTCCGGGATCCTTGGCGTCGACCTGCTCGATCCTCCCATCCTGCAGTAAAAAAGTAATTCCCTGATTGGAATTTACCGACGCCGTACCGTGTTCGGAAAAAATCCGCAGGGGCGCCCCGTCGGCGGGGATTTTATAGATCGTCACCCCTTTCATCAGCCGGGTCTTTTTATCCTTGCGTTCGACGAACAGATGGTACTCGCCGATCTCGACGAAGGTTTTTTCCTCAATGCGCACGAGGGGGTTGCGTTTGAGTACCTGAAGATACAGCTGCCGGAAAGAAGCATGAGCATGCGGCGCCCAGAACGTATTGAAAGGGATCAAAAACACAGAGGCCAGAAGCGCGGCCGCCAAAGGCGTCTTGACATAACTCCAGGCCGCCAGTCCGCTCGCCCGCACAGCCGTGATTTCGTTGCTTTCCGACAGCCGGCCAAACGTCAGCAGGGCCGCCAGAAGTGTTGACATCGGAAGCGTCAATGAAAGGGAAGAGGGGAGCAAGAGAAAGAGAAGCCTCAGTGTCAACCAGAGCCCGACTCCTTTGTTCAGCAGCAGATCCGCCAGTTCGAAGAGCTTGTCCAGAAGCAGGACGAAAGTGAAGATCACAAGCCCGAGGAACACATTGGAGACGAATTCCCTGAGGATATATCGAGAGATAATTCTCACGGATAAATTATATCGTGTTTTAGAATCAATTTGCACAAATGTTACACAATTGACATATTTCGCAGTTATGCTTAAAAAGACTTGCAGTTTTGCTGAATTCAGACAACAATAATGCGAATTATGCGCCGTAAATTAATCGGTTTTGGAATCCTGTGCGGTTTTCTCAGTCTGGCGTTTTACACGCTTCGAGCCGAAACCGAATTGCCCGATCTGGTCCTGCAATCCCTTCACATTCTAAAGAAGCCTGTCGAAGACCTTCTGCCTGATCTCCAGGATGATGATAACGCGCAAGCGATCGAAGGCGCCACTCTCGATATCGAACCGTATCAGGACCTGCACAATGACCGGCAGCGCTGGAACGAAATGCGGCAACTGATCGAGTCCGGCCAGCCGCTCTTCAGTCCGTTACCTTCAGAAATTGCCGTGTCGACCAGCCCCATCGGCCGGCTGGCCCCGGCCGTGCCGCCCCCCCCGGGCTTCACCGTTCAACTCCCTTATGAATCCCGGCTGACTGTTTCCGGACGAAAAACCATCGGGATGGTATTTCGAAGCACTCAATTTTCCAACAGCAGCTACGCCACAACCAATGGCATTCCGACCGCCCAGAACAGCTTTGAACTTCAGCAGTCCCTGCAGGTGCGCATCAACGGTCAGATCGGCCGCAAAGTGACCGTGAATGTCGATTTCGATGACACCAAAACGGACAAGAAGGATATCTCGATTGTCTATAAGGGGGATCCCGATGAGATTGTCCAGAAGGCCGCCTTCGGCGATATCAACTTGTCTCTTCCGCAAACCGAATTTGCCGGATACAACAAACAGGTCTTCGGCGCCTCCGCCGAGCTGAAGTACAAAGCCCTCAAAGGCTACTTCATCGGCAGCCGGACCAAGGGACAGACGGAAACCAAGGAATTCGTCGGCAACGTGATCCTTCAGAGGTTAACGATTCCCGACACGGGCTATATCCGTCGACGTTTCTACAAGTATCGGAACTTGAAGAACGCGGCCAACGATGTCGGCATCGATATCACCAAATTGAAGGTCTATATCGACACTCAAGACAGTACAAGACCGCAGAGCACGCAGTTCAGCTCAATGACAGTAGATCTGACCAGCATCCCGAGCCCGCCGACCGGAGCCCCCTCCACCTACAGCGGACGCTTCACGCTTATGTCCCAGGGCGTCGATTACACTGTCGATACCAGTTCGGGAGTCATCACATTTAAAAACGCGCTTACGAATATCAGTGTCGTCGCTATTGATTATCAGGAACCCGGCACCAGCCAATTAATATCGGGCGATCCAAACCGCGGCAACGTAACCACCGTATCGCCGGCCAACCCCACGACGGGATGCCCGTCCTCTGTCCCCTGCGTTCCGGGAGTTCCGAAAGCGATTAAATGGGATGAAAGCGCGCTCAGTCAGATTCCGGGCACAGAAGAATTAACGCACTACAACCTGGGCGCCACCAACATCGTCAGGGATAACGGGCAGGGGAACTTCACCCTGCAGCTGCATGACCTCAACAATAACAACATCGGTCCGATCGCCGGCGTTCAGTATCTGCCGAATAATGCCGGCCAGATCTTTGTCGATTTTGTGGGAGGCACCTTCACCCTCACACGCCGGCTGGACAACAGCAATCCGGCTTCTTCCTATGCGCCTGTTTACTTCTTTACGCCAACATCCCAATCCAGTTTTTTTGTTGAATTCAGCGCGCGCGTTAAAACCTACACGCTGCGGGCCAACATCGTCCTGAACAGTGAACATATTACCCTGGACGGACGCACGCTGGTGCGGGATGTCGATTATTTCATTGATTACGCTTCCGGCTTTATCACGTTTTTCAACGCGGATCAAATCACCGACACGACGCACATTGTGGCGACCTATGACTACTCCCCGTTTGGGATCGCCGGAGCGCAACAGGACACGCTCGTGGGAACGCGAGCAGAACTCTCCCTTTCGCCCGTCGCGCCGATTCTGGCTTCCAGCCTGATCGGGACATCGGTCATTTACGACTTCGCTCCCCAGCAGACGGCAGCCCCCGATATCCGCCAGACCTCCGGCAGCTGGCTGGTGACCGAAGCGGACATGCACCTCAAGGACCTGATCTTCAACCCGATTCCATTTTTGAAGTCAAGCTTCAGCGGGGAAATCGCTCAGAGCGTACGCAACCCCAACACCTTCGGGAAAGCGCTGATCGATAACATGGAGGGCATCCAGGATGAAACCTCGGTCAGCCTGAGCAAAATCAGCTGGCAGGTCGCCGCGACCCCGACGGATGTCTTGTTTCCGACGTCGGGGAGCTCCCAATATTTAAACGCCATGGGCCAGGTGAATCTGATTACACAACCCGGAGATAATCTGGTTAACAATCTCGTTCAAACCCTGTCGATTAATCCGAATGCCGCAGCGCTTTCCGGCGACCAGACGCAGATCCTGACAGTCAATTACGACCTCAGTCGCTCGTCTGAAGCCGCCATTGCCACCGTTCTCAGTCCCGGCGGCATCGACTTTTCGAAAAAACTCTACCTGGACATGTGGATGGAGGGCGACGGCTCCGCGGCAGGCCCTAATCCAAGCCAAACGCAGATTAACGTCACCCTCGGACAGATCAGCGAGGATTTCGATAATTCACATTTCCTCAAGACCGAGGATGTCAACCACAACAATACGCTCGATGTGAATGAAGATATCGGTATTCCTTTTCAAAATCCAGACGGTTCCGTCACAACGCTTGGGGCCGGGAATTTGCGGCTCGACACCAACGACCTGGATCGCAATGGCGTTCTCGATTCCGAGAATTTTAACGTCGGAGGGAACTTTGGTTATGACGCCCATTTGCCTAATCAAAACGTGATTTCCGGGAATGTCACCTCCCAGCCCGCGATCACCTTTGATCCCAGCTTGCCCGGCGGCGGAACCAACCGGATGGACTACAGCGGATGGAAGTTCGTTCGTGTCCCATTGAATATCAGTTCCGCCACCGCCGCCAATTGGACCGCAATTAAAGAACTGCGCATATCGCTCAAACCGGGTCCAGGTTCCGCCAAAACGGGGACGATCAATATCGGGAAGATTTCAATCGTGGGGAATAAGTGGCAAGCCGAACAATCGGCCGTGGTGGGCTCAACGATCACATCCCAGGCCATTAATACGGAGGATAATGCCAACTACGTTTCGCCGTCAGGGAATTCAGACTTTGACGATTTGAATCAAGTCAATACGGCGCTGACCGGACCGACACCGGCCAAACGGAAGGAGCAATCGCTGGCTCTTGATTTTGCTTTCAGCCTGACGACGGCGGCCGCGACCGTCGACGCGATGAGCGTCACCGTCTCAGCCATGGACTTCACACAATACGGGAGCATCAAATTCTTTGCCTACAAGACCCCGGGCACGACCAGCGCCCCTGGCGCCAACATCATCTTTCGCGCGGGGTCGGATACGGATTACTGGGAATTTGATTATCCCATCGACAACCTGCCTCCGAACACGTGCACCAGCGCCGGGAGCTGCACAGGCAACTGGACAGAGCTGACCATCAAGCAGATCGGGGGAACCCGTCCCAACGCCTGGGCTTCCGGCACGGCCGGCGGCAGCGTGATTCAGGTCGGAAGCCCGAACCTGACGTCCGTGGCGGAAATGAAATTCGGCGTCACCAACACGGGAACGGCGAATATGTCGGGAGAAATCTGGTTCGATGAGCTCTTTGCCGCCGATGTCATCAAACGCGTCGGGTACGCCACTTCCTTGAAATCCGATTTTGAATTGTACGGGTGGGGGACTTTTGGAGCCAGCGATAAGGACATTGACCGCAATTTTGAAACGTTTACGAGCGCCATCACGAACCAGGACCGGCGCGAACAGAACGCCTATTTGAACCTGACGCGGCTCACCTGGTTCCCGATGAAGTTTACCGGTTTGGATAAGCATACGATTACGCCTCCCATCAATACCGTCAATTCCACGCTCGTATCCGTTCAACAGCAAGGAGATGTCCGGGAAAACGCTTTCACGAGCGCCGGGAATCTGCAGATCCCCAGGTTACCAAAAGTCGCGCTGACCTACGGCACAGACAAAGTGGCCACCTCCGATCTCTTCCGAACCGATAAGACGGACAATTACGGGATGACGACGGACTATTCCGTTCCCGGTCAGCAATCTTATTTACCGCGCACGGTTCAGCTGGGGTATAAATTGACCAGGCTGAATTCCGCCTTCACCGATGGCGCGCTCGCCGCGGCCACCGATCCCTTTTCCGTTTCAAACACCCGCGATGACACCCAGGAGATCAATGCCAAGCTGTCGTTTCAACCGCGGACAGGATTCACATTCAATCCGAATTTTGCCCGATCGGAAACACGCGAATCCAAGAATGTTATTTTTTCGACCAGCACCAGCATCTCGGCTTCGACACAAACCTTGGACTACGACAAGCTCCGAAGCCAGACAATGGGATTTGACAGCGTGCTGGGGATCAAGCGCTGGTTCTCTCCGCGCCTGCGCTACACGATCACCAACCGTGAAACCTATGGGATCCCTCTGGCCGCGGATACGAACGCCGCCGCGACCAAGAACGTCGACCGGAGCGACACCGGAGAAGCCGCCTGGGATTTCGCCTGGCACGACCTGACCACGAAACTCCGTCCCCTGCAATCCATGAACGTAGTTTCCAGCTACCTCATTGAAGACGGGGATTCCTGGCAGAACGTCGGCTCCGGGTATAACAGCTTGAACACCGTCTCGGTCCGCAACGGCCTGGGAAGCGGCCAGCTGCAGAACCAGACGCTCCGGGATACCTTCCGGTCAACGCAGCGCCTCAGTCCGTTTGACTGGGCCACAAACTGGACCGGATCGGCCCAACCCCTCAAGACAATGTCCCTGACGAACACGTTCACAAACACGCGCCAGCGCCAGAACACCACGGGCACCGAGACCAGCATCAACACGCTGATCTTCCCGGACATGGTTATCGGCCTCACACAGACCGAATACTTTTTCCATGCGCAGCGCTTCATGTCCAACAGCCAGATGAACATCAAAACCCAGTACAAGACCGTCGATACCGTGGGGACTTCATTAGAAAAGTCTTCGACCAACGGCGGGGATTGGCGTTTTACCCTGCTCAAAAAACTCGACCTTTTCATGACCTACACTCAAACGTCGGACACGATCTTTGACCGCGTGAACAACGTCACCGCCAGTCAATCCAAAGGACAAGTCCTCGGCTTACAGCTGGGCTTTAATATTGGGAAATGGCGTTTCACCCCGAAATACGACCAAAGCATCCAGCAGACCACCGATTCCGCCGGTATTCTGACCGCCGATCTCACGTCGCGCACGCCGGCCCTGCAGGCTTACGCCGATCTCTTCTTACCCGCGGGACTGAGACTGCCGTTTGGCGATCTGGTGGTCTTCTCCAACCGCGTGCGCACCACCAATACGATTTCGCTGGAGATGAAGCGCTCCAGCCTTGATGTGCTGAATACGAACACCGATACCTACAAATTCACGACATCCAATGACTACGAGATGACGTCCAACATGCGGCTGACGCTCGGGTTGAGTTATTTCTACGTCATGAACAAAGTGACTTCGGATGCCAACTCTTACGGCTACGAATTCAACACGCTCATGACAATCCAATTCTAGTCTGAATATTTCCGGGGCCCGGGCCTCTAAGAGGTATGAGGTTCGCCCGGCATCTTCTGCGATTCTTTCTCCCCTGGGCTTGTGCCGGTTGCCGCGGCGCGTTGGAATCATTGGACGATACAGGGTTCTGCGGCGCCTGTTGGCTGTCGATCCCGCGCATTCATGGCCTGATCTGTAAGACCTGCGGGCTCCCGCTGAAAGACGGCGGGCTTTTCTGCTTTTCCTGCCGACAGAACCCTGTCCCGATCATCATCCGGGCCGCCACGGAATACCGCGGTGTCATGAGGCCTGCGATCCATCGTTTCAAATATTCCGGGAGAAAGGACCTTTTCCACCCGCTGGGCGCTCTCCTGCGATATGCCTGGTCGCAATATAGCGAAATTCGGGACATCCACGGCCTTGTTCCCGTTCCTCTATACGGGAAGCATGAGATGTCCCGCGGGTACAATCAGGCTGAGCTTCTCGCGCGGGTCCTGGCCTCGGAGGCGGGTGTGCCGCTCCTGCCGCTTCTAGTCCGTACGCGGCCGACGCGACCTCAAGCGAAATTGGATCGCCTGAACCGCCAGGAAAATGTCCGTTCCGCATTTGCCATAGAGCCCCTCGCTTCAGATTATCTCCAGCGCCTTCGGGGAATATCCTTACTGTTAATTGATGACGTTTGCACAACCACAAGCACCCTCAGCGAATGCGCATCTGTTCTCCGCAAGGCCGGGGCCGGGCCCGTCAAAGCGCTTGTACTCGCCAGAGACCTTTGATAGAATACGCAAAACCAGTCAGATAACCAGCACTAAATCGCTGTAAATTCCTAAGGAGGACGTGACAATGGGAGTCAGAGTTGGCATTAATGGATTTGGACGTATTGGCCGCTTAGTTTTGAAAGCAGGTTGGGGTCACAAAGATATTGAATGGGTGGCCGTCAACGATTTAACAGACGCGAAAACGCTCGCCCACCTGTACAAATATGACTCGATTTTCGGCGTGGACCCGCACAAGGTGGAAGCCCAGGGGACCGACATCGCCATCGATGGGAAAGTGGTCAAAGTGCTCGCGCAGAAAGATCCCGCGCAGTTGCCCTGGAAAGATCTGGGCGTGGACATCGTCATTGAATCCACCGGCCGTTTCACCGATGCTGACAAGGCCAAAGCGCATATCACCGCAGGCGCCAAGAAAGTCGTGATTTCCGCTCCAGCGAAAGGGGAAGACATCACGATCTGCATGGGGATCAACGAAGACAAATTTGATCCCGCCAAGCACGTCATCGTGTCGAACGCCTCCTGCACCACCAACTGTCTGGCCCCGCTGGCCAAAGTTATTCTGGAAGCCTTCGGGATCAAACGCGGCCTCATGACCACAATCCACGCTTACACCAACGACCAAGTCGTCCAGGATTTCCCGCACAAGGATCTCCGGCGCGGTCGAGCCGCGGCTCTATCCATGATTCCGACCTCCACAGGCGCCGCCAAGGCGATCGGACTGGTGATCCCGCAGCTCAAAGGCAAGCTCAACGGCTGCGCCATCCGCGTCCCAACACCGGACGTCTCAATCGTAGATCTGGCTGTTGAGCTCGAACGCCCTGCCACGAAGGAAGAAATAAACGCCGCCTACAAGAAGGCAGCCAGCACAGGGCTTGGGAAGTATCTGCAGTATTGCGATGAACCGATCGTCTCCCGGGACCTGACCGGAAATGCGAAGAGCTGCATCGTCGACTCTCTGCTCACGGACGTCATTGACGGGAATTTCGCCAAAGTATTCGGATGGTATGACAACGAGTGGGGATATTCCAATCGCGTCGTCGATCTGGTGGCCTATATTGCCTCCAAGAGCGGCGCGGCCCTGGCCTCCCGCTAGGCTCGACCCGCACCCATGCCGACCATCGCCATCCCGCGCATTACCAAGCGCACGATCGAGGACCTGCCCGTCCAGGGCAAGAAGGTCCTCGTTCGCGTCGACTATAACGTTCCACTCAACGACCAGGGCGTCATCACCGATGACACGCGCATCCGTGAAACACTCCCCACGCTGAATTATCTTCTGGAACGTGGCGCGACGCTGATCCTCTGCGCACATCTGGGTCGACCGAAAGGCCAGCCCAATCCGAAATACAGCCTAAAGCCTGTCGCAAAGCGTCTGGAAGAGTTGCTGCGGCGGCCGGTAATAATGGCCCCTGACTGTATCGGTCCGGACGTGCAGAAAATGGCCGCGGAGTTGACTCCGGGGGGAATACTTCTCCTCGAAAACCTTCGCTACCATGCGGAAGAAGAGGCCAATGATGCGGCATTCGCCAGGAAGCTGGCGTCTCTGGCCGATGTCTTTGTCCAGGATGCCTTTGGTGCGGTGCATCGCGCCCATGCGTCCACCGCGGGAGTTGCCGCCCTTCTCCCCAGCGCGGCCGGACTGCTCCTGGCCAGGGAAATCTACTTTCTCTCCAAAGCCATGGAAAATCCGGAACGGCCTTTTATTGCCATCCTCGGAGGATCCAAGGTCTCGGACAAGATTGCCGTCATCGACAATCTTCTGGATAAAGTCAACGGGCTGGTCATCGGCGGCGCCATGGCGTACACCTTCCTTAAGGCGCAGGGGATTGGAGTCGGCAATTCGCGTATCGAAGCGGATAAAATTGATCTCGCGAAAAATGCGTTAAAGAAGGCCCAGGAAAAACACATCCAGGTCTTTTTACCGCTCGACCACGTCGTTGTCGACCAGGTGGATGCCAAAGCGATGTCGCAGATCACGCCGGACCGGGCGATTCCTGATGGAAAAATCGGCGTGGATATCGGACCCAACACGATAAAAGCCTTAGCGACGCTTCTGCAGAAGGCAAAGACAATCGTATGGAACGGACCGATGGGGATCTTCGAGATGCCAGCCTTCGCGGCCGGAACGCTCGGGGTGGCTAAAGCCATGGCCGAGGCGACCGAACGCGGCGCTATCACCATCGTCGGCGGAGGGGATTCTGTCGCCGCCGTCAAGCAGGCGGGGTTGGCGGACAAGCTTTCCCATATCTCGACCGGCGGAGGCGCTTCCCTCGAGTTCCTGGAGGGGAAAACGCTTCCAGGCATTGCCGCGCTGCCGAATGCCTGATATGGGAAAACTCGTTCTCGTCCGTCACGGGCAGTCACAGTGGAACCTTGAAAACCGCTTTACCGGATGGGTGGATGTTCCTCTTTCCGAAAAGGGACGTGAGGAAGCCCGTCAGGCCGGAATCTCCCTGAAGGGGATGCGTTTTGACTGCGCCTTCACCTCGGTTCTCCGGCGGGCGCAGGACACACTGAGGATCATCCTGGAACAGATCGAACAGACCTCTCTCCCGACAGAAAAAGACCAGGCGCTCAATGAACGTCACTACGGCGCGCTGCAGGGCCTGAACAAAAAGGAAACCGCCGCGAAGTACGGCGACGAGCAGGTCCATATCTGGCGGCGCAGCTATGACGTTCCACCGCCAGCGACCCAAACGGAGCTGAACCCGGAGGGGATCAGCGAAAGCCTGAAGGATACGGCGGCCCGGACTCTTCCCTATTTCAACTCACGCATACTGCCACTCGTGAAGTCCGGAAAGAACGTACTGGTGGCCGCCCATGGAAATTCGCTACGATCGATCGTGATGGATCTTGAGCACATGACCAGGGAACAGGTCCTGGAGCTGAATATTCCGACCGGCGTTCCCATTACGTATGAGATTGACTACGCTGGCCGCGTTTTATCCAATAACCGGCAGTCCGCCAGCGTGAGTTAGAACTGTAGGGGCGCACCGCTGTGCGCCCGAGGAGACATTCATGTACAGCTTCTTCGTGTTCATCCACATCATCGTCTGTGTCGGACTGGTTCTGGTGGTTCTGTTTCAAGCGGGAAAGGGCGCCGGCCTTGGCAATCTTTTCGGAGGCGGCGGAGGCGATCAGCTTTTTTCAGCTCCCTCGGGTACCGCATTTATTAAAAAAGTCACCACGGGTATGGCCATCATTTTTATTATCACATCGGTCATGCTGACGCTCCTGACCTCGCGCCGGAGCAACCGATCACTCTTGGAGAGCCTGCCGGGAAATACAGGTCAACCCGCACCTGTCGGGCCCTAGGATTTTGCTAGTATTGTGTTTGGCCTTTTCGACGCGGTGGCCGAACGGTTAGGCAGAAGTCTGCAAAACTTCGCATCCGGGTTCGATTCCCGGCCGCGTCTCCAATTTGAGGATGTGTGGCGGACGGTTCCGAGGCTTTTATTACTTGACCTCCAGGCTTTGACGCAGAAAAGCGACGACTTTACCCAGCGAATCGTTCGTCGCCTCCGCGCTATACTCCATATGCCCTTTCATATGTGTAGCCGCGGGATCCAAGTAGCTCAAGGGAGGCGCATCGCGGTTAAATCCGTGCGAGGCGCCGGCGTATTCGACGGCCGTTACATCAAACTGATCCTTTTTGAATAACATACTTTTCAGTTCCGGAACGGCTTTCCCGTCGCCATAGGAGTCTTTGGTTCCATAAAGAATCATCATCGGAGCTCTGGTCACCTGCAGGTCCTTTTGCTTTACAAAGGTCTTACACACCGGGTAAAAGCCCACATGAGCGGCAAATCCCTTCTCGTCGCCCATCCATAACTTGCGATTGGCTTCAAAAGCCGCATAAACGGCGAGGTGACCGCCCATGGAAAATCCCATGATGCCGACCCGGTCCGGATTTATCGCCGGTACTTTTCGCAACTCTTTCAACGCAGCAAAACCCATGGGCAATAAAACATCGGGCTTGGGCCTATCAAAGGGAGTTTTATAAATCCCTGTCTTAAAATCCACTTCAAATACCGCGATGCCCGCCTTGACGATCGGATCCCGATACAACGCGCCGCGCGAGTCGATTCCCATGGTCCCGTGAACCATGACCACGGCCGGGCATGGCTTGGAGGCATTCGGCGGCAGGTAAAGCGTTCCGGACAGGCTGTAGGGATGGCTCTGATCGAGGGAAGTAAAGTGCATCGTCGTTTCAGCGGAGGCGACTCCAACACACAGAACGAATGCCATTAGAAAATCCAGGGTAAGTGAACCATACCTATACAAACAACTCATGACGGGCCTCCAGTAATCAGCATCGGATTTTTCACGTCCATTATCTTAAATTTTCACCGGATTGAAAATAAGACGTGTATAATTCTGCGCGGATATGAACCTCTTCCCTCGTCTCGTTGGAATGATGGGCACACTCGCGTGTATTGCCTCGGTGACGATGGCGCAGACGCAGCAGGAATTTCCGCCGCCCCAAGGCAAAGGGCGCGTGGTCGTCCTGGCCTCCGGCGCCTCCGGCCCGGCGCATTACACCACGGTCGCCCGAGAGATCGCCGAACTCGGCTACGACGTGGTGCTCTACGACGGCAATCAGCTCATGGGGACACATGGTGATGCGGCGAAAGCGGTCATTTTGGAGGCGCAGCAAATGCCCCATGCGCTCCCCGGCAAGGTCGCTCTGCTCGGCTTTTCGCTCGGCGGGGGCATGTACCTTTATTACGCCACTCAATGGCCCGATCTGGTGGCGGGAGCCGTGCTGTGGTGCCCCGGAAACAACTTCATTCACGACGTGCCCGGCTTTGTGAACCGATTGAAAGTGCCTCTGCTTGTCTTCGCCGGCGCAAAGGACCATTATCACAAGGACTGCTGCGTGGCCAATTTTGACAGCACGCTTGCGGCGGCGGCCACCGCGGCCGGAAAGCCCTTCAAACTCATCGTCTATCCGGATGCCGATCACGATTTTGTCATCGGAGGGGATCACTATAACGCCAAAGACTATGCCGATGCCTTCAAGCGCACGGCGGACAGCCTGAAGACCTACTTGAACCCATAGCATGTCTCATATCTTTATCAGCCACTCCAGCCGGGATGGCGAGCAGGCGGCGCGTCTGCTCGAGTATCTGCACGCGTACGGGTTTGTCGAGACGTTTCTGGACTTTGATAAGCATGCCGGCCTGGCGCCGGGCGCCGACTGGGAACGCACGCTTTACCGGGAAATCGCCGGGGCCGAAGCGGTCATTCTGATTCTGACGAAGAACTGGTTCGACAGCAAATGGTGCTTCGTCGAATTCACCCAGGCGCGCGCGCTCGGCAAAGCCATCTTTCCGCTCATCGAGTCGCCGACCGGGGAAACCTTCGTTTCGAGCGACATCCAGCATTTGGATCTCATCAAAGACCGCGAAGGGGGCCTGGCGCGCCTGGCGGAGGAGTTGACCGGAGTCGTGGTCAATGCGCGCGGAGGGTTCGACTGGGATCCCACGCGGCCGCCCTATCCTGGCCTTCTGGCCTTTGACGAGGCCGACGCGGCGATTTATTTCGGTCGCGACGATGATATCCGGCGATTGATCGAACGGTTGAACGCCAGGCGGGCGCAGGGCGGCGCCAAGCTCGTCGTCATCCTGGGCGCCTCCGGCTCGGGCAAATCCTCGCTATTACGGGCCGGGGTGCTCCCCCGGCTCAAACGCGACAAACGCAACTGGATCGTGCTCCCGCCATTCCGGCCACAGCTCCATCCGCTGGAGGAGCTGGCCCAGACCGTCGCGATCGCGCTGGGGCCCGCGGCCGACTGGCGGCACTGGCGCGATGCCTTTTCGTCCAAGGACCTCGCTGGCACCCTTTCGGACCTGGCCCGCGACCTGCGCGCCGCCCATTCCGCCAACGAGGCGCACATTCTGATCACGGTAGATCAATCGGAAGAATTGTTTGGCGCGGCGGATAAGACCGAGTCGGAACAGTTTCTGCGTGTTCTAAACGCCCTGCAGGATGAACATCTGCCATTCCTCTCCGCGATGACCTTGCGTTCTGATTTCCTGGGCGAGCTTCAGCAGGCGCCCGCTCTGACGGTTCCCTTCGAGGAATTTTCCTTAAAGCCCATGCCGCTGGCGAGAGTGCGAGACATCATTGATGGCCCGGCCCGCGTGGCCGGCCTGACGGTGGATGATGCGCTCGTGGCGGCGGCCATGCATGACGCGGCGACCGATGACGCCCTGCCGCTTCTGGCCTTTGCGCTGCGCGAACTCTACGACCGCTTCGGCCAGAAAAAACACCTGACGCTTGAAGCCTACCGTGCCCTTGGCGACGACGCCGGGCAACTGTCGCCGCTTGAAAACGCCGTGCGCCGCAAAGCCGATGAAGTGCTGGAGGCCGCCAGGCCCTCGCCGGGAGATCTGCAGGCGCTGCGGGAAGCGTTCGTGCCCGCGATGGTGCGGGTGAACGCCGAAGGCGAATACGCGCGCCGCCCGGCCCGCTTCGACGCGCTGCCTGCCGCCGCCCGGCCGCTCATCGAGCGCCTCGCCCGATCGCGCCTGCTCATCATCCAGAAAGAGCTGGAGGTCACGATGGTGGAGGTGGCGCACGAGGCGCTCCTGCGCAAGTGGCCGCTTTTGCGCGGCTGGCTCGATGAAGAACGCGAATTTCTGATCGGCAAAGACCAGCTCGTCATGGATTGGCGTGACTGGGAAAAAGCGCCGGCCGAGGAGAAGACCGACGCTTTGCTCACCGGACTGAAGCTCTCGCGGGCCAAAACCTGGCTCTTGGAAAAGCCGCAGCAGCTGAGCGAATCCGAACGCCAATTCATCCAAGCCAGTATCTCCCACCTGGAATCGGAAACGGAAAAGCGCGAACGCTTCCGCCGCCGCGTCCAGCAGGTGAGCGTCACCGCGGCGCTCGTCCTCGCCGTTTGCCTCGCCGGCGCGGTCCGGGAATGGTGGATCGCCAGAACCCGGGAGGCCATGGCAGAATCTCGAGAGCTGGCGACCATCGCCGAGCAGGACGTCGCCTCCGGCGGTGATCGCGGTATAGCACTGCGCACCGCTGTGACGGCCGCCCTGCGCTCACCGACGAATCAGGCGGAGCACGCGCTGCGGACGGTCCTGGAGGGGCCTCTCGAGCATCTTATTCTGCATCACGGCGGTCCGGTTTATGTGGCGGCCTTCTCGCCGGATGGAAAACACCTCGTGACCGCCAGCGTCGATCATATGGCACGCGTGTGGGACGCCGTGAGCGGGGAACGGCTGGCCACACTGGCGGGGCATACGGCTCCGGTCAACGACGCGGCGTTCTCCCCGGATGGAAGGCGTATCGTGACGGCTGGCGACGACGGCACGGCGCGCCTGTGGGACGCCGCGACCGGAAACTTAGTGGCCACGCTCCCCGAGACCGGCCTGGAAGTGCGACAGGCGGCATTCTCTCCAGATGGAAAGCGTCTCCTCACCGCCGGGACCGACCATACGGTACGCGTGTGGGATGCCGGCACCGGCGCTCCTCTGTCCACACTCACCGGGCATGCCGGCGTGGTTCATCACGCTGCGTTTTCTCCCGATGGGAAATGGATCGTCACCGCCAGCCAGGACTTAACCGCGCGAATCTGGAACGCGCAAACCGGCGCCCGGACAGCCACATTGAGCGGACATACGCGTGTCGTCTACTCAGCGGCCTTCTCGCCTGACGGCAAGCGCATTGTCACCGCGAGCTGGGACCAGACCGCGCGCGTCTGGGATTCCGTGACGGGCCGGCTGTTGGAAACACTCTCCGGGCATAGCGGCGCTCTCTACGACGCGGCGTTCTCTCCGGATGGAAAGCGCATCGTCACGACAAGCGCCGATCATACGGCGCAAGTATGGGATGCCGGCACCGGCCATCCCATGGCCACGCTCTCCGGGCATACCGGCCCGGTGAATGCCGCGGCGTTCTCCCCGGACGGAAAGCGCGTCGTGACCGCGAGCGAGGACTCTACCGCCCGGGTATGGGATGCCGATTCCGGTCTTTTGCTGGCGACTCTGAACGGGGGTAACGGCGTCGTTTACGATGCCGCGTTTTCACCCGATGGCAAGCGCCTCGTCACCGCCGGCAATGACGGCACCGCACGGGTGTGGGATGCCGACATCGGCCACTCGACAGCCATTCTCTCCGGGCACGATGGTCGAGTCTTCGATGCCGCGTTCTCGCCCGATGGCAAGCGCCTCGTCACCGCCGGAGAGGACGCCGCCGCACCGACAGCGGCGAGGCTGTGGGACCCGGACACCGGGCAATTGCAGGCGACTTTGACCGGGCACACCTTGATGATCTATGCGGTTTCGTACTCTCCCGATGGAAAGCGCGTCGTCACCGCCAGCGCCGACAAAACGGCGCGGGTGTGGGAAGCCGCGACCGGGCATCTTCTGGCCACTCTGACCGGGCCTACCGGCCGCGTCAACTTTGCGGCTTTCTCGCCGGATGGCAAGCGCGTGGTCGCCGCGAGCGATGATGGGTCGGCGCGCGTGTGGGAGGCCGACACCGGTCAATTCCTGGCCGTTCTCACCGGACATACCGGGCCTGTCAACGAAGCCACGTTCTCGCCTGACGGAAAGCGAGTCGTCACGGCCAGCGCGGACAATACAGCACGACTGTGGGAGGCCGAATCGGGGCATCCGCTGGCCACTCTGGCTCACACCTCCGCGGTCAACGATGCAAGGTTTTCGCCGGACGGGAAGCGCATCGTCACGGCCAGCTATGACCATACGGCACGGGTGTGGGATGCGGAAACCGGTCGTCCGCTGGAGACTTTGGCCGGACATTCCGGCTGGGTCTATGGAGCAGCCTTTTCACCCAATGGAACGCGTATCGTGACCGCCAGCGCCGACCACACGGCGCGCGTGTGGGAGGCCGACACCGGCGCTCTCCTGGCCACTCTCACCGGGCATACCGCCCGCGTGAATAACGCCGCGTTTTCCCCCGATGGAAAGCGCATCGTCACTTCCAGCCAGGACATCACCGCGCGGGTGTGGGACGCCGAATCGGGATTGTTATTGGGCACTCTCACCGGGCACACTGATCAGGTCTACCGGGCGGGGTTTTCTCCGGATGGAAAGCGCATCGTCACGGCCAGTGCCGACAAAACGGCCCGGCTCTACATCGCCGATCTCCCGGACCTTCTGGATTGGGCCACGCGGCAGCTTCTGATCGAGTCCGGCCTATGACGATCCATCTGCCCAATACCGTCGCTATCGGATTTACGGGCCACCGCGCTCTCGAGGATGAAGTCCGCTGCCGAAAAGCGATCTTTGATTTTCTGCAAGGGCAGAAACAATCCGCTTCGGGGCTGGTGTACGGGATTTCGTCCGTCGCGGCGGGCGGGGACCTTTTGTTTGCCGAGAGCTGTATTCAGCTGGCGCTGCCGTTGCGCGTTCTCCTGCCACTGCCGGCAGACGAGTTCCGGAAGGATTTCGATGAGAAAAGCTGGTCGCGCGCGGAACAGGTCCTGGGCCAGGCGGCGTCGGTGGAAGTCATCGGCCGCAGTCCGTCGCGCCAGGAGTGCTACTACGAATGCGGCATCGAAACGGTTCATCAAAGCCGGCTTCTGCTTGCGCTGTGGAATGGCCTGCCGGCGGAGGGCCTTGGCGGCACCGAAGATGTTGTCTCTTTCGCCAAAGGGGTCGGCCGGCCGGTGGTCTGGCTGCACAGCACGACCGGAGACGTGCGCCGATTTAATGCAGAGTCGGAAAAGGAGCTCATGGACGATCCGGAGCTCGAATTCCTGAATCACCTGCCGGATCCGGAGGCGCCCTTCGAGACGGATAAGCCTGAAGCCCTGGCCCGGGCATGGTTCCGTAAAGTGGATGGGAGTGCGAGCCGGTTAGCGCCGCAGTTCCGGCGGCTGGCGGCCATTCCGATCCTTTTTACGGCGGCGGCCGCTCTTGTCAGCGGGGCCGCCTCGCGGGGACACGGCGTGGGAACATGGATGACCGTCGGGACTGCCCTCGGAATCCTGGCGGCCGCTCTGCCGGCGGCGCTGCGATTAAACCAGCGGCAAGTTCTCTGGGTACGGACGCGGACGGCAGCGGAGGTGTGCCGTTCGGTCCTCGCTTTCTGGACGACGCCCGCTCCTTACGAGGCGATTGGACCGGAGGTCATTCCCGAACTGTCGGGCGTGCTGATGTCCTTGAACCTCCTCAAAATGCTCGACCGGGGGCGCCGCGAGGTCGCGCTCGAAGAATTCAAACGGCGATATCGCCAGGAGCGCGTGGCAAATCAGATCGCTTATTTCTTCGACCATGCCGCGCAGTCGTCCGCCGAGGCCCTTAGGTTTCGAGCCGCGACCTGGGCCTCTGTCGGATTCGCGTCCCTGCTGAATGCGTGGCTGTTCCTGAGCGCGCACACGATCGCGAACCTGGGTCCGGGACCCTGGAAACAATGGTTGGCCCTGGGCGCCTCGATCGGATTCCAGATGGCGACGGTCGCCGGAGCGCTCCTGGCGGTGAACGACTGCGATCGCCGGAGAGAGCGCTATCGGGAACTGCACGAGCAGCTCCAGAAATGGGATGCGCAGCTGGAAGCGTTGCGGACATGGCCAAGCGTCCTGCGCGTGTCCGGGCGGATCGAGAGGGCTCTTCTGGCGGAGTTGATCGAGTGGCGGTCTTTGATCCGCAATCCAAAGCCGGTGAACAAATGAAGCGCATCCTCACCCTGGACGGCGGAGGCATTCGCGGCGTCTTCAGCCTGGAAATCCTGCTGCGCATCGAAACACTCCTGCGCGATCATTTTAAGGCGCCTGGGCTGGTCCTGGCCGACCAGTTCGATTTTTTCGCGGGGACCAGCACCGGCGCCATCATCGCGACGTGTCTGAGCTGGGGCATGCCCGTGGGGGAAATTCTCGACCATTACGTGAAGCATGGCAGAACCATGTTTCAGCACGTGCCCTGGTACCATCCGATCCGGCGCTATCTGGTGTCCAAGTACGACGCGAAATCCCTGTCGAATCTCCTGCGGCGCACGTTCTCGGAGGATGGACAGGGGGAAGTGCCGGCGCTCCTCGATTCCAAACGCCTGAAGACGCTCCTCCTGGTGGTGATGCGAAACCACACGACCGGGTCGGCGTGGCCGGTGACCAATAACCCCAGGGCCAAGTACAACGACGCCGGCCTGCCGGACTGCAATCTGAAAGTCCCTCTCTGGAAACTGGTCCGGGCGAGCGCCGCGGCGCCCATTTTTTTCGATCCCGAAGAAATCACGCTGGGCGGCCGGCGACACGTGTTTGTCGACGGCGCGATTACGCCCTACAACAATCCCGCGCTCATTACCGCGTTAACGGCGATTCTGCCCTCGTACCGGCTGGAGTGGCAAACCGGGCCGGATAAGATTCGACTGATTTCCATCGGTACGCTGCGCGTTTCCCTGGCCGAAAAGGACATGAATGCGCGCCAGATGTGGGTCGGATACAACGCCCGCCAGATTCCCGCGGCATTGATGCAAGGGATCGCGCATGAGCAGGACTACCTGTGCCGGTGCCTGGGCCAGTGCCTTTACGGAGAAGCACTGGATTCCGAGATCGGCTCTCTGGAAGGGGCCGCGCTTGCCGGGCGGGACTGGTTCAGCTACGTGCGCTACAACAAATCGTACATGGGTCAGGAGGCGGCGGAGCTCCTCCGGAAGACCCCTCAGCTCGCCGCGCTCGACGCCGTTCACGCCATCCCCTTATTGCGCGAGGTCGGCCGCGCCTACGCGCAGGAACACGTCCGCATCGAGCATCTGATCTAGTGTGGTGATTCCAACATATCTTGATTTATGAAGGCCCAGATTTGAGACGGATTCAAGGAAGACCGACGCAGGCATACCGAGCGGTATGTCGAGGAGGTCTGACGCAGAAGCCGGCCAAA
>Ga0182027_10002022_pt1 | contig 33151 bp, 28 predicted proteins | sample 712E1DmetaG_FD_121300 | JGI IMG/M metagenome (GOLD analysis project Ga0182027, IMG submission 121300) | Permafrost microbial communities from Stordalen Mire, Sweden - 712E1D metaG (Illumina Assembly) | ecosystem: Environmental > Terrestrial > Soil > Wetlands > Permafrost | place: Sweden...
CCGCCCATCCGGTTCAGTAGGTGAACCTGGGTCTTCCCTTCGCTCCGCTCGGAGAGGAATGCCAGGAATTTGCCGTCGGGCGACCACCGGGGAGACTCGGAAGAGACGTTTTCGGCCGTGAGTGCGATGGCTTCGCCGCCCGCCGCAGGCACCATGTAGATCCGTGTCTCCGATTTATCGTCCTTCAGAGACTTGGACGACATCGTGTAGGCGACAAATTGCCCGTCGGGAGCAACTTGCGGATCGTGTGCCTCTCGATACCCGAAAAGGTCGTCCACGCCGACCGGCCGAAGTGCCGCGGACTGCTGCGCGCCGGTAATAGAACCCCCTGCCCCGATTGCCAGAAGCAACACCACCAGACGAAGCTTCATACCGATGACTCCAGTACAAAAGAATGAGTGCAGAACAAACCCGTGAGTTTAGCACAACTGGGCGACCTGGCTGTGTGAGGGAAGCAGAGAAAGGGGCCGCTCAAAGTGCCGGGTCGCGCGGACGCACTGCCCGAAGGCGGCACGCGGTGCTCGCCGGCTGTACGAAAGTACGGTTGCCGCGTTGAAAAAAATTTGCGTCACATGCATTTTCTTGTTGCGCGTACTTGTAGAGAATGTATTCTTCAAATGCGACCTCGCTCAAGCGCGTCGAGAGTGAGCGTCACTCCAAGGAGGAAGAGAGAAAAAAATTGAGCACTGTATCGCTCCCCGCACAAATTCCTTCCCAAGCGCTTCCCACCGCGAAAAAAGCAATCGCCAAGTTGACTCTTTGGCCGCTTGTTGCCGCCACCTTCTTCATGGTGTCTGGGGGTACGTATGGGACGGAAGCGATCATCTCCGGTGCGGGTTATGGCCATGGCATTCTCATCCTGCTGTTTCTTCCGGTTCTCTGGTGCCTGCCGACCGCCTTCATGATCGGTGAACTCTCGAGCGCTCTGCCTGCCGAAGGCGGTTACTACGCCTGGGTGCGCCGGGGTTTGGGCAACTTCTGGGGTTTTCAGGAAGCCTGGCTGAGCTTGGCCGCGAGCATCTTTGACATGGCGATTTACCCGACGCTGTTCACGATTTACCTGAAACAGATGGTGCCGTGGTTTGGGGAAGGTCACTACGAAATCCTCGGCGGCATGGTTACACTGAACCACGGACTGCTGGCCGCCTTGTTTGTGGTCGTGACTTGCGTGGCGCTGAACCTCGCGGGCATTCGCGTCGTCGGGCTCACTTCGGTCTGGCTGTTCTTCCTGCTGTCGCTGCCCTTCGCCCTGATCGTGCTCCTGTCTCCCGTGAAAACCGGGGCCTATGCGGACCCGCACGCGGTATCGACGGGCGCCAGCGTAGGTTTGCTGGGTGCGGTGCTGGTGGCCATGTGGAATTACATGGGCTGGGATAACGCTTCGACGATTGCGCAAGAAGTGGAACGGCCGCGGAAAACCTATCCGCGAGCGATGATCGCGGCGGTGATCCTGGTCTCGCTGACCTACATCCTTCCCTTCCTGGCTGTTTATTTCACGGGAACCCCGGCCTCTGCATTCAACGCGGAGGGCTCCTGGGCCACGATTGCAGGCACGTTGGGCGGCTCGATTGGCGGCTTCCAATGGCTGCGCTTCATGGTGACGCTCGGCGGGGTGATGAGCGCGTTCGGGATGTTCAACGCGCTGGTGCTGAGCTACTCGCGCCTGCCCCTTGCCATGGCGCGGGACGGCATGTTGCCGCGGGTGTTTGCCAAGGTCACGAAGAAGACGGAAACTCCGTGGGTTTCGATCATCGTCTGCGCAGTCTGCTGGATGCCCTGCCTGGTGTTGGGCTTCCAGAGACTGGTTACCCTGGACATTATGTTGTACGGGGCGGCGCTCATGCTGGAGTTCGTGACCCTCGTGGCGCTACGCATGCGCGAGCCGAAGCTGCGGCGGGAGTTCCGCGTGCCCGGCGGCATGGCGGGTGCGGTCACTTGTGGCCTCTTCCCCCTGGCACTGCTGATTGTTGCCATGGTGGAGAGCGACCATGAATCCATCCTGGGCATGAACGCGCTCCTGTTTGGAGTTCTGATCATTCTGGCGGGCTTCGCCGTTTACATTGCCACCGGCGCGTTGCGCGCGAAGTACGCTGCTGAAATCGCGCCGGAAGCAACCGAAGCGGCATAAGAGCCAAGCCCTGTCAGACTATCGGAAGATTGGCCGCAATTCTTGTTCAAGACGCCTGGTTCTCATGAGCCGGGCGTTTTTGCGTCTGCGACACCCGTAGGTGCGATACCCTATCGCCGGATGTGAGGTCCCTCTTTCGTGCCGAAAAAAATCGTGGGCCGCAGGAAGGCGCTTAGATTTGGTATTCTGCTCCACGTGAGAGATGGTTTGAAGTACCGGACAACTTTACTGGCGGCGCTGCTGGGTGCGGGGCTTGCCCTGGCAGTCATGGCAGCGAGCCAGAGCAAACCGCAATCGCCAGGCTCACCTGCGAATTCGGCCTCGGCTCCGTCCGCTGCGGCAACCCCCCCACCTGTTTCTGCAACGCCTCAATCCGCCGCGCCCGCGCCGAGCCAAACGCAATTTGTTCCGCGCGGGGGACTCAACATCGTCGTTCTCGACCCCGCGCACGGCGGGATCGACTTGGGCGCGCGGGGTACCGAAGGCATCCGCGAAAGCGAAGTCGTACTGGTCTTCGCCGCCGAAGTGCGCAAGGCGCTTGAGGCACAAGGGTTCCAGGTCGTGATGACCCGCGAGGGCAACGACAACCCATCGTTTGACGACCGCTCGGCACGCGCCAATGCGCAGCACGGCGCGGTTTTCGTGACCCTTCACATCGCCTCCACGGGCGTAGCCGGCACCGCAAGGGTCTACGTCGTGCCGGACATTCCGCCATCGAATGACACGACGGGACTGATTCCGTGGGACCGCGCGCAAGGGCCGTTCGTCGGCTTGAGCCACCAGCTCGGCGACCTCGTTCAACAGGAACTGGAAAAGCGCTTCAAGGGCTCGCCCACGAGCGTGCAGGTGGCGCCGGTGCGCCAATTGCGAACCACCGCGGCTCCCGCGATCGCCGTGGAGATTTCCAGTGTGTCCGTGCAGGAACGCGCCGATCTCGACCGCATGGTGCCGGGTGTTGCCGAGGCGATCGCCCACGGCATCGTAGCCTTCAAGCCGTCCTACGTCCTGCCTGTGCCGCCAGGAACCTCAGGAGGCACACAGCCATGAGCCCGCAATCGCGCGTCTGGCTGGCGGGCGCCCTGCTTGCCGCGGTTTTTGCTGCTGCGCTTTATTTTCCGGCGCTACGCCAGCAAGTGCGCAGGGCTGCGCAAGTCACCGAGAAAACCGCGGAGCAGGCGCGCCGCGAACTGTTGCCGGTCACGTCCACGGCGAGCAGTGAGCCAAAAGTGAAGGTGAAGATGTTCTGGGGATCGGGGAATGACGATGGCTTGCTCAAGCCGGTTACCGTGGAGCTCCCGCTCTCGAATGATCCGGTGCTGCGCGCCAAGGAAGTCCTGAACACGCTGCTGGCTGGGCCCGTCGATCCGGAAGCGCGCACCTTGCCGCCCGATGCTGCGCTGCTGGCTTTTTACATTTTGCCCGATGGCACGGCGGTTGCGGATTTTTCGGAAGCGCTGGGCGCTTCGATTCCCTCCGGAATTCAGAGCGAACAGTTGGCGGTCGATTCGATTGCGCGCACTCTGGAAGCTGATGTGCCCCAGGTGCAGCGCCTCAAAATCCTCATTCACGGCCAGGAAGTGGAAACGCTGGCGGGTCACATTGATCTGACGCAAACCTTCCGAGTGAATACAAGGGTGGCGGGGGCGCCCGAGGGACAGGCTCCCTCTCCCGTTTCGGCGATCACTGCTCCGATCAAGAAGGCCGTGGAAAGGGTTCAGAATGCGGTGAAGAGATAGGCGGAGTTCCCCCGTGGGTAAAGAGAACACAAGAGGCCCGGCAAAGGGGCGTGGAAGATGAGGATTGATGGACGAAGTGCCGAACAGATTCGCGCATTGAAAATTACGCCCGACTTCATCTCGCAGGCCGAGGGCAGCGTCTTGATCGAGCTGGGCAAGACGCGCGTGATTTGCACCGCCACCGTTGACGACGGCGTGCCCGGCTTTCTGAAAGGTTCCGGCAAAGGCTGGGTGACCAGCGAATACGGCATGCTTCCACGCGCCACCGAAGAGCGCACGCCCCGGGAAGCTGCCCGCGGCAAGCAAACAGGACGCACGCTGGAGATTCAGCGGCTGATCGGGCGTTCGCTGCGCGCGGTGATCGATACGGAATCCCTGGGAGAGCGCACCGTAATGCTGGATTGCGACGTCATTGAAGCCGACGGCGGCACGCGCACCGCTTCGATTACCGGGGCGTTCGTGGCTCTGGCGCTCGCCATGGAGCGCATGGTCGCGGCGGGGATTCTCAAACGCTCTCCGCTGATCGATTCCGTGGCGGCCATCAGCGTCGGCATCGTGGATGATGTGGCCCTGCTCGACCTATGCTATGAAGAGGATTCGCGCGCGGAAGTTGATATGAACGTAGTGATGACCGGCCGCGGCGATTTCGTGGAGATTCAGGCGACCGCCGAAGGGCGTCCCTTCACCGGCGGCGAGATGCAGGATTTGCTTGCGCTGGGAGCCGCGGGAATTCGCCGCCTGGCTGAAGAGCAGCGCGAGGTCTTGCCCGAGCATTTCCTTGGCCGCGGGCGATGAAAGTAAGATCGATCCGCACGGCAACACCATGATCACGGAAAAAGCGCAGCGATGACTTCAGTGCAAGCGTCGAGGAAGCTGTATCTTGCTTCAGGAAACGCGGGAAAATTGCGGGAATTCCGCGCGCTGGCCGTCGCGGCACATTCCAACTTGGAGCTGGAATTGCTCCCGCAATACGCCTCGCTTCCGGAATTCCCGGAGACCGCGCCAACCTTTGCCGAAAACGCCACGGGCAAAGCACTGTATTATTCTCGGGCCTGCGCGGACATGGTGTTTTCGGATGACTCGGGGCTGGTCGTGCCAGCTCTCGGCGGCGAGCCTGGCGTGCATTCGGCGCGCTATGCCGGCCCAGGGGCCAGTAACGATTGGAAAATTGCGAAATTATTGGCGGCGTTGCGCGGCAAAAAAGGCGCGGAGCGCTCTGCATACTTTGTGTGTGTGATTGCCGTGGCGCAGATGGGGCGCGTGATCGCCGTCGTTTCAGACAAAGTGGACGGCGAGATTGCCGAAGCGCCGCGCGGCAGCGGTGGATTTGGGTACGATCCCGTGTTTTACTTTCCAGCGCTGGGAAAAACGTTTGCGGAATTGCCCGCGGATGAGAAGAATGCCCGGAGCCACCGCGGCAAAGCGTTTCACCGGTTGATGGAAGCGTTGGATTCGTAGGGCAAGAGCTCCACGCGGAGTCAAAAGAGGTTGCCATGGCCACCAGGAAAAAATCCGGCAAGAAGAAATCACCGAAGCCCGCAAAGCGGGGCAAAAGTGCCGCGAAAAAAGTTATCGCTGTGAAAAAAACTTCCGCCAAGGCCGGCTCCTCCGCTGGCACGGATACCCAGCGTGTTGCGGCTATTCTGGCGAAGCTAGACGCGGCCTATCCGAACGCAACTTGCGAACTGAAGCACGAGAGCGCCTTTCAATTGCTGATCTCCACCATCCTCTCCGCGCAATGCACCGACGTGCGCGTTAATCAGGTTACGCAAAAGCTCTACAAGAAATATACGAAGCCGGAAGCGTTTGCCTTCGCCAATCCCGCTGATCTTGAAAAGGAGATTCGCCCCACCGGCTTTTTTCGCAACAAGACCAAGTCCGTGATGGGCGCGAGCAAAGCCATAGTGGAGCAATTCGGCGGACAGGTGCCGCGCACCATGGAGGAACTACTCACGCTCCCGGGCGTGGCGCGAAAAACGGCCAACGTCGTTCTGGGTACGGCCTACGGGATCGCCAGCGGCATCGTCGTGGATACGCACGTGCTTCGGCTCTCGCAGCGCCTGGACCTGACGCGCAACGATGACCCCAAAAAGATCGAGCAGGACCTGATCGCCGTCATCCCGCGGAACAAATGGATTCAGTTTTCCCACCAGTTGATCTGGCATGGGCGCCGCGTCTGTGCCGCCCGCAAACCCAAGTGCGCCGAGTGCAACCTGGAAACGCTCTGCTACGCACCCGACAAAACGGTTTGAGTGCGTGCCGCCCGCCGCTCGCCGCATTTTTGGAATCATGCGCGCCTCGGGTTAGCACTTGAGCACGATGCCGGCCACTGCCGCAAATTCGAAATTCGCCCGTGCTAAGCTGCGAGAATCATCCTATCCGGCAAGGTGATTCTTTCCTTTGACCCATGCGTGCACTCACTGAAGAAAAATCAGCAGGGCTTCCTCTGCAGGATCGTGGCTTCTCCCTGGCGCCCGTAGTACCGCCATCACCGGCGCCACGCAGCTCGCTCGCCGAAAAGCTTGCACTGTTTGCACTGGCGGCCCTGGTCATTTATGCCACGGCACGCAACATCTGCCACGCTTTGGTCAAGCCCCTCTGGTATGACGAAATCTGCACCTTGCTTATAGCCCAGCAGAAACATCTTTCCGTGTTGTGGCAAGCCGTCGCGCTCGGCGCCGACGGTCAACCGCTCGCCTTTTACCTACTGGAACGCGCCGCGGCCGCCTTTATCCGCAACGAAAATCTGGCTTACCGTGGCGTTTCCATCCTGGGATTTGCCGTAACTCTTCTGTGTCTATTTGTCGCGATCAGAACGCGCAAGGGCGCCGCTATCGCCTTAGTGTGCGCCGCGATTCCACTGGCTACCATTCTTTTCGACATGCTTTCCGTGGAAGCGCGGCCCTATAGTCTGCTGGTTGCCTGCATTGCTTTCGCGATCGTTTGTTACCAGCGCGTTCCGGCGCGCCGCTGGGTGATTCTGTTGGGCCTGAGCCTGGTGCTTGCGGAATCCTTCCACTATTTTGCGGTATTCGCGTTCCTGCCGTTTTTTCTCGCCGAGGCCGCGCATTTTGGCTTGACGCGTCAATTGCGCCGGGGCGTTTGGCTCGCGCTTCTTAGCGGCTTCGTGCCGCTGGCGCTTTTCTGGCCGGTGCTCTCCGCGATGCAAAAGTATATGGGCCCGCATTTTTGGGCGAGGCCCACGTTGCAATTAGCCCTGGGGAGTTACAGTTGGTTTTTCCTGACGCCCGAGGAGAAACCGGGCCTGTACTTGACAGCGATTGCCGGTGTCGCAGTTCTCTTCACCATGCTCGCGGCCGTGAGAAAAACATCGCGCGGTGAACGCCCGGCAGGTGCGCCGGTCCATGAGCTGACCCTCGTGCTCGGCCTCCTCAGTCTGCCGCTGGTGGGCTTTGCGGTTGCAGCACTCGCTCACGGCGCCATGACTGCCAAGTATATGGTGCCGTCTTTGCTTGGCTTCCCCCTCGCACTCGGCTTCAGCCTTCCGAGGCTGCGGCGCTGGGGCTTTCTTCTGCCGGCTGTTTCCGCCGCCTTGCTGCTTTTTATGATCGTGCCGCAAGAGCGCCAATTCTGGTCGACCTATAACGGCAAGTTTATCTCCCCCGCGCCATTTGTGGAGGAGTTCGTGACCGCTGGCGGCCATGCAGACCTGCCTGTCGTCGTTTCTGATGCCCATGATTTCCTGCAACTCCTGCATTACTGCGACCCTGGTTGGCGGAAGCGATTCGTCTCTGTGCTCGATCCATCGCAAGCCGTCGTCTATGCCGGCAATGATACGGCGGACAAGCAATTGGCAATCCTACGCCGGTACACGACGCTGCCCATTTATGACTTCCAGCCGTTTCTCGCGGAGCATCCCGCCTTCCTCGTTTATTCCAGCGGGGGCGGTTTGGGCGGCGACTGGTGGCCTGGCCGTTTGAAAAAGGATGGATTCAAGCTGCAAAACGTTTCGGTGCGGCCCAGAGAGATGAACGACTATTTCCATCGTGTTGTGCTCGTGACGCGCTAGAACCAAGGTTCCACGCGCAATAAAATCGGGGATGCTATCGATGCGAGTCGTTTCACAGTGTCGCGAACACGCGCGACGGGTGTACTATGGTGCCGTTTTCGAGATCAAAAAGGGATTCCCGAATTACTGCGAGCCGCGGAAGACGCGGGTGCCATACTCAACCTGGGCCATCACAAGAAAACTGGATGACATTTTTGAGGGGATTGCCGAAAGACGAATGTCGCATCCGGAGAGATTAGCCTCCTCATGAAGCTTCTAATTACTGGCGTTTGCGGATTCACCGGGAGTGCATTGGCCGAGTCCCTGCTGGAGGGCCAGGAAGGCCTCACGATTTGCGGGATCGATAACCTGATGCGTCCAGGTTCAGAGACGAACCGGGCTCGCCTGCGCAAGCTCGGCGTGGAGTTCACCCACGGCGACATCCGTTCCGCAAGTGATTTTGAGACTCTGCCGCAAGTCGATTGGGTGATCGACGCAGCCGCCAACCCCAGTGTGCTGGCTGGAGTCGGGTCGGGAGGCACCAGCCGCCAATTGCTCGAGCACAATCTGGCGAGCCTGATTAATGTCCTCGAATACTGCAAACGGCACAGGGCCGGGCTGGTTCTCTTAAGCAGCAGCCACGTTTATTCCATTTCCGCACTGGCCGCGCTGCCTTTGCGGGACAACGGGAAAGCCTTCGAGTTGGATGATTCCGGCGCGCTGCCGGGGGGCGTTTCGTGCAACGGAGTTGGCCCGGAGTTTTCGACCCAGGCTCCCATCTCGCTTTACGGAAGCACCAAGCTGGCCTGCGAAGTTTTGGCCCTCGAGTGTGGCGAGGCGTTTGGCTTTCCCGTATGGGTAAACCGCTGCGGTGTCTTGGCGGGCGCGGGCCAGTTCGGAACGCCTGACCAGGGCATTTTCGCATTCTGGGTAAACGCGCATTTGCGGCAGCGTCCATTAAAGTACATCGGCTTCGACGGCAAGGGTAAACAGGTACGAGACGCGCTGAATCCGCGTGATCTCTCTGTACTCTTACGGGAGCAGATGCGGACTGAGCAGAAGGGTGGCCGTCGCATTTACACGGCAGGAGGCGGCCCGGCGAACGCAATGTCGCTCCGCCAGTTGAACGACTGGTGCGATGCCCGGTTCGGAGCACGTCAGCCCTCCAGCGACCTCCGCCCGCGGCCCTACGACATTCCCTGGATCATCATGGACAATTCCGCCGCCCGGCTCGATTTCGGCTGGACCCCGGCTGTGAGCCTTGGCGAAACCTTGCGCGAGATCGCCGAGCACGCCGAACGGCATCCGGACTGGCTGGAACGGAGCGGAGTATGAAATCCCCTGCGAGACAGGAAGGCCGGCCACCGCTCCAGTTGTTGTCGGTGGTGATCCCGGCACGCGACGAGGAGGGCTGCATCACCGCGACGGTCGAACACCTGGACCTGGAGTTGCGTTTGCAGGGCATTGCCCACGAAATCGTTGTGGTTGACGACGGCAGTGCGGATGCCACCTGGAGCATTCTCTGCGAGCTCAAGAATCGAGTTCACGCGCTCGCCCCGCTACAGAATGTCGGCCGGCATGGCATCGGCCGCGCCATCACCTTGGGCTTCGACCATGTACGCGGCGACGCGGTGGTGGTGATGATGGCGGATGAAGCCGACGACTGCCGCGATGTGGTGCGCTACTGGCATATCCTCAACGAAGGGTGGGATGCGGTGTTCGGTTCCCGCTTCATCAAGGGTGGCGGCGTCATTGATTATCCGGTTCTCAAGCTGTACATCAACCGTCTCGCCAATCTTTTTCTGCGCGTTCTCTTCAACGTTCCCTTGAATGACTTCACCAACGCGTTCAAGGGCTACCGGCGCACCGTTATCGAAGGCTGCCGTCCGTTCCTTTCGCCGCATTTCAACATCACCATCGAACTGCCGCTCAAGACGATTGTTCGCGGCTACTCCTGGACCGTCACGCCCATCACCTGGCGCAACCGCCGGGCTGGCGAATCCAAGCTGAAAGTCAAGGAAATGGGGAGCCGCTACTTGTTCATCGCTCTCTATTGCTGGCTGGAGAAATACTTCAGCCGGGGCGACTTCAATAAGCAGTGACTTCGTTCGGCATTCCCGGTCGCTGTCTTTATTCTTCGGGTGACGTTGCGTTCCGATCGTGGCTAGGGGGTTAGGCGGCCCAGCAGCTATTCCAGCACTCAGTTCCTACGACACCTGTCCAACTTGGCGCTTTTTCTTGCGACCCACCACCAAGAACTGTTTCCCCCAGAATCACCATACAAAGGGAACGGCAAGGTAGAGCCGTAGTGTCCAGATGGGGTATTGCCGGCCCTCCGACATGGTGTAAGGCAGGAAGCGGCCGGCACAAAACTCGGCATCGAAACCGCATTTTTTCATGAGTTCCAGAAGAGCTAGCTCTGTGAGCGGCAGATGGTGGTCGATAAAATCCCAATACGCCCCAGGAAGATACTTGATGTTAGGCCCCATGGCTATCAATCGGCCTTCGGTTCTTAGAACGCGATGAGCTTCAAGTAATGTTTTTCCCAAGGCGGATTTTGAAGTCAGATGCTCGAAAAAATTTCTCGTAAACACTACATCTAGACTTTCATCCTCAAGCCGCCACTTCTCTGCACAATCTTGTTGAAGCACCTTGACCCCGGGGAGAGCGTGGCGCTCAGCATCGGGGTTCAGGTCCATTGCAAACTTGCGGCGGCAAGGCACTGCGTTGATGAATTCACACCACCCGCATCCCAAATCCAGAACATCCCCCTCCGCTGAAATCCATCGCGAGAAAAATCGGCAAAGAACCTCCCACACGCGTTTGCGATATCCAGATCGCCCGGCGAATCGGGTCTCATAGAGTTGCTGCAAATCTGTCGGCGAATGGGCTTCAGAGCTCATGTTAATCTCACCGCTCTTAGTTCTAATTCGCAGGTGCCCAGCGGTATCGTAAAACATCCGCCGGAGACAGAGATAGCGTCGTCGTTCCGCTTTTTCCCAAGTGTTTTGCTCTCCACCAATCAATGTCAAGTCAGATGCTCTTCCTTGCGAATCTTGAGTTACTCATAACCAGGCTGTTTGGACTGCCGGCCACGGAGTACAGCGGCACACAGCCCCCAATAAAATTGACTGGGAGTTGCAGCGATCATTCCCCCGGACAACTGCATCAAGTTTTGCCGCCAGCCGATCTGCCACGGCCGCCGCGTCTGAACCGCCCGCAAACCCAAGTGCTTGGAGTGCGAACCGGAAAAGCTCTGCTGCGCTGCCGACATAACGAATTGAGCGAGTTCGCGCTGCATTCGGAGTCTAATTTGCGGTGTGCGGTTAGCACTTGAGCAACCGGCGAGATAAGTTACGGCGATTCACTCACAAGTCGTTGGAGCGCGAGCGCATATCTCGCGCCGTTCAGCAATTGAACATGCCACTTCTCGCGTGAGAACGATACTCCCTGGCCTGTGCTAGTCTGGTGGCGTTTCGATTCGGACTTGCTCTTTCTCTGTCAGCCAAATGGATGCAGCCGCTACGGAGTTGCTTCCTCTGAAACTGGCCCCAAAACGCAGTACAAGAGTGGCCGTCCACTGGTTATTCCGGGAACGTCGAGCTTTAGCGTCTGGCATCTAGGGGAGGGTCAACGTTGACGGATCTTGAGCCCAGGTCACAGCCACCGGCCAACCCGCATCTCCTTGTCATTCGCTCCGTGCTGGTTCGCTCAGCGGCGGTTTGCGCGCTTCTTTGGGTCGCCTTGTTCAACGGTTATCCGATCATTTTCTCGGATACCGCCAGCTACCTTCTCACCGGTCTGACTTTCATTGCACATTGGCCATTCCGCTCCCCCGGATACAGCATCTTCACAAAATTGACGAGCCTTGGGATTAGCGCTTGGCTGGTAATCGGCGTACAGGCAATCATCGTCGTCTACGTGCTGGATAAAACCTGCGAGTACTTGATGGGCAACGAGCGCCGCAACCGCGAGATCTGCTTGCTTGCCTCAGTTTCCGTTTTAGGGGCCCTTACAAGCCTGCCCTGGTTGGTATCACAACTTATGCCTGACGTGTTCGCGGGCATCGTCTTCCTGTCATCGTTTTTGTTGGCATTCAATGACCAATTGCCCGCAAGAAGCCGCATATCCCTGGCTGCGATTTTAATGATTTCCACGGGCGTGCATACGTCACTGCTCCCCATTGCGGCACTATTCGTCGCTCTGCTGATAATCATTAAACTTGTCGTTCGCCTGCGGAGGGCAGCGACTCTGCGCGGGGCCGTGCTCGCTTCGCTGGTCGTGCCGCTGATCGCCGGTGGACTTTCGACGGCCACGCTGAATTACCGCATGCATCTGGGTTTCAAGTTCTCGCCGTCAGGGCAAATCTTCATGCTGTCCAGGCTGTTTGCTGACGGCCTTGCGGCGGACTTTCTTCGCGATAACTGCCCCAAGCAGCCCTTGATTGCATGCGACTATCTCTCCCAATTGCCTCGGACACAATTGGAATTCCTATTCGAGAATCATCCGTTATTGGAGGAGATGGTAGAACACAATGACGAAATGGATGAGATCGTGCATGGAACCCTTTCAACCCACAAGCTGAGATTTCTCACCAGTAGCATTAAAGAAACGTTCCTCCAGTTGGCGGCCTTGCGCACCGGAGACGAAGTTCGCTCTTATCATGCCAAAGAGTGGAACAGGGACGCGGTCGCGCAAGTATTTCCCCGCGACTTCCCGGCATTCCTAAACTCCAAGGAAACTCGCGGTCAACTTCTTCCGTGGGCCAATGCCGCTGCGGCAATTGACACGGTTACCTTCTGGCTGAGCGTCGTAATTTGCCTGGCATTTAGTTGCATCAAGGCCATGGGACGCCTGAACCAGTTTTTCTATGCGGCAATGGCGTTTCTCCTGATCAATGCGGCAGTCTGTGCAACTTTCTCCGGCGTGTTCGATCGATACCAGAGCCGCGTGGCATGGCTGGCTGCCCTTTGCGCCACAGCCTTCGTCTGCAGTTGGGTCAAAGACCGCCATTACGCAAAGAGCCTCGGCCAGGGCCTTTGAGCGCCCCAAACGCCCTCGCTGGTCGGCTGCTGGCTACAGCGTCTGCGAAACTCCCGTCTCCCACCGCCCGCATAGACTTGCTTGCACGCACTGCAGCACCTGATTCTCCCTCACTTTTCGCTGTCGCAAGATGTTTGCATCTTTGACTTGGTGAATTACCTATGCGATAAATAGTCCTAATGAAGTCTCCCGCGAAGCCGGGATTTGTTCCTTCCAAAGAAACCTACATCGCCGGACTCACGCTTCTTGCAATAGCTTTGCATGTCGTCCTCAGGTACATCCTGCACTTCCCTGCCCTTCCCTCAAATGCACCACTCTTTGTCGCGCTCCTGATCGGCGGCATACCTCTCGTCTGGGTGCTCCTGAAAAAGCTGCTTCGTCGCAATTTCGGCGCCGATCTTCTCGCCGGCGTTTCCATCCTGACGGCAATCGCACTGGGCGAATACCTTGTCGCCACCATCGTGGTGCTCATGCTCTCCGGTGGTGAAGCGCTGGAGGAATTCGCCACCGCCCGCGCTTCCTCCGTGCTCGATGCCCTCGCGCGCCGCATGCCCAGCACCGCCCACCGCCAGGAACCCGGTGGCCTTGTGGACGTGAAGCTGGCCGACATCCGCATCGGCGACCAACTCACCGTCCTGCCCCACGAAATTTGCCCTGTGGACGGCACCGTCCTCGAAGGTCACGGCATCATGGACGAGGCCTACCTCACTGGCGAGCCCTACGAAATTTCCAAAACGCCAGGGTCCATGGTGATTTCCGGCGCAATCAATGGAGAACAAGCCCTGCTCATCCGCGCGGAAAAAGTGGCGGAAGATTCGCGTTACGCCCGCATCATGAAGGTGATGCACGATACGGAGCAGCAGCGCCCCAAGCTGCGCCGCCTGGGCGATCAGCTCGGGGCGTGGTACACGCCGCTGGCCCTCGCTGTTGCCGTCGTAGCCGCCCTCCTCAGCCGCGACCCTCAGCGCTTTCTCGCCGTCGTTGTGATTGCCACGCCCTGCCCGCTGCTTCTCGCCATTCCAACCGCCATCATCGGCGCCATCTCCCTGGCCGCGCGCCGCGCCATCATTATCAAGAATCCCGCCATCCTCGAGCAGTTGGAGAAGTGCCGCACACTCATCTTCGACAAAACCGGCACGCTAACTTACGGGAGGCCGAAGCTCACCGAAGTTCTTTGCGCCGAAGGATTTGATCGCACCGGCGTGCTGCGCTTTGCCGCAAGCGTCGAGCAATACTCCAAGCACCCGCTGGCCAGCGCCATTGTCTCCGCGGCCAAACAGGAGCAACTGGATGTCCTTTCCGTGGCGCACATCAGCGAACGCCCGGGACAAGGCGTGTTCGCCAACGTCGAAGGCCACTCCGTTCAGATCACCGGCCGCAACAAGGTGCATGCGCAGTCTCTGCCCTTGCCGGAGCTTTCCAGCGGCCTCGAATGCCTCATTTTCATTGATGGAAAATACGCCGCCGCCATTCGCTTCCACGATGCCCCGCGCAAAGACAGCGCTTCCTTCATCCAGCACCTGCAGCCAAAACACGGCGTCAGAAAAGTGATTCTGGTCTCCGGCGATCGCGAGTCCGAGGTGAAATACCTTGCGGAGAGCGTGGGCATCACGGAAGTACACGCTGGGAAGAGCCCCGAAGAAAAAGTAGCCATCGTGAAGGAAGAAACGTCAAAAGCGCGCACGCTTTTTGTGGGCGACGGCATCAACGATGCCCCGGCGCTGCTGGCCGCCACGGTCGGCGTGGCGTTTGGCACCCAGAATGACATCACCACCGAAGCCGCCGACGCCGTTGTGCTGGAGACGGCCCTCGGCAAAATTGATGAGCTCATGCACATCGGCCAGCGCATGCGGAGCATCGCCCTGCAAAGCGCCCTTGGCGGGATGGCCGCCAGCATCCTCGGCATGATCGCCGCTGCCTTCGGCTTCTTGCCGCCCATCTGGGGCGCCATCGGACAGGAATTGATCGATTTGCTCGCCGTGCTCAACGCCGTGCGCGTGGCACTCCCCACGGATGATCTGCAGGATTACGAAGGGGAATGAAGAGTTATAAGTAATCAGTTTTAAGTTTCAAGTAATGCGGCGAATCCTGATTGGCCACCAACAATCTGAGTTCGCACACTTGGGGGATAGAGAGCATGAAACAGTGCCGCGAGCCCGTGAAGGGCAGCTTGTCCGCTCGATCTTGGTTCCTGATCGCTGATATCTGATATCTGCTAACTGATATCTGATCGCTGATCTTACGGCTTGGTAGCCCCAGTTGAGGATGACGCCGCCGGCGCCTGCGATGCCGGAGGCTGCGCCGACTTCAGTATCCCATTGAAATCCGGATGCCCCGCCGGAGCTTGTCCCGCCGAGCCATTCACGTTCGGATGCCCTGGCGGCAATCCGCCCGCTGGCATTTCTCCTGGTGCGGGATGTTGCATTGTGCCACCGGCCGGCTGGCTTTTCACCACGGCCCATTCTTCGCCGCGCTTTTCCAGATTGTAGGAAAGCTTCATGCTCGCGCCATCCGGCGGACTATTCTTCAGCCGGATCTCCACCTGCGCCTGGGCCTGATTGCCGTTCACGCTGGCCTCCGTGATATTGATGTCCATCGCGCTCACGTTCAGCGTGTTCAGCGACCCCAGATATTTGATGAGCCCCGAGCGGATCGCCTCCTTGTCATCCACCTTGGACTTGCAGGCCCCGGCAAAGAGCAGACTTGCGCCCAGCAGAGCAGCGAGAAATGCGCGATTCATCCAAATTTCCTTTCCAGTTTGAGTGGCGCCTGAGTGATCGCCTCGTGTTTCTATGGTAGCGAATCACCAAGAGATTGCAACGCAACCCCCGCTCCGCCCTGCCTCATCTGTAATCAGCCCCGCGTGTCGCAAGCGGCTCTGCTTCGTGCTCTTCAGATTGTCGGCCCAGAGCTACGGCGTGAGACTGCGCTCTTGCCAAGCTGCGCATCGAACCTACACCAACCATGCAACTTCATTCTTAAAGCATCGGAATCGCAGACTCAACCCGCGAGCAGCCGTGAACTGATCGGCCGCTCGGCATTGTGAAATTCACTCGTCCGGTTTACGCTTCAATCGGGAGCTACGCAATCCTCGCCTGAGGTCACTTGTATTTCGGGTAACACAATTCTAATATCAGGCAATGTTCCGGTGGCTTCCCGGATTCTTCTTCGTTGCCGCGATAGTTCTCAACGGCAACCCGCCACGCGCGCTAGCGCGCTCGTGACAGTCGGCGCCTGGAACGCCGGGGTCCGGCAGGCCCCAATGCCAGCTGCCCGATAGAAAAGCGCGAGCCTTGGATCCGCGAGGCCACCGGCCGCTGGGTTCTGGATACACACAAATATAAACCGCGCGAAAGGGCGCTTCGATGAGGAAAATGAGTTCGTTGGAGAGGTGTATGGCAGTACTGAACGGCGAACTTCCTGACTGTGTCCCAGTGATTCCGCAAACGTTTATGTTCGCGATCGAGAACGCTGGGATGAAGATGGCGGATGTCGTTCACAACCCTGCCAAGATGGCCGATGCATTGATCCACGGCATGGACCAATTTGGATACGACGGATGCGTGATTGACTTTGACGTTGCGACGCTTGCCGAGGCTTGTGGCGCGAAAGTAATTTTCCGCGAAAACGATCCGGTTGTGGTCGACGAATCCGATCTCGTGGTCAAAGACTGGAGCGCGGTGGATTCTCTGCGTGTGCCAGACCCTTGGAACGACGGCAGGCTGCCCATATGGCTGGAGACCACCCGGATCATCGCGCAGCGCGTCGGTGACCGTGCTTTCATCATGGGCCGGGCTGACCAGGGACCCTTCACTTTAGCCTGTATGTTGCGTGGCCCACAGCAATTCATGATGGACCTGCTAACCGAAGAAGATCCCACCCCTATCCATGCGTTGATTGACTATTGCCGCAAGGCTTGCGCGGCTTTCGCTAAAGCTCAGAAAGAAACCGGTGCACACGCGACATCCATCGGAGATGCCTTTGCCGGCCCCAGCCTTATCTCGCCTGTACTCTATCGAAAATTTGCTCTGCAGCCTGAAACTGCTTTGACGAAGGAGGTGCAGGATTTTGGCATCCCTCTCTCCATTCACATCTGCGGAAATACCGCATCGATCATTTCGGACATGGGTAAAACAGGAGCCCGCATTCTCGAGGTGGACTGGCAGCTCGACATGGAACTTGCTCGGCGTTCTGTCCCAAACAACACCGTTCTGATGGGCAACGTAAATCCGAGTGACCCGCTTGTTTTGGGCACCCCGGAGAGTACTTCCGCGGCAGTCAAGGAGGTCATCAGGAAAACAGGCGGACGCGGGTTGTTTCTGAGCTCGGGGTGCGCCTTGGGCCGTAACACTCCTCCTGAAAACTTGCAGGCAATGGTTAACGCGGTTCGAAAGTACGGAATCATCAGCGAGTGATGCTTATTTCAAAGATCGTCAGTGCTAAGGCGTGCGAAGGGCACGCTCATCGACCTGTCCGAGATGCAGGAATCCCATGCGCGGTTTGGCAGACCTCTCATTGAGCTTCTGCGGAATAGTGGACAGAGGGAAGGGTTGCGTCACATCGACGAATCTGCAGTTTGATAACCGGACATCTGCCGTCAAGGTGTGGCACCCGCCTTGCACCGCAGGGTCAATATGGTCGGCTGTGCTTCCTGCTTTGTTCATGGTTTGCGGGCGGGGACGCCATTCTCCTGAATGGCGTTTTGCTGGGCGCCAATCGGGAGATTGCCGTTCCCGGGGGGAAGAGAGGGCTTGACAGGGGAAGCGCGGTGTTGTATTTAACTTGTAGGTTAAATACGAGATGACCTCCGACCGCCTCAGCTCCACCTTTTCCGCGCTCGCCGATCCCACCCGGCGCGCGATCCTGGCTCGTCTGCTCTCCGGCGAGGTCTCCGTGACGGAACTGGCCGAACCATTCGAGATGAGCCTGCCCGCCGTCTCCAAGCACTTGAAGGTGCTGGAGCGCGCGGGCCTGATTTCTCGCGGGCACAACGCGCAATGGCGGCCTTGCCGGCTGAAGGCAGCTCCGCTTAAGGACGTCGCCGACTGGGTCCAGCACTACCGGCGCTTCTTTGAACAGAGCTTCGGTCGCCTGGACAACTATCTGCTCGAGTTGAAAAACAATGAATCGAAAAATAAGGAGAAGAAACATGGCCGCAAGCAAGCAAGGAATTAGCGCCGCCAACACCGCGGACCGGGAGATCGCCGCCACGCGTGTATTCGACGCGCCACGCGAGCTCGTGTGGAAGGCTTGGACCCAGCCGGAACACATCGCGAAATGGTGGGGACCCAATGGCTTTACGACCACGACCTACGAAATGGATGTGCGGCCGGGCGGCGTTTGGCGGCACGTAATGCACTGCCTGGATGGCACCGACTATCAGAACAAGATCGTCTACGTCGAAGTGGTGAAGCACGAGCGCATTGTCTACGACCACGTTTCCCCTCCAGCATTTCGAGTGACCGCGACATTCGCCGGCCTGGGAGGCAAGACGGAGATCTCCATGCGCATGGTCTTTGAATCCGCCGCGTTGCGCGACAAAACGGCCAAGGAACACGGCGCCGTCGAGGGTTTGCACCAGACACTGGGACGCCTGGTGGCGCATTTGGCAAGCATGGCCGCAGCGGGAAATCGTGGCGCGAACGATTTGCCCGAGCGCGCGATAGTGATCACGCGGGAGTTTGATGCGCCGCGGGAGCTGGTCTTCAAGGCGTGGACTGATCCGAAGCACATAGCGCAGTGGTGGAGGCCGAAGGGGTTCACCAACCCCGTGTGCGAATTGGACGTGCGGGTCGGCGGCGCCTGGCATATCGTTATGCGCGCCCCCAACGGCACCGCATATCCATGCGGCGGTGTGTATCGAGAGGTCGTGGAGCCAGAGCGGCTGGTATTCACCAATATCGCGACGGACAAGGAGGGCAAGCTTATCCTCGACGGGCTCACAACCGTCACCTTCGCCGAGCGCGCGGCGGCAAGACGATACTCACGCTGGAAACGCGCGCCGTCGCCGTGATCGCCTATGCAGCCGCATACCTGGGCGGAATGGAGCAGGGTTGGACGCAAAGCCTGGAGCGCCTCGCGGAGTTCGCGGCGAAGCCCTGAGCACCAGCGCGATACGGGAAAATACCTCACGCTCTCGTGGTGCAGTTGGCGGGTTTGACCTGTACGAATCGGCGAAACGTGATGGCGCAACCAATCTGACCCGCGATAGGAGCAATGTCGGAAAGTACGCTAGAATAACTGTCTACACTTGTCGGGGCGTAGCGCAGCCTGGTAGCGCGCCTGCCTTGGGCGCACGCAACTCGACTCCAACAACTCCACCGACCACTTCTAACTACTAACGTTTCCAATAAATCGGGGAATCTGCTTTTCGCTCAAAAGTAACCCGAATGGAATGAAAACGTTGGATTCGTACACAGTTCGTGCACAGTCGTCTGCGATTTGCACAGCTTGTGGGTGGTGTTTGATTCAGGTTATGGGCTGAATCGGACAACCCACCAGCCCAAATGTTCGCGCTGTGCTGGTAATCTTAGTTCGCTATCTCTGAATCAGCGACTGCGGAATCTCAACGGCGCGCCCCGGTGCGGTTTGGTTGCATGCTTTGGACAGGCTAGTTCGCATCGAACTCGATACCGCTGACCCTTTTTCCGATTTTCTGAGTCGCTTTTTCAGTACGAACACGAAAAGTTGAGAAGGAATACAAAAACATCCCAAATCCTGCTGGAATGAAAATCTGGACTTCGGCACCACAAGGGGCGAGCTCCTGAGCGAGGAATATGAAGAGATCCTGGAGATGCAGCGGCCCTTTTTACGCACCTATTTAATGTTTTTGAGTTCGGCACTTAGATTGAGGATGTGTTTTACGATGAAGGGCAAAACAGCCCTGTTGACAAGTCTCTTTGCTGGTTCCGTCTTTAGTTTCTTGATGAGTTCTGCCATGACTTGGCTGTCCGCTTCGGCATCGAGCAAACTCTGAATCCGCTGCTTTTCCGATAGATCATCAGTTTCTTGTTGCTTTTCTCTAAGAAATTCAAGAACTCTCAGATGTTCGCCCTGGTGTTCCGTCTCCTTGCTCATAATCCTACCTCGCGCAGAGCGGGATCGTAATCAAACTCCGGATAGGTTGTTCTGGTCTTGGCCGGGCAACCAAATAGACCGAAGGCACGCTTGCTGGTCATGCGGTAACCCACTGTGATTCATGATCAAGAAAGCGCTGTGACTTACGCCAGATTCACAAAGGAAATCTGAGATGAGAGGTTTAGACACTCCTCTTTGCAGAAACAACTGAGCGCTCACCCACCCCGCCCTCATCACTTTGAAACGCGAGCGAGAATAGCAACAACACGATGGCTGCACCGAAAGCTGGGGCCAACCAGATCAAGCGCCAATTATGGTGGGACTGTCCAGAAGACAATGAATTCGTATAAAGGTCTACCACTTTGCCTGAAAGCCACGCCCCGAGAAACATGCCCATACCGTAGGTAATGAATGTGATCAGACCTTGTGCCGCAGCGCGGAGATGAGGAAGTGCCTTTCGGTCCACATAGATTTGCCCAATGACAAAGAAGAAGTCATAACATATGCCATGGATGAGAATACCCAGATACAGCATCCAGACGAGTGGACCACTATTTCCAAAGGCAAAGAGAACATAACGGACTACCCAGGCAAGCATGCCGGCGACCAACATATACTTGACCCCGAGACGACGGAAAAACCAGGGAATTGCAAGCATGCATAGTACCTCCGACATCTGGCCCATTGTCATTTTGCCGGCTGCGTTGTGCACGCCAATTTCATTCAGGTAGGGGTTGGTGAATGCATAGTAGAACTGCAGCGGAATACATATAAGAAAGGAAGCCACGGCGAACATAGCAAACGATTTGTCTTTGAACAAAGCGACTGCCTCGGCGGGAAAGACGGCCCGCAACTCAAAACCAGAGCGCTTGCCCAATGCGGGTGTATGGGGCAAAGTCAGGCAATAAATTGCCATGAGGATCGATGCACACGCCCCAAGCCGCATCGGTAGGGCGGTTGCTTCCAACCGCAGAAACCCAATGAACAACCCCGCTACTATCCATCCTATGGTGCCCAGCAGTCGAATGGAACCGAAGTCAACTCTAGGGTCTTTCATTTGCCGGAAGGCTAACGACTTGGTCAATGCCATCGTGGGCATGTAGCAAAGGGCATAGAGCAACAGTAGCGCATATAAGGTACCGAAAGTGCTGCGCGTCGAGGTGTATAACAAAAGAAGGCCGCCCATAGCATGAAGCATCGCAAGAAGGTGCTGCGTGGCGAACAGCTCGTCGGCAATAAGGCCTACCAGAAACGGCGAAAATATTGCTCCGAGCGCCGTAGTGCCTGCGGCAAGGCCAATTTGCTCGCCGGAAAAGTGCAGCTGTTGGCCCAACCAGGTTCCTAGCGTGACGTACCAACTTCCCCAGATGAAATACTCCAAGAACATCATCACCGATAGCCTGATTCTCATCTGGAATCGCATTTACCTCGACCTTTCCAACAAAAGGAACTTTCGTCTCGCCGCCGCACTTATGGGTTAAACTCTAAGGTGTTATCAACGAAGTTACCCTCGAAATTGGCGGGCAGAGTTTCAGCCCTCTTCTCCAGGAATCCAAGCCGCAAATTCCCGCGAGGATCAACTCTTGATTTGGCTGGAAGCGGCGTCCCACGTCACCGTGCTCTTCCGGAAATACGATTCATTGGACATGTGGCAGGCCAGCGCCGCGTTGTGTCCGAACACCACATCTTCGGTCACAGGCTTCCGGGTACGCACCGCCTGGAAGAAATTCCAGAGGTGCGGCCGCAAGTCGTCCCACGAATCGCCCTTGTAGTTGAAGCCTTCGGCCAGGGGTTCCTTTCCCGGAGAGGGATCGTGCTGTTCGTGCCACTGTTTCATATACGCTTCGCGCAGGTCGTGCGGAAAACTGAAGGCATAATAACTGGGTGCCGAATCCTCCCCCGTCTGCGGGTAGTGAGTAATGGTGAACTCCGTCACTTCCAGAATTCCCTTCGATCCCTGGAAGCGGTAAACCTCCGGCGTCTCGCAACCCAGGTTCAGGCGGACATACACGGGGAACTTCCCGTACTCATACAGCGTGGCCTGCACGTCAGGCATGTTACGTCCATCATTGAATCGGAGAATGCCGCCGATGGACGTGACCCGCTTTGGCGGCTCGTTCCAGCCGAGCATGTAGTTCATGCCGCTGACGAGATGCACTAGAAGATCGCCAGCAAGACCCGTGCCATATTCCCTCCAACAGCGCCAGCGGGCAAAGAGCTTGCCATCGAACGGGCGTTTCGGCACCGTGCCCTGCCAGGTGTCCCAATCCAAGGTTTGCGTTGAAAGATCTGGCGGGACCGGATACACCCACGCCCCGGTGGGATCGTTGCGCCCCAGCGAGGCTTCGACCAGATTCAAGTCCCCGATGATGCTCTGCGATAGAAGCTCCTTGGCCTTGGCGCAAATTACGGAGCTGACGCGCTGCGAACCGATCTGCGTGATGCGCCCGGTGCCCTTTGCAGCGTTCACCATCTCGATTCCCTCGGCCGCGCCATGCGACATCGGCTTTTCGCAGTAGATGTCCTTGCCGGCCCTGACCGCGTCCACGAAGACCTGCTTGTGCCAGTGATCGGGAACGGCGGCGATGATGCAGTCGATCTCCTTGTTGTCGAGCAGTTCTTTGTAACGCCGCGTCGCAGTGATTTTAGCGCCGGCAATCTCCTTCGCGAGAGCGTGGCGGCCATAGTAGAGGTCGCTCGCGGCCACGCATTCCACGCCTGGAAGAGTTACAGCCGTGGTGAGCAGGCCGCTGCCTTGCATACCCACGCCAATGATGCCAAAACGAACGCGGTCGCTCGGCGGGACTTCCCACGAGGAAGGAATGCGAGCCGGGTCGAGGGCAATGCGGCCGGTGGTCATCAAGGCGCCGGTGGTCACGGCACTGGTTTGCAGGAACTGACGGCGAGAAATCGGATTTCTGCTCATGATTTTCTCCAAAATGGTCGGGATTCGTTTAGTGGAGTTCAAATTGGAAATCTAGGTTAAGCAGTTTAGGCCATTAGAGTAGCTTGTGCACATATTCGTAATCGACTTTGAGTGCCTCCATTACCGGCATATCCGTGAATGGCGCTTCCTGCTCGACGTAGTACCATTCGACGCCACTCTTTTTCGCAGCATCAAAAATTGGCTTGTAATCGATATGTCCTCGGCCCAATTCAGTTGGTTCCGGACTCTCACCAGGCCAACCGCCGTAAGATGGCTTAGCCCTGTACTTAAAGTCTTTTATGTGCAGAAGTCGGTATCGGTCCGGATATTTGGTGATATAGGCTGCTGGGTTTTGACCCGCCGCTGCCATCCATCCGCAGTCAAGTTCCAATTTGACAAGCTCGGGGTCCGTGGATAGTAGCAACTCGTCATATCCAGTGCCTCCTCGTAAAGGCCTAAACTCTACATTTTCGTTGTGATAACCAAATTGCAGCCCGCGACTTTTTGCTTGTTCCCCCAGGCGGTTACACTGCTCCGCCATGGCTTTGTAGTCGTCAAGGGTGAGGCGTTTCACCATAGTTATATAGGCATTGTCATCGGGCTCGCGTTTCAATAGATAGAGCGCAGTTATGACATATTTCGCGCCGATTGCCACCGCATAATCCATGGTGTCGGTAGCCGGGCCCGGATCGAAGATATGAACGCTGGCGCAATGCAGACCTGCGTTGTCGAGAGACGTCTTTATTTCAGTGGGCTTCTTACCGAAAAAGCCTGCCATCTCAACTTCCTTATATCCGATCGCGTGAACCCGTTGGAGAGTACCGTCAAAGTCCTTCTGAAGTTCATCCGCTACTGCGAAAAGCTGCAATCCCGCCGACCGCTGCAATGGCTCGCCATGCAAAACCAAATGTTTGTCGATCGCAAGCGCGGTCGCTGCCAGTGTTATACCGCTCTGCCGTAAAAACCCTCGTCGTGACCATGCCATTGTTTTCTCTCCTTATAAGTCGTTAGTTGTTCGACAAAAACTCGCACACCCTTGCGTTCTGATCCTAGTCAGATCCACCATGCTTCAGGCCGCGGCTCTGAGAGAAGCACTCTTTGAAGGAACGTCACAGCAGAAGTCAGACCTTCGTCCACCGACGCCAGCGCATCTTCATGTTCTATGGAAAGCACATAATCATATCCAATCAACCTCAAAGCGCTGACGATTCGTTTCCACTCGAGTTCATCATGCCCCCAGCCGACCGTGCGAAATAGCCAAGAGCGTTCCGCCACGCGACTGTAGGACTTGTTATCCAGTACACCGTTACGAGCCACAATGCAGCTGTCGAATGCGATATCTTTCGCATGCACATGGAAGATCGTTTCTCCGAGCGTTCGAATCGCAAGAGAAATATCTACTCCTTGCCAGAAGAAATGGCTGGGATCGAAATTAACGCCGATGGTTTTGCCTATTGCCTCGTGCAATTTTAGGAATGTTTCTACGTTATAAACGACGAATCCGGGATGTGGCTCAAGCGCCAATTTGATCCCATGGTTCCCGGCAAACTTGGCGGCTTCGAGCCAGTAGGGGATAACCTTTTCATCCCACTGCCATTTCAGGGTCTCCGAGAACTCTGGGGGCCACGGCGTGACAATCCAATTGGGGTGCTTGCTTTCATCGCCATCGCCAGGGCAGCCCGAAAATGTTACAACCACGGGAACCTCGAGTATTTCTGCGAGGCGCACCGTTTTTCGAAAAACCTCGTCATAATCGCGAGCGATTGTTTGAATGGGATGGAGCGGGTTGCCATGGCATGAGAGGGCACTTATCGTCAAGCCCGTATCCTGGACGCGATTTCGGTATGCACGTGCTGCCTGTGTGTCACTTAGCAGAGAATCCACCCGAATGTGACTGCACCCAGGCCATCCGCCGGTGCCTAGCTCAATCGCATTGACGCCACTCAGGGAACACACCTTTGCCAACATTTCGTCAAACGATAACTTCCCAAACACGGGCGTAAAAATCCCTAGCTTCATAAAGTAAGTTCATGTCGGGTCAAGAAGCGCGCCTTGAGCAAACAATCTCCCTCCGTGTTAAATTCGGATTAGCTGCTAATACTCCTGTCTGTTCCGGTGCGAACGCACACGTACCTAGACCTCCACCCAGGCGTGGCAACGATTACTGGCTAGCTCCGCCTCTACGATCGTGAGTTGTCGCAGGCCGTCACTAAATTGCGGGTACTCTGGCTGCGAATGGCCATCAGCAATTGAGCGATAAAACTGCCGAAAAAGATGTTTGAACGTGCTGTTGTAACCCTCAACGTGTCCGCCAGGCAACTCAGCATAGTAACTGGCGTATTGCTTCATCAGAGTGGGATCTTTGACCAGGATTTGATTGTTCGCGTTCCGGTTGCCGATCCAAAGTTGGGTTGGAGATTCCGCATCCCATATGACCGATGACTTCGTGCCATAAATCTCTATACTGAGATAGTTTTTGCGGCCCGCTGCCACCTGACTTGCGGTGAAACTTCCCCGCGTACGTTCACCCATGCGAAATATAACTGCGCCAAAGTCTTCCGTATCTACTGGAACTTCTTGATAATCTGCAGGCACAAGCGTCTTCCCAGAAAAAGTTTCGACAAATCCTTTTGGTCTAAAGCGTTTCTTGTGAAAGGTCTGAAGATCGGCACATAGACTGCTTATCCGCCTTCCGGTGACATATTCGGCCATGTCGCACCAGTGCGAACCAATATCGGCCATAGCTCGGCTCGGGCCATTCTCTCTTGAGTCAACTCTCCAGTTCCAATCCGTCTCAAAAAGTAGCCAGTCCTGCGAATACGTACCTTGCACGACTAGGATTTCTCCCAAATCGCCTTCCTGGCACATGCTCCGCATTTGTTGGACTAACGGGTAAAAACGAAGGTTGTAGCCAGTGCAGTTCCGTAACCCCTTTTCCCACGCTAACTCCGTCAATTTTTGCGCCTCCTCCGCGGAGGTTGCCAACGGCTTTTCACAGAGTACGTGCTTACCTGCGAGTAGCGCATCCTGCACCATGGAAAAATGTAGCGAATTTGGAGTGCATACATGCACGGCGTCAAGTGAACGGTCATCTAGCAAGAAGGAGTAGGAAGACACAATTTTGTCTATCCCGAACTCACTCCCCAGCCTCTTACCTTGCTCAATATCGGCAGTGGCGAGAGCGCAGACTTGAGTCGTAGCACCCAACCGGCTGAGGGCTTCGAGATGCTGGCGACCGACAAAACCGGTTCCCAGAACCGCTACTCTTAATGGTCCATGCATGACTTTTCCCTTGCCCGATCTGGAATGCCTTGACACTACCATCGGTAAAAGGCCTTTTCCTGTCTACACCGTCACAACACGGCACAACTGATCCCGCAGCCTATTTTGGAGGCGCGAAAACTAAGTAAGCACCCCAGACGACTTGTACTGTATCGTTTACCTCATCTCCTTATTGGGGTGCCAACTCGATGAATTCCTCAGCACCGGCGGCAAGGTGGCGATCGAGCGTTGTGTAATCCACGTGGTAGAGACCAAACCGCGGAGCGAAGCCGTCCGTCCATTCGAAATTGTCGACGAACGACCAAAAGAAATAACCCCTGACCGGCACGCCTTCCGCAATCGCCCGTGAAACAGCATACGCATGCGACCGGATGAATGCGGCCCGTTTCGTGCCGGCCGCTCCAACGGTTCGCCGAGCAGAGCGAAATGTTTGTCGAACGAAAGCGCAGTTGCGGCTAAAGCGGTACCGCTCCGCCACAGCAATTCTCTTCTTGACCATGCCATCTGTATCCTCCTTGCCGAGCGTCAATTTGTCGTCTGTTTGCGGACCAATCCTAGCCGCAACCAGGCTGATCAGTTATTGCGCGGCGGGAGCAACGGCCATGCTGATATCTTCCTGCAAGCGTATGTCACGCGAGGAGGCGGCCACGTAAACTTTGCGAGCGCCCGTGGCCATTGCCCAATTGTTGGCCGTCTTGGACCAGTATTGCAGTCGACGCAGTGGTACGTGCAGCGTGACATCCCTCCACTGGCCCGGAGTCAAGTTGATTCGATCGAAAGCCGCGAGCGCCTTAACCGCAAACTGCACACCGCTCGGCCCTTCGCTTGGCGCTCCCAGGTACACCTGAGGAACCTCGTCACCGTCTCTCTTGCCTACGTTGTGGAGGCGGAAGCTGACGTCAAGTCCGCCGTCGCGGGCGTGTGCAACCTTCAGCGCCGAGTATTGAAAGCTCGTGTATGACAGGCCGTGGCCAAAGGGATAGAGGGGTTCGAGATTCTGCTTGTCAAACCACCGGTATCCTATGTAAATACCCTCAGAGTAGTACGTTTTGTGATTGGCCCCGCTGGAAGAACGTTCGGGGTGCGCCGGATCATTGGCTACGCACTGATCAAGGCGCTGTGGCCAGGTGAAGGGCAGTCGGCCGGCGGGGTTCCGACGGCCCAGTAAGATAGCGGCTGTAGCTGGTCCGCCCGAGTCTCCCGGATACCACATCTCCAGCACGGCTTTCACCTTGGCGAGCCAGGGCATCGCTACGGGCTGACTTGTGTTCAGCACCACAATCGTGTTGGGATTTGCCGCCGCGACCGCCGCGATCAATTTGTCCTGGTCTCCGGGAAGCGCGAAGGCAGGACGGCCCCTGCCCCAGGCGAAGACCACTGCGGTCCTGGTTTTCTTGGCGGCAGTGATGGCGGCCTCGAAATTGGCATTCTGCTGTTCAGGAGTTACCCAGTTCAGCCGAACCTGGACGGGGTTTCCATCTGTTTCGCCTTTCACTGACACTGCCAGAGTGTGCTCCCCGGCTGCCAGTTGGATCCGCGCACGAACATTGTCGAGGTTGTCGGTGGTAGGCAGTACGTTATCCTGCGAGGGATGGAGGACGTTCCCGTGCTCAAACAGGTCGGCAGTCTGGCCGACTTGTTTGCCATCTAAAACCAGGTCTCCCGACGCGCCAAGAACTTGCAGGTAAATCAAGTAGGATCCCTCACTCGGCACGGTGAGGGTCCCGGTCCAGGTGTAGGAAGTGCTGGCGAGCAGATATTGCCCGTTCGACTTCGTGAAGTCGAGTTGTGCGTCCACTCGCATCTGCTTAGTCTTCATGTCCGTGCGTAGCAGCCCCGGAGCTCCCTGGTGCGAGAGCGCAGTCGCGGGAACCGGCGTCCCAGTCATATCATTCGCAACCGCGTACGTGATGTTTTTGTTCGGGACATCAGCCGTGTATTCTTCCAGCGCCTGCAACGGTGAGACCTGCCTCGACGGGAAGCCGAGACCTTTTTCACGGGATTCACCGATGGCAATCGTCTGCCCTGCGCCCGGTCCAATTACTGCCAACAGCTTGAGATCACTTTGCCTAAGGGGTAACGCGCCACCCTCGTTCTTCAGCAGCACCGCCGCATCCTCGGACGTCTTCTGGACGACCCTGGCATCTTCGTCGACCGGCACAGTTGTCACGCCATGGTTCGACTTGTCGTCCAGCAGCCCAAAGAGATCCATCTGAAGCAAGATCCGCGCCACGGCTTGGGTGATCGTCAGTTCATTCACCGTGCCCGCCTGGACTGCCGCCAGCATTCCGTTCGTCAACGTGCCGTCGGGACTAGAAAAAGAGAATCTTTGGCGGGGCTCTTCCGGGATTCCGCCGATAAAGACATCTGGGGAAACGTCTGCCGCCCAAGGCTTAGAGTGCGGCGGCGGATCTGGCCTGAAATAGGATGGCATTAAGGAGGCTTCCGCGTCATCAAGAACAATCCCGGGCATCTCCAGGTCGAGCCCAGCGTTTATGAAGTCACTGGCGTGATTGCCGCCCCAATCGGAGGTTATAAATCCCTTGAACCCCAGTTCGCCTCTGAGGATCGTATTCTGCGTATCGGAGTTTCCGCATGCATACGGGCCGTTTACTTTGTTGTAGGAACACATGATCGAGGAAACCCCCGCATCGACTGCGTCCGCAAACGGCGCGACGTAGATCTCGTGCAGAGGCTGCGGATCGACAAAGACGTCAGGCGCATCTTCTCCGTGCCCGCTGTCATAAGCGATGTAGTGCTTGGCCTGAGCCATTACGCCCTGGCTCTGAATTCCGGTGATAACTCCGGCTCCGACCTGCCCGATTAAAAGCGGATCCTCACCGTACATGTTGTAGGACCGCTCCCAGGTCATGTCCCGGAACACGTTGATGTACGGTTGAAGAGCCACGTCCTGGCCCAGGGCGCGAGCGTCGCGACCGATCACCACCCCGTTCTGGCGGGCGTCCTCGCGGCTGAACGTGGCAGCCAGTCCCATGGTTGCCGTCATTGCCGTTGACGGGTGCATCGTTAACACCCCTGGCGGTCCGTCGGCGAGTCGCAAAGACGGAATCCCCAACCGTCGTAAGCCCGGCAGGTAGCCAGCCTGTCCCTGGTCTGTGGACGGATCTTCCGGTGCGCCGTGAATCATGGAGATCTTCTCCGCCAGAGTCATTTGGCTGAGAAGTTTATCGACTCTGGCATTTCCCGTCACGACCGGTGTCGGGGCGGCCGTCTGCGCCAACGCAACGCTGGCAACGAAGAACAAGGCCATGAGCCCGAGGGACATGTACTTGCTAGCGGTGATTCCACGTCCCATACTGTGATACAAGCAGCTCACAATTCTCTCCTCTCGCCATCCTTACCCTAATAACCAACGACCACCGAAGGCTCAAGTACCGTCGGCGGTCGTTGTCTCTCAGAACAGGAACTTGAGAGCAAATTGCAGTTGGCGTGGGTTAGCATTTCCCGTTGAGGAGATCGCACCAAATCCGGGGTCACCCAATCCGGAATCAGGTGCCGCGAAACTCGGTGTATTGGTCAGGTTATAAGACTCAACGCGGAACTGAAGTTTAACTTTCTCGTTAAGAGGAATGTCACGAAACAGCGACAAATCGAAGTGTCTCTGGTGAGGGCCGTAGAGCGTGTTGCGTCCCACGTCACCCAGAGTGCCAAAAGGTTGCACTGAAAATGCCGATGTGTTGAACCACTCCTGAATCGTTGGGTTTGACAGGCTTGCGCTCTCTGTCTGGTTCGGCCGGTCTGCATAGATAGAGGGGCCAAGGTTAATCTGCGGGTTGTTCGGGTTTACTATTGTGAAAGGCTGCCCGGTTTCTCAAACTAAAATTCCATTAACCTGCCACCCGTATAAAACCTTCTTTGCAACCCCCTCAAGTCCCTTGCCGAAGGGCAATTGGTAGTTTACCGCCACGGTAAAACGTTGACGCATGTCCAGATCGCTGTTACCCCGATCGTAAGTCGCTATTTTGGAAGGAACCAGATAGATTCCTGACGCAAAATTGTTGCTGATAGTTGAGGTATCGTCGATTCCATGTGCCCATGTGTAGTTCGAACTTACATCTAGACCATTGGAATAGCGGCGCACGAATGAAATCTGCATCGCACTGTAACTGGATGCACCTTCAGTTTGTGTCCATCCAATGGCAGACACGTTTGGAACCGTTGATGAATACGGTATCGGTGTGCAAGGGTAGGGGTCGGGACAGGGCAATGGCAGAGCCAAGTTTGGGAGTTCCTGTGGCAGATGGCGCCCAAGTTCCCCAACATAGGCGACGCTGAACACGTTCGCGCCGATCGCCTTCTGTAGGTTCAGATTGAATTGTTGCAGATAGCCTGACCGGAAATCTTTCGCCTCCGCAGTCAAAAAACCGCTCGGATTGTTGGGATCGCCCGGCATCGGCACCGGCAGTCCCGCCGATAGCGGCACGTTTGAAACGGGACCATACGAGAAACCAAATGGGGCATTGATCAAAGCAGCTGCCGAAGTGAGATTCCCCGGAAAAAAAGTTAGCCCATAACCACCACGAAGCACGACACCGCCCCTCAACGTCGCGGCAAAACCGACGCGCGGCGCGAAGTTGCGGTAATCCGTCGCAACACCGGCCGTATCGGACACCCCATTTTGGCCTGCCACGATAACCTTCCCAGTACTCGTATCGAAGTTAGACAGGTAGTTGTGCTTCTCAGTGTAGGGAGTGTAGACGTCATACCTCGCGCCGAGGTTTAACGTTAGCCAGGGCTTCACTCTCCAGTTATCCTGTAAGTAAACGCTCGGCTCCCACATCAGGAAAGTCGGCCTGACTAGTTCGTTCATGCGCTGTGTCTCTTGGGGAATTCCTACCAGGAACGATGCCATTGCGTCCCCCCCTGTCTGAGTGGTCGGGTTCGCAGTTTGCGCAGCCGCGAAGGTGAAATAGCCCGCGGCAAAGTCGGATTGAAAATCAGTCACCTGACGCTGAATTAATGCGGCTCCAGCCTTCAGCGTGTGTCTTCCCACTACGTAGGTGACGGCCCCGTCCAACTGGAAGGTATTGTCGATGTAATTGATCGGCAGGTAATAAGCATCACCAAGGGCTGCATAGCCGACCGGCCCCATCAAAGACAACTCCGAAACCCCGCTAACGTTAACTCCAGTCAATCCGAACTTTTCGCTAAGGTTCAGTCCATCAGCTAAGGGATTTGAGGCGATATTGACCCTGGTGTAACCCGCCTTCAATTCCAGAAGCAGATGTTGAGTAAAGACGTGTACATAGTTTAGTTGGATGTTTTGAGCGCGCTCCTGCGCGGGACCCGGATAACTGCTGGGATTTCCTCCACCCTGAATTCCATCCACCGCTGGAAAGAGTCCGGGAGTGAATGTCGCAACGTCGTTGATCGTGTACCGCGCAAAGAACAGATTATTGTCGTTGAAATGCTCGTCGAACCGGACATCGCCGGTGTGGCTGAACTGCGTTCTGTTTTGCGTGCTGGAGTAGTTGTTAGACAGTCCAGGCAGGTTCGGTAGAGGATACAGCGTCATGTAGTTTGCGGCGATCGGGCTAACATTCGTAATCTTGTTGCCCGGAAAAGGGAGCCCGGTTGTCGGATCGTAGATCAAAGTGCTCGGCAGCAGTTCTGAGAAATCTCCAGTGCGCTCTAGTGCAGTCGGCACCGTCGTCAGTGAAGTAACTCCTTGAACCACGCGCAGCCCTTCATAATCGGCGAAAAAGAAAGCCTTGTCTTTTCTGATCGGCCCCCCCAAACTGCCACCGAACTGATTCTGGCGGTACTCAGGCTTCAACCCGGCATTTGCGAAGAAATTCCTCGCGTCCAGTTTGTCATTGCGCAGGAACTCGTATAGTGAACCGTGAAAATCGTTCGTCCCTGACTTTGTGATGATATTGATCACAGCGCCGGCTGTACGGCCAACATCGGCCGTGTACTCATTGGTTTGCACGTGGACTTCGGAAATAGCATCAATCGAAGGACGTACACCGATGGTACCGATAGCCCGCTCATTGTTATCCATTCCATCGATAATGTGATTGTTAAAAACGTCGCCCTGACCGTTCGCGGTTACAGCAGAGGACTGACGTCGATCATCAGGGCGGTTACCACTCGTAAGCCCTTGCGGCAGGCCTTCGTTTGCCCCAGGTGTGAGCTGCACTAAACTGATGAAGTTTCGACCGTTCAGAGGTAAATCTTGGACAGACATCTCCGTGACAGTCGAGCTGATCGTAGAACTTTCGGCTTGTAGCGCGGGCGGTGTTGCCGTTACTTCAACCGACTGGGAAGATTGGCCGATGTCCATGCGCGCATCTACACGCGCTCGATCACCAGCCGCAAGGGCAAAATCAGACACAATAAATCCTTTGAAGCCGCTAGCAGCAACGTTGAGCTTGTAATGTCCAGCAGGCAGCAATGTGAAGACATACTCTCCCGCCTGGCCCGTCATGGCGGTTTGCGTTGAACCCGTCCTCAGATTCTCTAGCACGACCCGAGCGCCTACAATTACCCCTCCGCTGCTGTCGGTTACGGTCCCCACGACGTCCGCCGTGGTCACTTGGGCCCTCGAGCCGAGGGTAAGAAGGAGAGATGCCCACAGGACAGGAAGCATAATTCTGACTAGAACTCGCACCGGCCTCGAAACTGGAACAACAGAAAGAACGCCCCTGGTTATTTTCATAGAGTATCTCCGCATGCATAAATTGCTGACAAAACTCTGCCTTTCGAGACGGAGCCACCGCAGTACTACCCGTGTTGAGCAGACATATCGCTCCGGCAGCGCAGCTATGCCGGGAAGCAGGCAGGCATCTTTATTCCCACCCTTGAGCAATGCCCCGTCTTTATAGGAGCGATTGAGATTGAGTTTTAATGACAGAGTAGAAGAATTTCTTGAGACGTGCAGGTCAGGATCTTCGAATCAGAACAACAGTCTGAGGGCGAACTGGAGC
>Ga0182027_10002023_pt1 | contig 33151 bp, 34 predicted proteins | sample 712E1DmetaG_FD_121300 | JGI IMG/M metagenome (GOLD analysis project Ga0182027, IMG submission 121300) | Permafrost microbial communities from Stordalen Mire, Sweden - 712E1D metaG (Illumina Assembly) | ecosystem: Environmental > Terrestrial > Soil > Wetlands > Permafrost | place: Sweden...
GTCCGGGAGGACTTAATAGGCATGATGTCAGAAATGGAACTGAAGGAAACTTTACTTGTACTCCAGGTTGGGAATGTTCGACTCCATTCCATAAAGCATACTTGAATAGTGATTGTTCTTGGAGTGATAAAGAATTCTGTCCTTATATGTGTGTTAATGGAGACTGTTCAAGTATTACCAATAATCTGACTGTTACTCTAAATTATAAGCAGTATAATTCTATAATGGTTCATGGCAAGAACATCAATCGTAATAGGGCACATAGCTGGACAGGTCCTCGTAGTGTACATAATAACAGGACGGGTAATCATAACAATGGTAATGACAATAATAATGGATATAATAATCAAACAGATATAGGCAATAATGGTGATAACTCCAATAATCAGACTGTTGTAAATGATATGGGTGTCTGCTTTGATTCTGATGGTGGATTAAATTATGATACGTATGGTGAGATATATCTTAATAATGATTTAGATCCATCTATAGTTGACACTTGCTCAGGAAATGTTTTAAACGAAGGAATTTGTCAACCTGACGGTGGAGCAACAACAAGCGAATATACTTGTCCAAATGGGTGTGTAGATGGCGCATGTATGACGGATCTTCCGAATACACCAGCTACTCCAGGAACTGATACAACTGGTACTGGTAATCAATCTGGTGACATTACCGACATTCCATTACCGGATGCTCCTGCCGCTCCAGGAACTTCAGGTACTGATGCAGGTAGTTCAGGTCCACCAGCTGCTCCTTCCGCACCAATAGTATAAGCAAATAATTTTTTCTTTTTATTCTTTGATATATTATAGTTGAGGATATACAGAAATAGAAATATTGAATTATTACCAGAATGGTATGTTTGTGTAAACTCGAGATTTTGTCGATAGAACTTTTCTTACGAAATTATCTTTTCCATTATAATATACTCCATCTCCTATATTATCTTTTTTTACTTTTTTAGTCGACGGATTTCTATAAATGAATCTTTTTATCAAACTTTTTTCTGTCTGTAATCCGCATTTCTCGAAGAATTTTATGTTTCTTCTAAGACAGAATCCTAATCCAGTTTTTTCTTTCTTGCGGCATTCTTCAATCATGATTTTCATCAGAATTGTTCCATAACCTTGGCCTTTTATTATAGCGATACCACTCCTGAATCCTAATATGCCATATTTTTTTCCGAGATAATTGATTGTTATAGATTTCAATAATCCGAATGCAACTATTTTATTATTATCTTTGACAATAAAGAATGTTGAGTCAGATTCTTCTTTTTTCAGGTCATAGGCTTCTTTTGGTCCGAACTCTTTTTTTCTATGTATATTCATTAGGTCGACATACTTATCAGAAAGATTTTTTCCTAGTTTGGTCTCAATGCTGATAACCATTTATTTTTACCTGTTTTTTCTTCCACCAAACATCTTATTCAGAACATCATCCATTTGTGCCTTCTGCTCCGGCGTCATCTTTGTGATTCTATTTCTTGGATCTTTGTCATAACTTGTTTTAGTTTCTGCAACCCTTATCTTATCCTGCTCCAAACTTTCTTTCTGCAATGTTTTATTCATTCCATTGATGTCATGAACTATTTCATCAACTTCTCTAGTCGGCATATTCTTATCTGTCCTATCCTTGAATTTCATCACATCTTGACAGTATTCGACAATATTTTCAGCAGTGAGCCCGAACTTGATGAAAAGTTCTTCAGCTTTGCCGGACTCGCCAAACTCATCTCTTATTCCCAATATTTTTATTGGAATCTTTGACAATGACAATGCTTCACATACAGCGCTTCCAAGTCCACCATATATTGAATGCTCTTCAGCTGTAACGACAGCCTTACATTTCTGCGAGTATCGCAATAATGTTTCTTTATCAAGCGGTTTTATAGTATGCATATTCATGACTGCCGCATCAATGTTTTGTTCTCCAAGAATCTTGGCTGCACGCAGCGCTTCTGGAATCATGAGTCCACATGCAACGATTAATATATCATGACCTTCCTTCAAGATATTTGCCTTGCCAATCTTGAAATCAGAATATTCATTAGTTACTATACTTCCAGGCTCTCTTGATAAACGCAAATAACAGGGACCATGAATCTTAATTATAGCATCAAGCGCTTTCTGCGCCTCTAATGCATCACATGGACTTACAACAGTAAAATTTGGCATCGTCCTGAATAATGAAATATCTTCCTCGCACATCTGGCTTGCACCGTCAGCGCCAAGACTAATTCCTGAATGATGCCCGATGACTTTCACATTAGAATTATTGATAGCAATCAGTCTAATCTGTTCATGTCCTCTTAAACAGAATGCTGCAAAAGTATTTGTCAATGGGATCTTACCCTCAAGGCCAAGACCATTAGCTATTCCAAACATGTCCTGTTCAGATATTCCAACCTGAATGAATCTAGCAGGATACTTTTCCTTGAATCCATTCACTCTAGAACTCTCAGCTAAATCAGCTGTCAATACTACGATATCAGGATTCTCAAGTTCCGTCAATCTTTTTCCATATCCATCACGTGTTGCAATTTTTGCGATCATAATTGTTCTCCGCTTATCGTCCAATCTTTTTTCATCTACTCTCCTTCAAACTCTACTAATGAGAATACTGGATAACCTGCTCTTTCTAGTTTCTTCTTTCCGCCTAGGTCTGGCAGATCTATTATCACACAGAATTCTACCAATTCTCCGCCGGCTTTCTTAATTAGTTTGCATGCTGCCATTGCAGTTCCGCCGGTGGCGACTAAATCGTCAACAATCAATATTCTTTGTCCTTTTATTATTGCATCCTTATGGATTTCTATAGTATCTTTTCCATATTCTAATTCATATTCTTCAGATTCTGTTTCGAAAGGAAGTTTACCTTTTTTTCGTATTGGAACAAATCCTACGTCTAATCTATGTGCTAGAATCGCTCCTATTATGAATCCTCTAGATTCTATACCTGCGACTAGATCTATCTTCTTATCTTTGTATCTTTCAAGCAATAATTCTATAGTGTGATTGAATGTTGGTGCATCTTGTAATAATGTTGTGATATCCCTGAACATTATTCCAGGTTTTGGCCAATTTGGAATAGTTCTTATTTTTGATTTGATTTTGTCATCCATTATTTCACCTTTGGTATGACATGTATTAATATTTTCGTGACTTTATCCACGTTCTCTCCGAATATCTTTAATACTGCTTCCCATGTTACTGATTCTTCATCTTCTTTCCAACAATCATAATCTGTTGACATTGCAATAGCTGCGTATGGAATATTTAATTCATTGGCAAGTATTGCTTCTGGAGCGATGCTCATGTTTATTATATCTGCTCCCCATTGAATAAACATCTTGCTTTCAGCTCTCGTTGAGAATCTTGCACCTTCTATTGTCACAACAGTTCCAGTAGTGTGATGTTTGATTCCTAAATCTGAACATCCGTCGTTCAATAATTTTCTTAGATTTTTATTGAATGGTTCAGCCATAGGAGTATGTTTAGGATTGTGTGGCTCGAATATATCATAGAATGACACTGCTCTTCGTCTAGTAAAATCTATGAATTGATCGACAATTACAATGTCTCCACGCATAATCTCTTCTTTAAGGCTCCCGACTGCTGTTGTTGCAATGATATGTGTGCATCCAGCATTTTTTAATGCATAAATGTTTGCGCGATAATTTACATGTGTGGGAGGAATGGTATGTTCTCTTCCATGTCTAGCAATTAATACTACGTTGACACCATGTATCTTTCCAATTTTCAATGGGCTGCTAGGATTGCCATAAGGTGTTTGTACTTCAATATCTGACGAGTGTTCTAATATGCTGGGATTGTCTAATCCTGACCCGCCCATTATTCCTATCTTCACTTGACTCATTTTATTTTATATTTTTTTCATACCATTCTATTGACTTGGTTACGCCTTCTGTAATGTTTGTTTTTGGATTGTATCCTATCTTTTTCATCTTGCTTATGTCTGCAGTGTATTTGACGACTTCTCCAGTCCTATTCTCTTTTAATGTGATATTCACTTTTGGATTCACTTTGTCTTTTATCATTTTGGCTACTTCCATTATTGTTGTGCCTTGTCCATATGCTATATTTATTGTGTCGTTCTTTATCTTATCAAAATTTTTGATGCATAATATTATTCCGTTGATGTTGTCATCGATGTATGTGAAGTCAAGCGTCTTGTTTTTTCCGAATACTGTTAGGTCTGATCCTTTTTTGCATAATCTGATGAATAATGGAATCACTCTGTCGCTATCATCATACATGCCATATACGTTTGAGAATCTGAATACGATATAATCTGTCTCATAGCATTTATGGTATGATCTTAATAATACTTCGCCACTGATTTTTGATGCACTGTATGGACTTTCACAATTCACCATGTCGGCTTCGCATTCTTTCAGGATTGTCTTTGCAGTATTTCCATAGACTTCTCTTGATGATGAGAACATGAATCTTTTGATGTTTGATTTTCTCGCAAACTCTAGGGTGTTATATATTGTCGTGATATTGTCCATAGCCATATCAGGATTTACGACTAGGTCATACACTCTTGCATTTGCAGCTAGATGTATAATCAAGTCAAAATCTTTCGGCAGTTTATCGAATGTTTTCTTATCTCTCAAGTCGCCGATTATTGTAATCTTATTGATATCTTTATTCCATTTGTTTTGTTTCCAATCGACGCCCGCTACCTTGAATCCGTTAGTGATCAATTGTTCGCAAAGTCTTGTGCCTATTGTACCGCTGCTTCCCGTTACTAGTACTTTTGAAATCATTTCTTCTTTCCCTCATAATATTTGTTTGTCGAATAATTTGTTATTGCCATTGCAAGTATCAATACTGTGAATGCGTTTCCTATTATTGCATTGATTGTGGCTATGAGTTTACTTAAACCCATAGGACATATGTCGCCATATCCTACTGAGAAAAACGTCATCGCACTAAAATATGAATAATGCATAGGATCTACTACGAGTAGAGGATCCCGCATCATATCTTCTCGCGTGAATTCTTTATTGTCAACGCATGAGCCATATTTTAAGTATCCTGCCCCAACAATGGTCATCGCCCAATAAACAATGCTGAATAGTAGCACGATAAATATTACTGATACGACGTATGCTGTAAGTATCTGGTTAAACTTTAATTCATGATGCAAAAGTTTTGTGACATTTATTTTTATACGCGTGATTATAAAAAGCAGAATATATATCGTCAGGAGCAGAAATACTATAATTTTTAATGAGGCCGGAACGTTTTTGTTTGCGAGAAAGAATGCGTTTATGACTACTAAGATTACGAATGTAGTAAAGAAGTGATTTAGTACCCTGTCTCTTATCGTTTGTAAAATATTTGTTTGCGTCATTTTAATTCTACTAATTCTCCAATTCTTTGATGGCTTTATCATATTGTTCCTTATTTGGTGCTTTGCCATGCCACTCTACGTTATTTTCCATGAAGCTGATGCCTTTACCTTTTATAGTATTAGCTATTATTATTACATTCTTTTTATCGTCGCTTAATTGCTTGGCATAATTTAATGTATTTATAACTTCAGTTATATCATTGCCATCTACTTCTAAGACTTCAAAGCCAAATGCCTTGAATTTTAAGTCTAATGGCATAAGATCTTTTATCTCAGTATTTGTTCCATCAAGTTGTATCTTGTTATGATCAACAATTAGTATTAGGTTACTGAGATTATATTTGTGTATTGTTGCAATTGATTCCCATACTTGTCCCTCATCGAGTTCTCCATCACCAAGCATACAATAGATTTTTGCAGGAATATTATCCAGTCTTAATGCTAATGCTTTGCCTGCAGCAACAGATAGTCCTTGGCCAAGTCCTCCGCCAGTCGATTCTACTAATGGAAACTTGCTTTTATCAGGATGTCCTTGTAGCCTGGAATTTATCTTGCGAAAATTTTCTAGTTCAGAAACATCAAAATAGCCGCATCTTGCAAGCACACTATAATATGCTGGTACAGCGTGACCCTTGCTAAGAATAAATCTGTCCCTGTTCTTGTCTTCTGGAATCTTTGGATTATGATGCATGATATTAAAGAATAATGCAACAATCAATTCTGTAGCTGATAGAGAACCACCTGGATGACCGCTTCCTGCCTTGTATATCATAGTAATTATGTCTATTCGCACATCTCTACATATCTCGACTAATTTGTTCATATCCTCAATCTTCTGCATAGTTGACATAACTCATCATAGAAAAATAATAGTTTATATAGTTAGTGGAAAATATTATAAAAATTATAATCGCTTACTCTTCTTCAGCGAACTTCTTGATGTCGTTGTAATGTTCTACGATTAATTTTGCTTTTGCTTTTCCGAATTGGAATGGAAAAGGGTCACTGTCGTCTTTTTTCAATATGATCATCTTGTGTCCTTTAAATTCTCCATAATCTACACCCATGGTATCACCTATTTTTTTAGATAAAACTTTAACTTATAAATTTAATTATTCGTAATCTTTTTAAAACCGTATCATTATGGTATATCGGTGATATCTATGAAATATTTTATTTTAATTATGATGGTTGTCTTATCAATATTTATTGTTGGATGTGCAAAAAATGTTCCAACGACTAATAATAATCTAAATACTCCAACTGTAGCTGATAATTCACAACCCGTAGGAGCTGCAAGCGACAATAATATGCCACCATCACCTCCTCCAGTACCAACTCAAACTCCTTCAAACTGATTAAACATTAAATTAGGATTAATGGCTTATTTGGAATTGGTACTTTATTGAAAGAATACACAGAAGAAAGAATAAAACTAAAAATAAATAATTTATGCAACTTTTCTTCCAAGTGTTGTTTTTGTTCTAGCTGCAATATTTACTATTTCGCCTGAAATATATTTTTGGAATTCGGATTGTTTGGATCTCTCAATGACTACATCTGCAATACTCATTCCAAGATATTGAACTGTTGTACTAGTCTGAGATCCTCTAATTTTTATGCCATCATTAAGAATCTGGTCAGTAATTGGACTATATACTCTTAAGTGTAGACTTTTACCGCATTCTGCTACTCCTATAATCTTTACACCGTAATAATCTTCAAATCTTCGAATCATTTCAAGATTAGGATTATTTTTAACAATCTGGAATATTTGTTTTCTACTATTTTCATCTTGGCTATTGTACCAATCAAGATGCATATTTACTGCTTGTAATTTCTTTTTCAAATCAGCAGGTTCATAAGTTGCTAATACTGTACTTGCGTTTCCATGCATAATATCTCCTCCAAATACCTTTACTACTTCATTGTAGTTTTGTTCTGAGATTGTGATTCATCCCTGATATTTAAAAGTTTCTATTATAAACCCTGGACGGCACCATAATCATTTGGCTTTTATCCATATGTCATCAAATATTTTTCTTAAATTTGCTGCTAATTTATTATCTTTAATGTATATTATGCCGCCGAATATTAGCGGGTCTTCATATGTGAATTTTATTAATACGTTTTTGTTATCAACAATATCTATCCGGTAATTCTGTATATTTCTTCTTCTTACATTAAATGATTTGTTTGATAATCTTTTGAGACTTTCAGGCAATTCCATCTTTTCCGGATAAATGCATTTGAATATTACTCCTCTTTTGATTGCACTCACTATCTGCTCTTCCCATAATGTCTTGCTTTTACGATTTGTTGAAGGTCTATGATTATTGTTGAATACCTGGCAAACTTCGTTCTCGGCTTCTTCGAAGACTCTTGATTGTATTCGTACATTATCTTCTTGTGTATATCCTATGTCTATCAATGCATTAGATTCTATCTTGCTTCTGGATATTAATGCCGATTCCTGCAATAATTCTTTATAGTGTTGTTCATCCTTGGATTGTTTTTCCTTGATCAATCGTTCAATAATTTTTGATGCATTATCGACATATACATATTTAGGGCGAGAGTCAGATACTAAAATTAGCCTCTTGTTCTGGAGTGATTTAATCACACTATAGACCTTTCCTGGAGGGACACTACTCACTTTTGAAAGCTTTTTTATACTTATCTTCTCTCTAACAATAACATTGAGAGCTTTATCTTCATAATAGCTTAAACCTAAATTCTTGAAATTCATGAAATACACCCTAATATAGAGTTAAAATGTAGGAATAGTATATAAATATTGCTAACTTTATAATTAACATGGATGCAATGAACCTTTTACAATGGAAAATAGAGAATGATCTGGCAGAAGAGGAAAAAAATAAGATTTTTGAACTACGGAAAAAAGATTTGTACGTTATTGACTATATAGTTCCGGCATTCATTGCAAGCCCTGCAGATAAATATATGGAAAGGAAAGGACCATTCCAAAAAGATATACAAAGATTATCAAAAGATATGGATGAAATAATCCTTGAACAAGGCAGATTGGTAAATGAAAAAATTGATCCGATAATAAATGATGGTATAATCGGGCTTTTGCATTGGAATAAATCTTACAGGATGTTAAACTGTATTATTGAGCAGAATGTTCAATCCGCGAACACACGCCTTTATGGTCAAAGATACGAATTATTCTACAAATTATCTATAATGGGTCGTGAACGACCACTAAACAATATATTCAAGGTTTTAAGCGAAGAATATTGGAATCCTAATCCATTCACAAATAAATTGGTAAAGCCTGAAATCAAACGCTACGAGAATTCAGAAGATTTACGTTCCAATGATTTTAATTCTATCACGAAATTAGTAAAGAAATTGAAATTGATTGCGACGATGGAATATAAAGGTAAGAATAAGACTGATTGGAAGTGGTTGAAGTGAGTTATAATGATGAATTACATGTAGACTATTTTGATAAGGAATATTTGGATTTTCATCATCCAGATAAGAAGAATACTCAGATGTATCAACTATCATATGGAGATTCTTCTAGCGGCTACCAAAGTTTTTCTCAGAGAAAAACATTCTATGCTTGTATTCTTGATTTATTTAAGTTCTTGAGAAAACAAGGATCTTATGACTCACAAACCATATTTGAACTAAAGTTCTCTTCATATCAAGAACCCAACCAACTCAATAATCAAGAAAAGAAGATACTCGAAGAGATAATTGAATTACACAATGATTTCTCAACTCCAAGAAAAAGATCGAAAATGGTGAACTCATGAACAAATGCGATTTAGACAAAGACATAATGATTAATCTACCAGGATTATTAGTCAATGAAATAGATAAAATCATAGAATCAAATAATCTAGGATATATTAGTAGAGAACAATTTATTCTTGAAGCAATCAGAACAAAAATAGAATTGAACCAGATGATTTTAAAGAAATAGAAACTTAAAAATAAATGATAAAAAATATTTTTTTAATTTATTTCGGACTTATTTTCCAAGCTTGTCTTCTTGAGCTTTTATCGCAAGTGTAGTCTTGATAACTGTATCTGGATTCAATGATATTGAATCGATTCCACATTCGACTAAGAATTGTGCAAACTCCGGATAATCACTCGGTGCCTGACCACAAATACCTATCTTTCTATGATATGTCTTGCAGTCTGCAATCACTTTCTTGATTAATCTTTTTACTGCATCATTTCTTTCATCATATATTGGAGCGACTATTTCTGAGTCCCTGTCTAGTCCTAGTGTTAATTGTGTTAAGTCGTTTGATCCAATTGAGAATCCGTCGAATATTTCTGCGAATTGATCTGATAAGATTACGTTTGCTGGAATCTCGCACATTACATAGACTTCAAGGCCATTTTCTCCTCTTCGAAGACCGTTCTTGTCCATTTCTGCTAATACTTGTTTTCCTTCTTTTACTGTTCTACAGAATGGAATCATCAACTTCAAGTTTGTTAATCCATATTCATTACGAACTTTCAGCATTGCTTTACATTCAAGTGCAAATCCGTCCTTGTATCCTGGCATGTAATATCTTGATGCTCCTCTCCATCCTATCATTGGATTGTCCTCTTTAGGTTCGTATCTTGATCCGCCAATCAATCCTGCGTATTCATTCGTCTTAAAATCTGAGAATCTTAGGATTACGTCTTTTGGGTAGAATGCTGCTGCAATCATTGAAGCTCCCTGAGCTAATTTATCAATGAAGAATTGTACTTTATCTTCGTAACCTACACTTATATCGTCAATCTGTTTCTGTTCTGTTGGTGTCAATTCTTTGTAATGCAATAATGCTAATGGGTGTGCTTTTATGTATGATGTTACGATGAATTCTTCTCTAGCTAATCCTACTCCGTCATTTGGAATGAAGCTTAATTCAAATACTTCTTCTGGATTTCCAACGTTCATCATTATCTTTGTCTTGCATCTTGCAATATTTTGTAAGTCGACTTTCTGAATTTCAAATGGCAATATTCCATCGTATACAAATCCTTCATCTCCTTCGGCGCATGATACTGTCACGTGTTGTCCTGATTTTATTTTTTCAGTTGATTCTACGGTACCGACGACACATGGAATTCCTAATTCTCTTGAGATTATTGCTGCGTGGCAAGTTCTTCCACCACGATTTGTGACTATTGCTGATGCAATTTTCATAATTGGCTCCCAATCTGGGTCAGTCATGTCTGTTACTAGGACTTGTCCTTTCTTGAATTGTCCTATATCGTGGACATTCTTTATTACGTTTGTTTCTCCAGATCCGATTTTTGATCCGACTGATTTTCCTTTGATGACAATCATACCTTTCTGTTTTAATACGTATGTCTCTAAAACGTTCTTATTCTTTTGACTCATTACTGTCTCTGGTCTTGCTTGTACAATGTATAAGTCTCCTGATTGACCATCTTTTGCCCACTCCATGTCCATTGGTTTGAAGTGTCCTGCTTTCCATGAGTAATGATCCTCGATTGCTGAGGCCCATCTAGCTAATGTCAATACTTCATCATTTGTCAAGCAGAATCTATCTCTATCAGCTGGTGCTGTATGAATATTTTTTGTGGAAGCCTTGCTGCCATCGTGTGTATATATCATTTTTAGTTCTTTGCTTCCAAGTTTCTGACTGATTATTGGCTTAAATCCTTGTTTCAATGTTGGCTTGAATATATAGAACTCGTCTGGATTTACTGCTCCTTGAACAATGTTCTCTCCAAGACCCCATGATCCTGTGACGTATACTACGTCTTTGAATCCTGATTCTGTATCGATGCTGAACATTACTCCAGAGCACGCCATATCAGATCGAACCATTTTTTGAATTCCGACGCTTAATGCTATACTGAAGTGGTCGAATTTTTTATCTACACGATACGAGATAGCGCGATTTGTAAATAATGATGCAATACACTTCTTGACTGACTCAAGTATCTGTAAATCTCCTCTGATATTCAAGTATGTTTCTTGTTGTCCAGCAAATGATGCGTCTGGTAAATCTTCAGCAGTTGCCGAACTACGTACTGCGACATCGACATCGCTTCTATCTTTATGATATGCGCCGCATAAATCTCTATATGCTGCAAGTATTGCTTTCTTTAAATCTTCTGGGAATTCTGCTTTGATTATTGTTTCTCTTACTTTCAATCCTCTTTCAGAAAGATTTTTCATGTCTGTAGTATCAACGTCATGTAGAATTTGTTTTATCTGTTCTTTTATTCCTGCTTTCTCAAGGAAGTATCTGTATGCACTTGCTGTAATTGCAAATCCATTTGGAATTCTTATGCCTTTAGGAGTTAAATTGCTGTACATTTCTCCTAATGATGCGTTTTTTCCACCGACGAATTGGACATCATCATTATTTAATTGATCGAACCAAAGAATGAACATACTTGACTTATCCATGCAAACCACCTTTTTTTTACAAAACTTATTTTATGATCGATTATAATTAATAATTTATCGTAATATATAATCACGACTCAGAAAAATAGTGTCTCACCCCTTTTTCCTGAGTCATTAATCGTGCTAATTATTGAATAAATTCCGTACAGCAATATATAAAGGTTTGTTATTATTGGCAAGTGGATTAAGATTGATTATAGTATATGTATTGATATCGGTTTCGATTTCCAATCGAGTTTTTTTATTATAGAAACATCTTTACAGTAAAAAATAATAATAAAATTATTATTTGTCTTTGCTTACATGCAATGTCTGCGTTGGAAATGCAAAGTGTATGCGTGCTTTTTCGAATTTTCTTTTAATTTCCAGGTTTATTGCTGTCTTTGTGTTTCCTACAACACTTACAGGATAGATTGAGTATCCTCCACTGATCTTTAGATAATAATCTTTGAACTCAGAGAATGATATATATGCTGCACCGTCTCCTTCCTGCACGATATTTTTGTTGTGATGCAATATTTCTTTTATTATCTCTATTGCTTCTTCAATCTTTTCTGTACTTGTATCATAGGTCAAGCCGAGTTCGAAAGTGAATTTTACGCCATGGTCCTCTGTCGTACTGAGATTTTCAACAGCAGTCGTGGCTATAATATTATTTGGTATCTGTACCGTGGTTCCTGTAGGAGTTCTTATTGTAGTTGATCTCATACCCATCTCTTTTACGTATCCTTCATATTTTTGGTCTACTTTGATTCTATCTCCTATCTGGAATGGTTTATCAGCAATTATTGATAATCCGCCGAACAAGTTAGAAAGCAATGGTTGTGCTGCAAGTGCAAATGCTAAACCGCCAATTCCTAAACCAGCAATTAGCGATGTGACATCATAACCCATATTCTTTATTATGAATATTATTCCAATTACTACAACACATACTTTTAGAAATTTTCTTACAAATGGTAATAGATGGTCATCAAGTTTAGATTGTGTTTTAGCAGTTAATGGTGCAAGATAATGTTCTACAAGTACATCTATTACTTTATTGATTGCCCAAATTATATCTATTACGATTAATATGGTTACGATGTTTGTATGAATCTGATTTCCACGTGTACCAAATGTGATAAAAATATCTATAAGACTAAATCCAACTATAAATAGTGCAAACACTGCTGGCTTTTCAAGCACTTCTACTAGAAGATCATCAATTATAGTTTCAGTCTTTTGAGTAATTTTTTTAAGTATCTTAACAACTGTTGCAGAAAACAATTGTCCCAAGCCGACAAATAATGCCATTATGGCAATCGCTAGGATATAATTCTGTATAGTGTTTCCAAATATTACATATCCTAACATCATATAATGGAGTCGAAGGTGTTTTTTAAAGTTTGTGTATCATTAGTTAATGAAGAAACTAAGAAGAACTATGGATTTAAATAAAAAGAATTGCCATTTTGAACAATAACATTAATATATTACTTATATTACCTGTAATCTGAATTTATTTTATTGATTATTATTAAATAAAATGTTACAAACAAAAACAAAAAAAGTGCTTATAGGAGTATTTGATTGGGGACTTGGGCACGCAACAAGGGATACTCCCCTAATAGAAGAGATTCTAAGAAGAGGATATAAATTAGATATTTTATCTACTGGAAGAGCGCTTGTCTTATTGAAAAAGAAATTTGGAAATAGGTGCAGATATTTTGATGTTCCAAGCATTGATGCTCCTTACCCAAAACATAAATACTTTGTTTTTTCTTTTACTGTAAGCATACCTGAAATGTTATTTAGTATAAATCAAGCTAGACGTTTATCTGCTAAAATTATTTCTAAAGAAAAATATGATATAGTTATTTCTGATTGCAGATATGATGTTTATGATAAGCCTAATAATTCATATTTGATAAATCATCAAGTAAGGTTTGATTGTCCTTCTTTTGGTGAAAAGGCAGCAGAAAAATGGCTTGCATCAAGATATAAGAAATATAAGTATGTGCTCGTTCCTGATTTTCAGAAAAATAATCTTACTGGCAGACTTAGTCATAATCTATTGTATGTCAAAGGAAAAAAGCTCAAATATGTTGGCATTCTCTCCCAAGTAAAACAGAGAAAACTTGACCAAGATATAGATTATTTTATTTCCATATCTGGTCCTGAACCGCAGAGAACAGCGCTGGAAAAAGTCATGCGCGCCAAATTAAACAAGCTGAAAGGCAAAATTGTAGTGGCTCTCGGCAAGCCGGAAATTGAAAAAACTTCATCAGGAAAAAATATTCAGATTTATGGCTATCTAGATTCGATAAAACAGGAAGAGATGATGAATCGTTCTAAATTTATTATATGTAGATCAGGCTATACGACAGTTATGGAATTGACAGAATTAGGGAACAAGAAGGTTCTATTTATTCCAACGCCTGGTCAGACAGAACAAGTGTATCTTGCAAAATTATATGAAAAGAAAAAGTATTTCCATTTTGTTGAACAACAAAATTTAGATATTCTTAAGGACATTGCTATTGCCAGAAAATTCAATGGATTTATTCCAGAGTGGAAAACCAAAGATAGTGTAGATAAGATTCTTGACATAATTGGACTAAACTAATATTGTTCGAATTAATAATATATATGTACTAAAATAATCCACACTATATTATTTCCTATAATTCTGATGTGAAATTATTTATTGTCTTCTTTGAGTTTGAAATGGTTATTAATTATTAATGCTACTAGGATTACTGATAATACATGTCCTATTATTGCTGTAATCATTGAAAATATTTTGGCAGAACCCATTGGACAAATATCGCCGTAGCCTACTGTAAAAAGCATAGTTGTAAAATAGAGGAAGCTATAAGATCTTAGCGTGTCTGTTTTAATCATAGATGAAGTAAAATGGTCTGAGCACTTGCTATATGTTATGTATCCTGTTTGACTTAATTCAATAAGGTTTAATACGGTTGAAAGTATTACAATTAATCCTATTAAAAAAATTATATACTACCATATTAGCTCTTTCGAGTCTTTTGAAGAGACTAATCTTTTCATGGAATGTCTAATCACGTATATCATGAGCGCGATAAGATATGTGGCTAGAACAATATGAATTATTGTTAAAGGAATCCTGATGGAATTAGTTTCAGCTCTGTCTTCAAGTACTGTAATAAGGATTATATATATTATTGTGAAGAAAATAAATTTAACAATAGGTTTATCGAACAGAAGTCTGTTAATCCAAGATTCTTTTCCAGGTTGCTTTGCTTCTTTCACAATATTTGCTTAATTACTATTATTATATTCATCTTCTGTATTGTCATCTGTAGATTTTTTTAGAATTTTAATATTTTTGCTCTTTAAGTATTCTTTCAATTCTTTTCTTGTTACAAACATTCCAGGATTCCACATTGCAAGATACTTTTCAATGACTTTAAGGTCAGTCTTTTGTGCAACATTATCCATCTCTGAACCGAACATAACTACTTTTTCATCAAAATCTACAATGCTGCGCTTCAACTCTAGCATGTCAGTACCGAATTCTCTAATTTCTTTACCGAACGACCGCTCTGATTCTATCATATTCTGATCTGTTAATTGTATCTTTTTTCTTAAGTTGCCATAACGCTCTTCTAGAATTCTAAGTCTTCTGTCGAGATCAGATATCATATTAGCAATCTGTGTAGATTCGCTAGGCTGTCCCTCTCCAGAATCTATTGATGCATCTGGTGTCTCTGCATTAGCTACTCGCTCTCCAATAGGACTCTGTACCCCTTGCTGCGATATGTCTTGTTCAACCATAACCTACATCACGATTAACTATTATATAAAGTTTATTGAGAGAAGTGATTATCCAACTTTATAGTTAAAAAGGTTAATATAAAATTCTAATTCTATAAAGAAAGGTTTAAATATAATTTCTCTTCTATAAATTAGTGTTCAAAACAAATTTAACGACGAGGTAACTTACAATGGAAATAATATTAAACAAATATAAAAAAGTTTCTGATTTTTGCTATGAATTGTTCAGAATTGCTGAACTTCAACTGTACAATAACTTCAAATGTGAAAATATCAAAATTGGCAGGTTCTGGTAACGCATATGCTTATATTGATGCAAACGGCCAATTGTTTAGAAGCAACACACCATGTAGATAAAATCAGTGCTAAGTTTTATTTTTTTGTTTCTTTTTCTTTTCTTCGTTATCTTTTCTTCTTTTTGTACCATAAACTTTAAATACTGCCGAGTTGATTATCCTCCTATTGGGTTTAGTGGAGTGATATAGTAGAATACTATATTGACTAAGAGGGGTGTAGTAATGTTATTTGGTGGTCCTGATAGTTCTTACGACGTGATTAAGGAAGGTGAGGATACAGTTCTTAGAGTAGATTATGAGAATGCTTTAGAAGTCCCAAGTCTTGAAGATTCTGAGCATTGCATGGCTGATACTATTGAAAAGTTGATGGCTAACAGGAATGTCACGAAAATAATTTTCTCACAGAAACGCGATTACGAGTACGATTACGCGCAAACTAGAATAATTGCTGAATTTTCCAAAGTCTATTCAAACATGTTGAAACATAAGGCAGTATTCAATTATAGGTCGATGACATTATATGACCAGCAGCCGATGATTGTCTCGGCTGCAACACAGAAATATACTGAATTGCAAAATGTTATATTCAACTTATTAAAGAAAGATCCCATCGGCGGATATGTTGAATTGAAGAGAATTCTTAGAAGAGAAAAGATTGAATTAGATAAGAGTTTGGATGATGCATATACGTCAATGCTTGAACGTTATATACAAGTGTTGTCTTATGTGATTGCGTCTTTGGAATCCACCAGGCTTATAGAGATGGCGATGCAGCATATAAGCGGAATGCAGCTTGGTGATAGATCGATATATCGTAGGATATTCACTCCAAACATCAAGCCAGATTTTATGTTCACAAAAATCATGGCTTCATATCCAAAGAATGGTACTGAATGCGATAGTTATAGTGTAAGAAATTCTGATGTGATAATATTCAAACTGCAGCATAATGTACAAAATTTGTATCATATAACTCCTCCAGAATTTAAGTTGCCCGAAGAGAAATATGAAATATTGGATTTAGCAAGAAAGATTATGGCGGAACACCAGCCTGAAAGACAAGAATTTGTCGATCCTGCAAGGATGCGAGAGGTCTTTACAAACATCGGAAGAGACTTGATTGAAGAATTAGTGGAATTCAAGAATGTAAAACTTAAACGTGCAGAAATTGAAGAATTGGCGAAGATTCTTGTAAGATATACTGTAGGGTTTGGTGTGATTGAAGCATTGCTTGAAGACGATAAGATTCAGGATATAACAATCAATAGTCCGATGGGCCAAGTGCCTATATTTATTGTGCATCAAGATTACGATTATTGCAGGACAAATCTTGTCCCGACGATCAGAGACGCCGATTCTTGGGCGTCAAAACTTAGGATGATTTCCGGAAGACCTCTTGATGAAGCAAATCCTATACTTGATACTGAAATACTCATTCCTGGTACAGCAAATGCGAGGGTCGGCGTTATTGGTCCTCCACTAAACCCGACAGGACTAGCCTATGCTTTTAGAAGACATAGAGACAAACCGTGGACCTTCGCATTGTTTATTAAGAATGGAATGATGAACGCTCAAGCGGCAGGATTAATGTCGTTTTTGATTGACGGTTCTAGGACAATGCTTGTTGCAGGAACCAGAAGTGCAGGTAAATCCTCACTTCTTGGAGCTGTAATGGTAGAAGTAATGAGAAAATACAGAATGATAACAATAGAAGATACTTTAGAATTGCCGTCGGAATCTTTAAGAAAATTAGGATATAATATTCAGCAGATGAAAGTCAGCAGCGCACTTTCTAAGGGCTCAAGCGAAGTATCGGCTGAAGATGGAATCAGAACAACGTTAAGGCTTGGAGATTCATGTCTATTCGTCGGTGAAGTTAGAAGCACTGAGGCAAGATCATTATATGAAGCTATGAGAGTCGGCGCATTAGCGAATGTCGTAGCTGGTACTATCCATGGTGATAGTCCTTACGGTGTATATGATAGGGTCGTCAATGATTTAGGTGTTCCAAAGACTAGTTTTAAGGCGACAGATATTATTGTTGTCGCAAATCCGATAAAATCTGCAGATGGATTGCATAGATGGAGAAGAATTACGCAGATTACTGAAGTTAGAAAGAAATGGGAGAATGATCCTGTTACCGAGAAAGGTTTCGTAGATTTGATGAAATATAATTCGAAGACGGATCAATTGGAAGTATCTGATGATTTGATGAACCAGGACAGTGATGTGATAAAATCAATTGCAGAAAATGTCAAGGAGTGGAGCGGCAATTGGGATGCAGTATGGGATAATATAATGCTCAGAGCGAAGAATTATGAAACCATTGTAGATTATTCAAAAAGATTGAACGCTCCAGAAATTTTAGAAGCAAAATTCATAGTCGAAGTTAATGATCAATTTCATAAAATTACAGATAAGGTGAAAGAAGAAGTCGGATTTATGGACAGTAAAAGGATTTATTTTGAATGGAACGAGTGGTTCAAGAAAGCAGCTAAGGAATATGCTTCAAGACATTCACAAATTCAAGCAAGGTGAAATATATTAAGATAGTTAATTGATCATATAAGATTATATAAAAAATTTAGTCAGTAAAAAAAGAGGTTGAGTGTGAGCAAATTTAGTCCTCAGGATATAAAAAATTTTGAGCAGAAGTATAAAGAGAAAATAAAGAAAGAGTTCGAGAGTTATAAGTCTGATAAGTCTAGTTCATCTTCCTCTTCTTCTTCAAGCAATAAAACTGAGAGTAGACAATACACAGAATTTAAGAAACAGTGGATGCCAAAAAATATGACTCTGTATGAGAAGGCATGTGAATTCTCTGAAAAATTATTGAAGATACAGCCAGATCCCAAAGAGGCTGCGCAGATAAATGAAGCCATAGATATATGTCATTTGAGTGTTACTCCTGCTGGAGTTAAGAGTTTCTCGTTTGTCGGTCCATTAATGCTTGTACTAGTTGTATCAATATTAAGTTTTTTGCCAGTAGTTACTGGCCTGCAGGCCGATGCTGGATCAGCAATGTTTTTTGTAATATTTTCAGTCGTGGTCGGTCTAATATTATATATTCCTTTGGGTAATTTGCCACAATTTTTAGCGAGCAATTGGCGTATGAAGGCAAGCAATCAGATGGTGCTTTCTATATTCTATATTGTAACATACATGAGGCATACTAGCAATTTAGAGAATGCTATTGATTTTGCTGCAGAACATCTTCCTCCTCCTTTGAGTCTTGATCTAAAGAAAATAATATGGAATGTTGAAACTCAGAAATATAGGAGTACTAAAGAGAGTTTGGATGCATATCTAGAAACATGGAAAAAAGATAGTATGGAATTTGTTGAATCAATACATTTGATTGAAGCATCGTTATACGAAAGCTCTGAGTCTAGAAGATTAAATTCACTTGAGAAATCCTTAGGTTTAATACTGGATGAAACTTATGAGAAGATGCTGCACTATGCACATAATCTTCAAGGACCATTAACAATGTTGAATATGTTAGGAATAGTATTGCCGATATTAGGACTTGTTATTTTGCCTTTAGTTGTTAGTTTTATGGATAGCGTTAAATGGTATCATTTGTTTGCATTATATAATATTGCATTGCCAATCGGAGTATTGTATCTTAGCCGTTCTATATTGCGTACAAGACCTACAGGTTATGGAGATACGGATATTTCTGAAAACAATCCTGAATTAAAAAAACATAGAAATATATTATTAAAATTTGGCAGCAAAGAATATCAGTTGCATCCAGGATTCATTGCAGCATTTGTATTCATAATACTTTTTATGATTGGATTTAGTCCGATAATAATGCACATGATAGCTCCAGGATTAGATGTTGCAATGGGTGAAGATTATAGTGTATCTTTTATTAGTAGTCCTGTTGATTGTAAAACGTATGTCGCACCTGATGCTGTGATGAAATTTACTCTTTTAGGATATAAGTGTAATAAAGATGATCAAGTTGTTGGACCGTTTGGTCTTGGCGCCGCCATATTGAGTCTATTTATACCTCTTGCATTTGGCCTGGGTTTTGGATTATATTTTAAATTACGTTCTGAAAATGTTATTAAGATCAGGGATGAATCAAAAAAATTAGAACAAGAATTTGCTGGAGCATTATTTCAACTGGGAAATAGGATTGGTGATGGACTGCCTGTTGAGATAGCATTTTCTAAAGTTGCTGATGTAATGAATGGGACAACTAGCGGAAAATTTTTTGAACTAGTAAGCATTAATATCACTAAACTTGGTATGAATGTTGAAGAAGCGATATTTGACAAGAAACGCGGAGCGCTAGTATATTATCCGAGCAGTCTGATTGAGAGTTCAATGAAAGTACTCGTTGAATCAAGTAAGAAAGGACCTCTTGTAGCATCACAGGCACTCATTAATGTTTCTGAATATATTAAACAAATACATAGAGTTGACGAGAGATTGAAAGACTTGATGGCTGATACGATAAGCAGTTTGCAATCACAGATATCATTCTTGACTCCAGCAATTTCTGGCATAGTAATAGGTATAACATCAATGATTACTGGAATAATCGGTAACCTTGCTGATAACATGAAGAAATTAAGTGCAAGTACTGGTGCAGATGCTGGAGGTACAGCCATGAGTGGTCTTAACGTCTCTGACTTTTTCGGACTTGGCATCCCAACATTCTTCTTTCAAATAATTGTAGGAATATATGTCGTACAGATAATTTATATCATGACAGTTTTAGTCAATGGAATAAGGAATGGTTCTGATAGTTTAGCTGAAAGGTATATGCTTGGAAATAATCTTGTGAATAGTTCTGTATTGTATTTCTTGATTGCACTTATTGTAATGTTGATATTCAATGTCATAGCATCATTCGTCACAGGAAGCTTTGGAGCTCCAGCATAAATAACATAAGAATCTGTAAAAATTTTCGACAGAATATAATAGGTTGTATAATGAAACCCTTCTTCAAAAAGTTATCTCTAGAAACTAATTTTAAGTAAAAATAAAAAATTTACTTATTTTTTGTATAGATTCCTTTGCAATGTACGCATGGTTTATGATCTTTAGAACATCTATGAGTACAGCAGCCTAAATGCACAAAACCCTTGTGATGCTCACATAAAAGAACTTGATCTGGACTCTTCTCAAAGTCGCCCGTACATATCTTACAATTATCCATATTGCTCACCTTCTCTTTAAAATTATAATGCTAATGCATGATTCTAGACATGCTCATATTTAAAGTTTACGGTATAGTGGACGAAATAAGAGAATGTATACTATGATAGCTTATTTTATTTTTAATATGGTTTTTTAGAAATTCTTTTTTATCCACTTCGAAATAAGTGATGATACTGCTTCTTCTTCATCATCGTATGTATGGACGGCGTTCTTTATGATTGCTGTAGTGAAGTTCTTGCAGGATTTAGCTTTGCTTTTCAACAATTCTAGATCTTCTTTTAATGTTTTGATTATAACGTCATCCTTTTCGCCTATGAAAACCATTATTGGTATAGAGATGTTAGATAATTGCGGAAAATCTTTTGGATTATGATATATTGGAAGATTGTCTGCAGGACCATTTCTTGAGAATAAATCCAAGAATGTCTGCGAACTTAGACCATACCATTCCCAGACTTGTCTTCCTATTATTTCTCTCGGCTTATTATTCTTCACATTATTTTCAGCTTCTTTGAGCAACTGATTGTGATGCGGCTCATATTTGGGTATTTCTCCTAAACCTACCATATCTGGAGGCGAGGCCAATATTATGCCTACAACATTTTTAGGTTTTTTTATAGAATAATAATATAATGTTTTGTTGCAGCCAAGACTGTGTCCCATCAAGATTATTTTTTTATATCCTAATTTTTTTGCTTGAGAAATCCACAAGTCTATATCGTATATGCATTCTTTGAATCTTTCATATGCTACGCCGATCCTTCTTGTAATGTATCCACCATTTTTCTTTTCTCTGGTTCTAATATCGTTGATATGATTGTATCCTCTGTTATGTCCATAGATGAATCCTACACCATCTTTTGATAATTTTTGTCCGAGAACTACAGCAAAATAATTTTCAATGATGTTTCCTGACATCCCATGAGTGCATATAACACATATATCTTTCTTATCTGCAGGCCAATGATTGCCTTCTAATCTTAATCCGTCGCTAGTCCACCCATATAGAAATTCATTATCTTTCATTTTATCTCAAAATATTTCTTGATTCTTTCGAACTTCATACTCTATTTTTGCTTGAATCATATAAAAAGTTTATGATTAGATATAATTAGAATAATTGTTTATGGGACGACTGAGATTTGAACTCAGGACTTCTACGGCTTCAGCGTAGCGCTCTCCCAGGCTGAGCTATCGTCCCATAATGCCTGAAATAAAAAGATTGTCCAGTTATTTAAATAGGTTATGTTTTTGAATAATTTTTTTAATAATCTATTTTCTCTTCTTTATTCATCTTGTTAACCATTCTACTTCTTCTTTTTCGAGTTTGAAGGTTTCGGCGTTTTTCTCTATGAATTTCTTGTCATTGTTTTTGAATATCATTCGAATATAATGCATGTTATTTATTGCTTCTTTTGTTGATGTATGTGTTTTCTCTGCAATCTTCTCTGCAATTGCTTTTCTTTTCGCATTTTTCTGGTTTGCAATCCATATCTTTAGTATTCTGTCAGATGGCTTGTATTGAATGAATTCTGGATTCTTCTCTTTTTTAGATATTGCTATTCCTACGCTTAGCAAATTATAGATATATACATAATATCTGTAGTATTGCCATTTTCTTATGCGATGAAAGAATACGTCTGCTAAAGATAAGTTTTCATATGCATTTGCAATATCTTCTGGTTTTGTATATTCCTTAGGTAGATTCTCGTCTAACCATAAGAATATTTTATCAATATCTTCTTCCACTCTATCATACGCACCTATTGCTACATCAGGATTTGTGGTCTTGAACACTTTTAATAGTGCATTTATTATCGTGTCTTCACGTTCCCTGTCTGATGTCTCTTCAACATCTTTTCGCGTAATTTTCCTATTGACACTGCTGACATTTTCCAAATCTGTGAGCGCAGCTCTCAAGTCTCCTTGTGAAACTCTGACGAGATGAGTTATTGCATCCTCGTCAAATGTGATATTTTCTTTTTCACAAATATTTTTTAGAAATGCTGCCTGCTCTAGCGTTGATATTGCTTTATATTCAATCATTATAGAATTCTTTCTTATATCATTGAACTTTTGTTCCCACGGATCGTTTGCTGTAAGAATTATAGGATATGGAGATTTTTCTATGAATTTCACAATCGTACTGACACCTCCACGATCTTCAGTTCCGGAAAGTCCGTCTATCTCATCTATTAATATTAATTTTCCTTTTCCGAATAATGATTGCTGCTGGATTGCAGGAAGTATCTTAGTCTCTAAGCCTTCAGTGTTTCTTACATCTGATGCATTGACTTCAATTATCTCCAAGTCTAATTCGTTTGCTAACGCATGTATTGTTGATGTTTTTCCAGTTCCTGAAGGACCATAAATCAATAATGCCTTTCTAACTTTTCTAGAACTGTATTCGGAAATCTTATCTTTGACTTCCTTTAAAGCTTTATCTTGTCCAATTATTTCTTTAGTTGTCTTAGGTTTGTATTTGTGCGTGAATGGCATAATATTGGGATGAAATCTGTTTTTATAAAGATTTGGATATTTTTTTCACCTATTATGATTTGAGTTCATTACTACATATTAGGAATAATTATATAAATATAGAAAACATTTATAAATAATAATTACTACATATTAAGAAAGGCCTTTATATGAAGAATAACTTGCAGTCATATAAGAAAGAGTTATCGAAGTTCTCTAAGAAAGAATTGATAGACATAATACTATCAAATGATGTAAAGGCTATTGATGCTGATATATTGGTTCCGTCATGCGTATTCTCGCAAGATGTTCCTCCGTTGGAAGGATTAGTGAAGTTTCTTATTGAAACAAAAAAATTGACTATTAAGGAGACAGCATCAAGATTGAATAGGAATTTTAAGACTATATGGACGACATATGATCATGTCAAACAAAAAAAATTGAAGTTGGAATATTCCGAATACGTTATTCCTTTAAGCACGTTCTCAAAAACCAATCTTTCAGTATTGGAATCTTTGACAGGATATCTGTTGCAAAAAGGCCTTTCTATTTCTGGAATTGCAAAGATCCTGCACAAGAATGTCAGGACTGTATGGACTTGTTATTCGAGGTTAACAGTCAAGAAGAGTGTGAAGAATAGTGCAAAGAATAGTATATTTAGTGGAGGTAAAAAATGAGTAAACTGTTTGAGGAGAACAAAGAAAGCGAAAAGAAAAATGGAAATGAATTTGGAAAGCGAAAGTCCGGTGTGAATTCTAGTATTAACACTAGTACTAGTAGTGCCAGAAAAACTATAAGTAAATTATCTAGGATTTTCCGCAACATCTCATTATTCGTCCTAGCGACAGCTCTCTTCCTCTTCATGATAATCATTGCAATTTCTCCAGCACTTGCATTGCAAGATTTGATGGCATTGCAGGGAAATGTCAATGATAATGGCCTGCCTATACCACTTGGAAACCTTACAGTCACAATATGGACTCAACCAACAGGAGGATTGCTCATATACAATTCTTCAAACGACTACAATAACGCAATAGTTTCAGGAAAATTCGACGTGATGCTCGGAGACGGATCACAAGACCTAGTATTGGAATATAGCAAAATGTATTATATGGATATGAACGTTAATGGACAAGATTTAGATTTCAACGGCTCAGACAGAAGAATATTCCAATCAAATGTTGGAAGCATTAATGGCACAATCATAACATCGCAAAATATGATGAATGTGAACAGTTCAGTAAATGCACAATATCTTAGCGGTATAAGTGCAGGCGCATTGTTGAATAATGATAGTGTTATAAGTGCTAAGATAGATTTATTGAATATTAGCAAGGCATCTGCAGGCATATGTCCTACAGGACAATTTGTCCAAAACACAACTACAGGTGGAGTACAATGTGGCACGCCAAATGTTGCAAATCCATTCAATCAGAATCTTAACACTGGAGATAATGTACAATTCAAAAATATAACTGCATCTAATATAAGTGCATTAAATATTTATGCAAACTTGAATTGGTCATATATCCTGAATATTCCATCATACGTAAGAAATTATGATTCTGATATTACATTAAAACTCAATGTTTCTGATCAAAGATTTAATGCGACTTCTTTGATTGGTGCTGTTAATACTTCTGGTAATATTCAGGGTTTAGGATTTAATACTACAGCGCAATTGGATTCTAGATATTATTCTTCGTCTAATCCAACTGGTTTTGTTAATGGTTCTGGTCTTTCTTTGTATAATGATACGACTTTGGTTCAGAATCTTAATTCTTCTTTGACTGTTTTGATTAATGGAAAGTTAAATGTTTCTGATCAGAGGTTTAATGATACTTCTTTGATTGGTGCTGTTAATACTTCTGGTAATATTCAGAGTTTAGGATTTAACACTACCGTTCAATTGAATTCTTTGTATCTTGGTGTTTCTGACCAGAGATATAATGATACTGTTTTGATTACTGGAAAGCTTGATGCGTCCGATCAACGTTATAATGATACTGCATTTTGTTCAGCATTAATATCTTCTGTTGGTAATTGGTCTAATGACAAGACTAATTATTTGAATTCTACTGCTGATGCTATTCAAGATAATAATTTGATGCAGACATTCAATACTTCTGGTAATATTCAGGGTTTAGGATTTAACACTACCGTTCAATTGAATTCTTTGTATCTTGGTGTTTCTGATCAGAGATATAATGCGACTGCCTTGATTACTCCAAAATTATCTATAACTGATTTGATTTATGATTCGAGTTACTATAAGTCATATGATTTTGAGAGTATTCTAGCTGGTTATACTAATTTATGGATTCCTACTCCTGTCGGTGGTGGTACATCTGCGTTGATTGCAAGTCTGCCTAATCATCCTGGAATAGGCAGCATTACTAGCGCTACTACTATTAACAGTGGATATGCGTACCAGATAGGTTCATTAATCTCTTACTCTTTGGGTCCAGGATATATATCAGCTGCAACATTTAAATTATATTCGCAAGCTAATAGTACAAATGGAACAACAAATCTAAGAGTAGGTTTCTTGGATTCTTATACATCTGCTATGCCTGTAGACGGTGTTTATCTGAATTTTACTCAAATTGCTAATGACACTGCCAACTATACTGTCCAAGCTATTAATAGGAATAATGGTGTCCAGAATCTAACCAATATTACATTAAATCTCAATGGGACATGGATTAGCACTGTTATCAGAATTAATACTTTGAATCAATCAGAATTTTTTGTAATGAACGAGACAGGGTATGTATTGTGGGATACTAATGTTAGCAATCTTATTCCGTCTGCTGTAAATCGTGAGACTGGCGATGCCATTTATGCTTTCAGGAGCGGTACTTGGAGTACGCAAGTTATAGCACATGTAGATTATATTGGTGTAGGCATTAATTCCACTGTGATGAGATAAATCAGATAGGAGTATGATTAATTGAACAAAAAAGAATGGAACAAAGAAAAATTGAATGAAGAAATTGAACAAATAAAACATGTATCATAAAAAAGAATTTGGAAAGAGAAACGGAAAAGCTCAAGATAAAATAGACTATAATAATATTTTGAAGATTAAAATTATTTTATTATTTGCGATGCTATTATTGTTTGCAAGTCAAGTCTATGCAATTACTGGAGCTGGTGGAAGCATTAGTTTGAACTCTGAGATAGGTTCCATATCTTACAATGGAATAAGTTCTGGACTGAATAATTCTATAATAGATGCATATGGTGGATCATCGACAATCTATGGCATATTTAATTCCGCAAGTTTCGATGGAAGATTAGGATTAGGAGAACCAAGCAACTTGACAGCAAGCTTATCAATCATAACACCAGAGAATGATGTAGTAATAACAGGTACAAACGCAGATTTCAATTATATACCATCAGGAGATATAATTAGTTGTTCATTGTATATAGACGGCACATTAAGAGGGCTAGATTCTGTCCCAATAATGGATTCAATAAATTCTTTCAATATAAATAACCTTGCTGTTGGAAAGCATGATTGGAATATGAGTTGTTCATATGACCAGTATTCATTGAATCAATATGGAGAATTTACAATGATAATAATATCAGGATTTGATGCAAATAGTACAAATCTTAATGGTGTTAATGCTTCAGCAGTTCCAAATTTAACTTTGTCAAAAGGTGCTGGAAAAATTGTATTCGATGGATACACTGATTTGAGTAATGGAGTGGACTTGAGTGCGAATGTTCAGATATATTCAAAATCCATATATGTAAACTCGGCTGCTGCACCAGAACTTGATAAACCTGCAACATTAACATTTACTGATATACCATTCAATAACGTGATTATATGGCGTGATGGTGTCATTTGTAGTGATTGCAATATATTATCTTTTTCAAACAACAAATTAGTATTCAACGTTTCAGGATTTTCCGAATATACTGTCACAAGCACTTCAAAACTTGTCACGTATGACGACAGCGACTTTATGAGCGTACTAAGAAATCAAACGATGACATTTAGTGCCAATTATACAAATATTACTTCAGGAAATCCTATAACAGGATCATGTAATATTACAATACCTGGAAACGGAACATATGCGATGACTTTCAATGCGACATCTTTGACTTATCAGTATACATCATCATTTGGAACTATTGGAATACAACCTTATACTGTTCAATGTACCCCAAGCGGACCAGGATTTGATACACTAGAATTAAATTCAACATTTGTAATAAGTAATCTTCCTCCTCCAACTTTTGCAGATGTCAAGGCACAATCTGGTCCGACTTCATCCAAGGACATACAGTATGATGCTGTTATAATATATGCCAAAGCGAAAAATGTTACAGAATTAGTTATAAATACACAGACAGTAACGAAAACTTGGCAGGGATACTACGGTAATGTAGCAGGAAATGTAACATTATCAGATGCAAATTCCAACTCAATATATGCTTGGGAATTTGTTTCTCCGAATGGAGAGATATACGCAACACGTTCTCCTAGCGTCGATTGGGAAAATGTCAGATGTGCAAACCTTTCAGAATTGCAAGCAGAGAATAGTGTGTTAGATGTAAATGATACTGCCGGAGATTCTGTGACAAATACATTCGGAAATGGATCGAGTTTCAATAAATTCTATACCGGAAACGTCCAGATTAACAGCAGCCAGAATTGTTATGCTACACACTTGAATGATAATACTGGAATGCAGTCTGTGAATTATGCAGAGATATTATTATCAGATTCTGCATTGATGATATATACCACTTTGCTAAATCCAAATGCTACAGGATTTGATGGCAACAAATATAACTTTGAGATGCTTGTAGGAGCAAATGGTCATAACGATAATAACAATCCAACAATGTATTACTTCTATATAGAGATAGGATAAAAAAATATATAATAAAAAAACATGTATATAGCAGTTTTTATACTATAAGAATTACTGAATTGGATTTAATTGTGGAATGTTTGATATTAAGTATTGCTCTAAATCTTTAGGTTGTTTATTATTGAATTTTTTATAAATATATCCTAAGATATTATTATAGAGAAGCTTTAATGTAACCTAGATCATCATTAGTGTGGACATATTTTTCTGACCATATTGTATTGAGTTTATCACATATCTCTTTCAACTTTTCCATACTCTATTCTCCAATTATTTTGATCAAGATTCTTTTATCTCTCTGTCCATCGAATTCTCCGTAGAATATTTGTTCCCATGGACCAAAATCTAGTTTACTATTCGTTATGGCTACAACGACTTCACGTCCCATTATTGTTCTCTTTAGATGCGCGTCAGCATTTGTCTCTCCAGTTCTGTGATGTTTATAGTTTGGATCTTCTGGAGCTAATGCTTCAAGCCATATCATTATATCTTCGTGTAATCCTGCTTCGTTGTCATTAATGAATACTGAGGAAGTAATGTGCATTGCATTAACAAGGCATATTCCTTCTTTTATGCGGGATTCTTCAACTGCATCCTCGATCATCTCAGTGATATTAACCAGTTCTCTGAGTTTTTTTGTATTAATCATTAGATATTTGGTGTATGTGTTCATGATGATAGATTTGTAGTCCACTTTATTTATTTTACTATATCCGTGTTTTATTCTCTAATAATTCATAGATTAGTAATATTCTTTGAAAGCCTAAATGTGGACTTGTATTCCATATCGTTTATATATTACGGCCGTATTATAGCATAATATTGTTGGTGGTGGTGACCATCGGTGGTGGAATCATGAATAATGTCGAAAAAACTGTTTTGGCGGTTGGTAGCGTAGCTTTCGTTTTTTTAATTGCATTTTCTGCAGTTTACGCTTTTCCAGAAACATTTTCTGGGCGGTTGTCTGGTAAGACTCTGTTTGGTATAAATTCTGGAAATTTTACATACAATGATAGTGCAATAACAACTGCTCTGCAGAACAATGATTATAGCACATATATGAGCGCTCTTGATGCGAAATGGCAAGCATATAAATCTAGCATAACTCAAGATGTATTCAATAAAATGGTTCAAGACTATAATAATAGAACATCTCAGATGCAGCAACGCCAGGCGGCAAATGCTAAAATAGCTCAAGCAATTAAAGATGATAGTTATACAGAATGGCAACAAGCAATCAGTGCACTCCCAAAAGCTCCTTCGTTTGCTAGTAAGATAAATGCTACAAACTTTGATACGTATGTGCAATTATACAATGCACAACAGAGCAAAGATTGGACAACAGTTAAAACATTATCGACTCAACTTGGAATAACAGGAGCTCCAGCTGTGTTTGGTCCTACTGGTATGGGAAGAGGTAATGGTAGAATGATGGGACATCATCAATTTGGTAATATGCCTGTACCTGCAAGTAATTAATTGCTTTTATCTTTTTTTACTTTTATTTTTATGATTTATTTTTTGATGTATATAATAATTAAAATATATTTTAAAATATCCAAAAATTGTCTAAGACAAATTATGTTAAAAATAGCACTTAAAAATAATATTTAAATTAAACAATAGTGCGGTGATAAAATGAGACTAATCAATGCATTTTTTTTATTGCTATTAGCAATATTTGTAACATCACTTATTGTAGGATGTTCTCCTAGCAATACAGCACAATTGCCTCAGAATCCGCCACAAGTTTCTGATCAAAATCAACAACCCGTGCCAGATTCATCTGCTGCTTCCACACCTACCATCGAAGGACAGAATAGTGCCCCCAATCCTACTAGTCCTTCTTCGAGCGGGTATAATAATTCTATAAATAGAGAGGCAATGCTTCAAAATTCCATAAATGCATGCAATGGAATGAACGTGAATGATTCATGTCAATTGACGTTTGGTAACAGGACTATAACTGGTACATGCAGAAGCTTCAACGATACACTGTCATGTGCACCAACTGGTGGCAGCAGAATGAGAGGAAGTGGAAATTACACGAGAGGATCAGGAAATTATACCAGATATCAAGGTAATGGACAATAAATCGCTGAGCAATAAATTTATTTTTAGAATTATTTTTTATTAGCACAAAAATTTTTTGGATACAACACAAATATTAATATAATTTTTAGCATGTTAGATTTTATTTTATATTATCCAGATATGCTTTTTTAGTCTCAAATTTTCCTTGATGCGCAAGCTTTTCTATAGCCTTATCTGTATTTGAACCATACTGTGCAGCCTTTTTTGGTCTTTCTGAATATTTTCCTAGATATTCAACAGCAGCCTTTCTTAATATCATTTTAGCACCATCACTATTTATCTTATATTTAATTGGTATTTTCATAGAATAATTTATTAATTCTAAGTCAAGAAATGGTGTCACGAAATTAAATTTAAGAGCTTTAGGTATTGTTGTATCTCGTATTAGATCACGTTGATACATCTTCAGTAGTCCATCAAAACATTCTTCATTACTAGGATTTAATTTATGTCTTTCATAACCCGCAAATATCTCTTCTGAACCAAGACCTGAAAAAAATACTTTCTCATGTTTAGAAATTGAATGTGCAGCAACTTCAACACTTCCGACACCTACATTCACAACAGTATTAACTTTTGCTGGTTGTAATATTCTAGAAGTTTTTTGAATTAGCGCTTCTATCTCTTTAAAGGTAAACACTTTAAACTTGAACTCAGAATCTGTCAACTTAAGATGTTTGGCAACTTGTTGTGCATATAATATATCTTCAGGATTCCTAAATTGTCCATCTTGAAACCCTATTGTATAGCATGTGAAATTTGCTTTTAACTTTTTGCAAACTGCAGTGATATAACTCGAATCTAATCCTCCAGAAAAACATATTCCTACAGCATCAAGTCCCTCAACTCTTTCCTTGATAGCTTTATCAGTCAACCTCTTGACTTCTAATGCGATTTTAGATTCAGAATATTTTAATTCATCACTTGGATCAATCCTAAAACTATTGATATTATTAATCCATTCTGTCTCCAGTATTAATTCTCCATTCTTGATAAAAAATTCCTGCTTCATAATTATAAGAACATTCAGAGGTTTTTAAAGATTGTTAAACTTTATAAACACTTATTTATTCTCGTGTATTGTGATAATATGTTAGTAGGTATATGTGGTAAAGCCAACGTTGGAAAATCAACATTCTTCAAGGCAGCTACTTTGATGGATGTTCTTATAGCTAATTATCCGTTCGCTACAATCAAGCCTAATCATGGTGTTGGATTCGTTAAAATAGATTGTACTGATACATTTTTTAATACTCAATGTAATCCTCGTGAAGGATTTTGTATTAATCATAAGAGGTTTGTTCCTGTTGATGTGATTGATGTTGCTGGATTAGTTCCTGGTGCGCATGAAGGTAAGGGGCTTGGTAATCAATTATTAGATGATTTGAGACAGGCTCATGCATTGATTCATGTAGTTGATTTTGCTGGTACAACAAATGAGCGTGGAGAGCCGACAGCTGCTGGATCTCGCGACCCTTATGATGATATTAAATTTTTAGAGGAAGAAATTGATTTCTGGTATCTTGAGATAATAACTAAGGGTTGGGAGAAGTTTGCAAGACAATTACAGCAAGAGCATGCAGATCCATGTAAGGCTTTAGGAAAGCAATTATCTGGATTGATGGTTACTGAAGAGATGGTGGAGGATGTAATTCGAAAATTGAATCTTCCAAAAGAACAAGTTACAGCATGGACTGATAGGAATTTGATGGATATGGCTAGAGCTTTAAGAAAATTGACTAAGCCAATGATAATTGCTGCAAATAAGATGGATATTCCTATAGCACAGGAGAATTATACTAGGATAAAATTCGAACATCCAGAATTGACTATTGTTCCATGTAGTGCAGAGTCTGAATTGGCATTGAAGGAAGCTACAAAACATCAATTGATAAAATATGTTCCTGGAGATTCTGATTTCGAGTTTGTTGACGAATCAAAATTAACAGATAAACAAAGGGTCGCGCTGAATTTTATCAAGGAGAATATCTTAAAGAAAATTGGATCGACTGGTGTTCAGACAGCGATAAATGCTGTAGTTCTAGATGTACTAAAATATATTGCAATATTTCCAGGTGGCGTGAATAAATTAACAGACCAATATGGAAGAATACTTCCTGACTGTTTCTTGATGCCTCCTGGCACAACTGCACTTGATTTCGCATTCAAGTTACATACAGATTTTGGAAAATATTTCATCAAAGCAATTGATGTAAAAAGGAAATTGCCTGTCGGAAAAGATTATCCATTGAAACACCTCGATGTTGTCGAGATACATTCAGGAAAGTAAATTTTAATTCTATTATTTTTTTCTATATGTTATAAATTGTTATTAGTATCATTTTCGTTATTATGACTAAATGACCATATTTTTAAACCCTTCTCGATAATGGTAATTACGAGTAAAGATAATTATGCATAAAAATAATTATGCTCAGCTGGATGAAGTATTGTGTAAGTATTACGCAGATGAACCACAGTTTTCTTTATCGACTAAAATTAATCATGCTGTAAAACGTACTTTAGACATGGTTCTTGGAAGTGTCGGACTGATAGTTAGTTCGCCGCTTATTGCAGCAATGGGA